>Ga0208692_1001295_pt1 | contig 14451 bp, 6 predicted proteins | sample June2015DPH_20_1_3_FD_184721 | JGI IMG/M metagenome (GOLD analysis project Ga0208692, IMG submission 184721) | Peatland microbial communities from SPRUCE experiment site at the Marcell Experimental Forest, Minnesota, USA - June2015DPH_20_100... | ecosystem: Environmental > Terrestrial > Soil >...
TGGATTGTGCGAACGCAAACCCGAAGATGGCCGCGAGGCTGATGAAAATGACCATGATCTTCTTGCGGCCGTAGCGAGCCGTCAGCCACGACGCGGTCATGTAGCCGGGGAACATGACCAGCGCCGTCAGCGCAATGAATTCGTCTCCCTGGGGAGTAGACAGGCCTTTCTTGCTCAAAAGGATTGGCATCCAGGAGGCCAATGCCCAGTAGCCCCAGCAAAAACAGAAGTTGACCACCGACTGAAACACCGTCACCGAGAGAAGCTTGCGATGAAACAACTCACGGAAGGAGCCCCGCTTGTATTGGTCCACCGTAAGTTCAATTCGGTCCAGGTCAAACGTCAACCGGCCTTGCGACAGCCGCCGCAGCGACTGCTTCGCGAGTTCCTGTTCCCCTTCACCCACTGCCCAGTAGGGGGATTCGGGAGCCGCCGCCCAAACTACGAATGCCCAAAGGCCAGCCAACGAACTCACCGCCAGGATCCAGTGCCAGCTTGTGGCCCGAAGAGCGTGCGTCACGCCAATAGCAATCAGCATCCCGATCGGCCAGCCGGAGGCCAGGTAAACCGTCGCGCGGCCGCGGCTCTTAACGGGGAGCAACTCCTCAAAATAGACGAAGGAAGAAACCAGGACTCCTGACAGTGCCACCCCGGAGACAAAGCGCGTCCACCACAGCATTCCATAGCTGAACGAAATTGAACTTACAAGGGACAGCACGCCGTATGAAGCCAGGCTCGCCATCATCGATTTCTTGCGACCCACGTAGTCTGTGATCTTGCCCCATAATAAGCAGCCAGGTATCATCCCCAGAAAGATGGAACCAATCAGTGAGCCGAGTTTGGTAGGCGCGAGTTTGAAGTCCGCGGCAATCACGTCGCTGGCCATGATGATGATCATCATTTCCCAGGCTTCAATGACAAAGGAGAAGAAGATGGCGATGCCCGCTTTCCAGTGTTCCCGGGTCAGCGGCATCTCGGCAAATATCTCGCCAACCCCAACCTGCCTGGTCCCTGCGGAGGTCTGAAACGAAGTCATAGCGGATATGCTCGAATGGATAGATCGGTTGGGAAGCCACCTTGAGAGAGGTTTCGCCGCAGACCGACGAGCGTTTAGGTTCACCGTAAGGGCGACGTTTCAAGCGGGGATGAGGCCCCGCCCGCGGAGAATAAACGCCGGCTTCTTATTCTCCGCGCTGGATTCCCGCCCTATGGCAAGCTCAGGGCAAGCTCTTCGCGGGAATGACTGAGAAGTAGACCCGCCTGGGGAAATCAGCGCCCAGGGGATTTCCGCCCCCGACGTCAACCGACCTTCCTGCTTTCGGGATCCCTCCTCCTATTCATGGTCATTCCCGCGAAAGCGTGAATCCCCTCGGCCATACGGAGAGGGAGTAGCAATCGCAAATGGCCATTGCGGCGCCGGCGGGAGACGGAAGCGTCGCGGCGGAACAGAATTCCCGCGCTTGCCGTCTAGTCTCCAGCCTTTGAGCTTTTCTGCCGCAGGTGCTCTCTCAGCGCGAGGGTTGCAGGTTCATTCACTTCCAGCTTTTCGGGGTCAATCACAACTCCGTATACGCCCGCAGCCTCCTGCGGCGAGACCAAGCCGGCGTTGACATCCTCGACCACGAGCGCCGGGGCCCTGCCTAACGGCTCTCCCCAGCCTCCTCCAGCGCCAGTTTTTATCCTCACCACGTCGTTCTTTTGCAGTTTGCAGGCTACGGTTTTCCTTATTCGGTGCAGGATTTCCTCTCCCCTCAGCACTTCGATGCAATTGAGCGTGCCCTGTCCGCCGCCCTCCATGCTCCAGGGACGGACGACGGCCCGATTGATGTCGGTCGTCAGTTCAGCCGCACTGTTCAGGATTCGGTAATCCTTGACAATACCGAAGCCGCCTCGATACTTGCCGTGGCCGACGCCGTCCTCGGTGTTGAACCCGTACCTGTCGACCAGCAGAGGATACCTGTTTTCCAGGATCTCGACACTGGAGGCGAAGGTTTCCCCGTCGGCAAAGCTTACCAACCCGCTCTCGCCGTCCCGGTCGTATCCGGCGCCCCAGCCACCGGGATTCGGTTCCACCAAGGCGAACGGCTCGCCGGTCTTGTCGTTGACTCCGGCGAGGATCAACCCGACGACGCTCAAGAAATGGCCGGCCGTAAGCCTGTCCTTAGCGTGGGGCGCCAGGGCCTTCCACACGAGATCTGCCGCATAGGTCAGCGCCTCCCAGTAAACCGAAACGGGAGCCGGTCTGACCGCGTTGAACACAGTCCCTTCCGGCGCGATGACCTTCAACCGGGAAACGAGGCCTTGATTGTAGCGGGCGTGGGGATCGATCAGGCACATATATACGATTCGCACCGCCGCTACCGTCCCCGGATAAGTCGTATTGAGGGAGAAGGGAAGTTGCGCCGCATTGCCGCTGAAGTCGACCTTGAATTCGTGGTCGTTGATTTCGATCTCCGCATGCACCGGCAGTGGCTGATCGTCCTTTCCACCCTCGTCCAGGAAATCGTCGGCACGAAACCGGCCCTGGGGCAAGGATTGGAGACGGTTTCTGGCGGTCTGCTCCCCCGTCCTGAGGATGTTCTCCACCGCGGCGAAGTAGGTCTCGAGCCCGTATTTGTCGATGATTTTCCCTACGCGTTTGCCGGCGACTCTGACCCCGGCCACCTGAGCTTCCAGGTCACCGATGGACATCTCCGGGATTCTGCAATTGGCTTTGATGATTTCCAGGATGTCAACGCTGGGCTTCCCCTCCGCGTAAACCTTGCAGGGTGGAATCTGCAACCCTTCTTGGAAAATCTCGGTTCTTCCCGGCCCCCAGCTCCCAAACGTAATTCCCCCGATGTCGTTCCAGTGACCTTTACTGGCGGCGAAGGCCACGAGGGTGTCGCGATAGAATATGGGCATGACGATCGCGACGTCGTTCAGATGTGTCCCCGAAATGTAGGGGTCGTTGAGAATGATGACGTCTCCCGGCCGCAATCCCTCCCTGCCGTATTTCTTCAGGACTCCCCTGACCGTGAAGTCAAGCACTCCCACGAACACCGGGCAAGACACGGCCTGTGCCGTGACATTTCCCTCCGGGTCCGTTAGCGCCGCGGAGAAGTCCAGAACGTCATAGATGATGGGGCTTTTCGCGGTTCGAGCTGTTACCGTGAACATCTCATCGCTGGCGGAAACCAGCGCGTTATGGATGATGTTGAGCGTGAAAGCGTCACCGCCGCCTGACAAGGCCATTTTAGGTTCGCTCCAGGATAAGGTTTCCAGTTTCGTGGACGACTGCCGTGAACGAGCTGGGGATGACTATGGTGGTGGTGGGTTCCTCGATAATGGCGGGGCCGCGGAAGTGAGCCCCGGCCGGCAAGAGATCCCGGCGGTATACCGCGGTGCGCAGGCGGCCCGCGTTTCCCCAGAAGACCATTCGATCCGCTCCCTGCAACTCTCGAGTACTTGGCGCCGCGGACTTGGCCGGCTCCGGCCCCGGTTTCCTTACGACCGCCACCCCACACGCGCGCAGGTTCACCAATTCCACAGGGCTTTCGAGGCGGAATCCATATTCCCTGTCGTGAAACTGATTGAAAGTGGACCCGATCGTGTGGACCTCTTCTTCGGTGAGTCGCCCCGTCCCGACTGGCACGGTGAGGGTATGTTCCTGGCCGTAGTAGCGGAGGTCGGCGGTTCTCTCTAACTGCACGCCCGAGGTGACTCCTTCCTGAGCGTACAAGGCCAGGATCTGCCGCTCTAAAACTTCGTAGGCGCTATTCAGGCGGCTCCCCGTGTCCGCCGAATCCAGCCGCCTGACCAAAGTCTGCACCACAGTATGCTTGATATCGCTCATCAACAATCCCCACGCCGAGAAGTTTCCCGGTGGAATGGCGGGAATAACAATCTTGGGGATTTCCAGTTCTTCGGCGATGAAGGGAGCGATCATCGGACCGGAACCGCCGTAAGCCACTAAGGCGAAATCGCGCGGATCGTAACCTCGCTGCACCGAGACAAGCCGGAGGAGTTGCGCGGCATTGTCGTTCGCGATTCGCAGGATAGCGAACGCCGCTTCCTCGAGCGAAATCTGGAAATGGTCCGCAATCGTGGATACGGCCCTCTCTGCCGAATCCCGATAGATTTTCAGGGCGCCTCCCAGGAAATAGTTCGGATTGAGGAACCCTGCCACAAGGTACGCATCCGTCAGCGTGGGTTGTGTCCCCCCCAACCCATAACAGGCCGGTCCCGGATCCGCAGCGGCATTCAGAGGACCAACCCGGAGGCTCCCGACCTCGTCCAGCCACGCGATGCTGCCGCCGCCGATCCCGATCTCATTGATGTCCACGACGGGAACCTTGATGGGATAGCCCGGCCGGTATTCCGTTCTCTCCACGGCATAGTCGGGCGTAAACCTCATCTGCAGGTCCTCGACGAGACTGGCTTTCGTAGTGGTGCTTCCGCCGTCGAGGGCCAGGATGTTCCTCGTTCCGAGACGCTCGGCAACCGCGAGCGCTCCCACCACGCCCGCCACCGGCCCGGATTCCACGGTTTCAATCGGCCGCTGGGCGGCGTAATCGAAAGAGGCGACCCCGCCGCCCGAGAGCATCATGTAGAGGGTGGCGTCCATCCCTAGCTGGTGAAAATCGCGGGCGAGGTTGCGCAGGTATTTGTCAATCGGGGGCCTCACGTAGGCATTCAACACACAGGTGTTGGTACGCTCGTATTCCCTCCATTCTCGGGAGATTTCGCTCGAAATCGACACAAAGGGAGTCCCGTCGGACTTCTGCCCCTGGCAGAGATCGTTGATGATCTCTGCTGCCCTGACTTCGTTGGCAGGATTGCTATAACTGTTGATAAAGCAGATGGCGATCCCTTCCACTTGCTCTTTGAGCAGGGTGCTGTAGGCGTTCCGCAGCTCTTCCTCATTGAGCGGTTGAAGAACCCGGCCGTCCGCCAAGGTGCGCTCGGTGACTTCCAGCCTTCTGGTGCGGGGAACGAACGGCTCCGGTTTCAAATATCGAAGGTTGAAGACATCCCGGCGATTCGATCTCTGAAGAGCGAGGATGTCGCGGAAGCCTTTGGTAGTGATCAGTCCGACTTTGACGCCCTTTCTCTGGAGAATGGTGTTGATGACCAGCGTTTGACCGTGAAGGAGCTGGCTGACCTTGGCGGGATCGATTCCGCTCAGCTTGAAGACTTCTTTGACGCATCGGCCCAGGTCATCCGGGGTGGTTCGGGTCTTGGACCAGGACATTTGCCCGCTTTCCTCGTCCACCGCCAGGAGGTCTGCAAAGCCCCCGCCGATGTCAATCGCGACTCGAAGTGCCATTTCAGCTCCTTACGCCAGCGAAGTGCTGAAAGACCTTGCCAGCGTCTCACCCTGAGTCCGTTCTGTGGGCGAAGAATCTGCTGTGGGTTTGGTGCAGGACAGAACTACGGATTCTTCGTCGTCTGGCAAGGCGGGACTCCTCCTGCGGGACCTGATCCGCCGCAAGGACAACGCCGAACTCCACAATCTGTTCGGGGAGGTCGACGAAGCTTTGGGCGATCCGACCTCGATGGAGGGAGTCCGTCTTCAGAGCGCACCAGAAGTCGTTTTCCAGTAAACGGCGTACCTTTCTCCGAACAGCCTGTAGAGCGGGATCAAGCTGATCTTCTGCGCCTGCCCCACAGTTTGGAAAGTCAGGGGTTGGTCGGAGACCGGCTTCAGCCAACCCACCGGATCATTCGGGCTGGTGGCCATGGCGGGAACGGGAATCGGGTCACCGGTCGGGGCGGTGTCGTATGCCGAATAACACAGCGTTTTCGTGAGCTTCTCCGTCCCCAACCGCCCGGCCAGAACCAGCGGTCCGTACATCGCGGCCTGGAGCGTGTGATCATCCGCAATGGTCTCGATGCGGAGGCTCATGGGCAGGCGGACTTCTATTCGGTCGCCTTCTCTCCAGGCTCGGTCCAGTGTCAAGTAGCTACTGGGGCTGGAGAAAGCGGGAAGAGTCGTCCCATTGAGCTTAACCGTGCCTCCCTGGGTCGCCCAGTAGGGAATCCGGATGTTGACGGCCATCTCTGTGGGCTTATCTAAGTGAACTAACAAGGTTGTGCCTTCTTCCTCAGGGAAACCGGTGTGCTGCTCGAGACGTAAGCCCTTTTCAGGCCAGTTCACTTCCGAGGCGATGAAGAGATTCACGAAGATGCCGTGGTGATCGTGGAAGTAAATGCTGTCGGCGGTCTTGGCAAACTCCTCCACCCCTGTTCCGGTGCAGCACCAGAAGGAGTCGTAGGGTGTGTTGAAGTACTTCCAGTAACCTGACCCGAGTGGGAGGAAGTAGCCCATTCCGCTGTCTTCGAGGTTCTGCGTCCCGAGGCGGCTGTTGAAAAGGGTGCGCTCGTAATAGTCCATCACGCGCGGGTCGGCCGTCCACCCGAAGACGTGGCGCGCAAGTTTGAGCATGTTGTAGCCGCAGCAGCACTCCTCGGTGTGCTTGCCCAGTTCCGTCGAAAGTTTTCCGGGCGGCGTTCGCCAGAACTCGTCATTGCTGGTGCCTCCCGTGCAGTAGATCCGTTCGCTAGTGACCTCCTGAAGAAAATACGAGGCGATGTCGTGGTACCGAGGTTCAGCAGTGAGCTCGTAGCGGCGGGCAGCACCGATGACTTGCGGTATGTGGGTATTGGCGTGAATCCCTTTCAATTCGTCGCGATGCCCCGCTAAGGGATCAAGGAACATGGTCTTCTCGAAGCGCCCTGCCAGTTCCAGGTATTGCCGTTTGCCGGTCTCGGCAGAGAGATTCCCGAGCACTTCATTCATGCCGCCGAATTCAGTTTGCAGAATCCGTTGCATGTGCTCGTCACTGATGCTTTCCTGCCAGTGCTGGACCCACCCCGCCATTCCTTCGACTACGGCGAGCGCTTCGTCGCTTGCACAGTGGACATACATGTCCAGAAGGCCTGCCATGATCTTGTGATAGGTGTAGAAGGGCGCCCAAACGCGCTGGCCCTCGCGCAACCGGTCGAAGAATTCCTCGGGGAAGGCACTGAGATAGCCGTTCTGATGGGCCTTCTGGCACTTGGCCAATTCGCTGACCAGCGCATTGCCCTTGTCCTTTAGATCACTGTCCCCGGCGCTGGCATACATTAATGCGCAAGCGGACAGGTAGTGGCCTCCCGTGAAATGGCCGCGTAATTCGCAATCGGGTTTCTCCCATCCTCCGAACGGCTCAGCCGATGAGGGGAGACCGGCGTTCACGCGAAAGGTATGCAGAAGCCGGTCAGAGGGGAGCAGGTGCAGATAGCGACGGTCCGCTTCCAAGGCATCCAGAAACGGGCCCTTGCCCAGGCGAACCTGGGACAAGGGGAAAGGCTGGACCTTCCCTGCCGGGATTTTCTGCTTGCTTTCCGTTTTGTTTCTCATTCCCGGCGTGATGACGGGACTGACCTGCCCGGGAGCTGCAAAAACGCGATCGCGCAGCAGCGCCGCTCCCGCCACTGCTGCTGCCGTAGAAACAAACTGCCTCCTCGTAGGGTGATTATGGTTATTCATGAATTCCTCCTTCAAATGGACTTGCTTTATTCGCAATCCCCTTTGTGCGCCAGGGCCTAATGTACAGCCTGGCGACTGAGGGCTAGGGTGCAATCCTTCACGGCCTTCTGCGCCTCGGCATCGCCTGGCTCCAGGGCCAGGATCTGGTTGGCGTACGAAAGCGCTGCGTGCCAATCGGATTTCTGGGTCGAGTCGCTCATGGGTCACTCAACAAGGATGTCGCCGCTTGCGCGGTTTCGGACGAGCCCGAAGCCCCAGACGTGGCGGTTAAGGGTTACGATCTTCCGCCCCCGCCAACGCTTCGCGGGCAACGGCGTCTTCCGGGAACAACCGCAGATATCGCCTTAGGGCGTCGAGCATCTGCGGGATGCGATCCAGGGCCATGTAGCGCAGCACCAGCGCCTGCTGGAGGTCGGCTGAGAATGGCCAAGTGGCAACGCCCCGCTCGAGGACCTCCGCCGATCCTTCAACACGTCCCATCTTGGAGAGCGCTTCGCCGAGATCAAGGTACGTCGTGTCGTAGTCGGCGCCTCTTTCGATCGCGCGGGTCAGGTACTGAACGGCTTTGTCGTAATCCTGGCCTGCCATAGCTTTCCGTCCCAAGAAGGCAAGCACTACGGGTTCGTCCGGCGCCGATGTTCTTAATTGCTCCAAAAGTTCAAGGAAGTAACGGGTGGCCTCAGGCAGTCTTTTGCTGAGCATGACCTCGTTGTAAGCGAGCAGTTTGATCAGGGGAGGAATGGGTTGGGTTGCATCCTCCCCCCGCCGGTTGATGCACACGAGACCCGGCAGGTCCGGGTCGCTCCCCTCGAAAGCATAGTCCGGGTACGGCTGTCCAGGTCGGCGTACGATGCGGTGGTTGGTGTCATCCGAGTGGGGAATTCCTGCCACACCTTTCCTGGGCATGTGGCAGCCCGCGCAGTCATTCGCCGGTTCGTGGCGTGTGCGGTCTGCCAGCGGAAGCTTGCAACTTTCGTTGGTGTGGCAAGTGAAGCACCTCTCGCGGTAGTACGCCACCTTGTTCACAGCGGTGGGAGGGTTGTGAATAATATGGCAAGTGATGCATCTCATCCGACCTTGGCTCTCGTGGAAACACCTGCTCATGGCCATCAACGAGTGCTTAAACCACATGGGAGTGGCCAGCGTTCCCTTGACTGGAGGAAGGGACTCCAGTCGCTCCAGTTCCGCGCGCTGCTCTTCTCTTACCGGAACCTTGAACAGAGCCACGGTTTCATAAAGCGGTGTTCCAGGCCGGAAATCCAGTTCGCTCCTTCCCGGCTGCAAGACGCGCGCGTTCCACCCCTCGTGACACTTCAAGCACACGTCATCCGCCAGGCGAGGCGAAAGCTTTGCGGGGTTCACGATTGTGAGGTCCACTTTGCCGGGCTTTCGGCGGGAATGCTGGCTGACCTCCCGCAGGTGTAACTCACCGGGGCCGTGGCAGACTTCGCAACCGATGCCATATTCCATGAAGCGGAACGGGGGGGCACGGTACACGCCAGCGCGGTTGGGCACCACCTCAGGCTGTCCGTTGTGACAATAGGGGCAGAGCGAAATGGGCCGGTTGAAAGGGCGAGGGGCGCCTTCATAGCCTGGAGCCAAGTCCCACCGCGCGGCTCGGACGTAATAGGAAAGCGGCGCCTGAAAGAGGTTCTGACCCCAGCGGATGATAAAGATGGTGCCCGTCAGGTGACCTCCGATCCTGTATTCAAGCTTTTGGGCTGAAGAGAAGATTTTGTTTCCACTCGCATCAAGCTGGTATTGCACCTGATAGAGGTCGGAGCCGGCCCGCGCCACCTGGTAATAGCGGTCCACTTTCTGGTCATAGACCGTGGCCTGATCTGGGATCTTGGCGAGCTCGGCCGGTGCGTTGGCGGGGCCCATGGAATCGCCGTGCGGCGTCTGAAAGTAGCTGCGGCAAAGCTCCGTGTGGCACCCCGCGCCTTCGCATGACTTCGAGCCCGTAAAAACTACACCCGGGGCGGTGTTTTGGTAGACGACGACCTTTTGCTTCTTACCCCAAGCGAGCAGCGCGGCCCCTGAGAGGGCGGCGACTAGGACCAGATGCCATAACTTCACCATGACTTCGCTCTCTGATTCCGTGAGGTCATTCGAAGGCATAGCAAATGATAGGCGCTGGGCTGAAAGATCGCAAGGAAAGTTCGCTCCCTCGATTCGCGGAGCAGCGCGCGCCACCTGGACGACGTTTGGACAGCCGGAGCGGCGCTCTCACTCTATCACCGCTCACCATCCCGGAAGGCGACAGCGAGCCACTCCACCCCACAGCGCTTCGCTCCGCCGACATTCGATGCCCACAGTTCTTCGCCCGGAGTTCAGACCCTGGTGAAGTAGGTCGTGTAGGCTTCGTCCCCCACAGCATAGAAGGGTACGAACCGCACCCTTGCACTCGGCGCGGGTAGTTCGAATGAACCTGGCGCATGAGTTGCCGGCTTCAGCCAGTCTGACGACGCGATTGCCCGCGGCGAAATCTGGAGCCCGGGCTCGAGTGCCACCAGCACGATTGGGCCTCGCATCAAGGCCACGGTATCTTGGTGCTGGTCGTCAATGGGAGCCATCGAGAACGACAGGGGCAACTTCACCTGCACGGTGTCGTTGTTGTCCCATTTCCGCTGGATGGCTGCGAAAGTCCCGGGTTTGGGGTCAACAGGGGCAGTCTTGTTGTTGACGAGAACCTGGGCTGGCGCCTGGAGCCAGCCCGGAATTCGAATGTTGAGGGTGAATTCCGCGGCAGACGGAAGCTCGAGCCGCAGCTCCGAGGTCTCGGATTCCGGGAAGCTCGTGGTCTGGGTGAGCTTGATAGGCATTCCCTTGTACTGCCAAAGCACTTCAGAAGGCACGAAGAGGTTTACGTAAATCCCCTCGTCGCTCCGGAAATAGGCGCTGATCAAGTAATCCGTCACGACCTGGGGAAGCGTTCCGGAGCAGCAAGGCCATTTGTCAGGATGATAACCTTTCTGCGCCGAGGCATGGTAATCCGAGTAGTAGAAGAAGTGGCCATCACCCTTGGGGTCCTTGGCGCCCAGGACGGTGTTATAAAGCACCCGCTCGAGTCCGTCCCCGTAACGCGCCTCGCCGGTAAAGCGCAGGAGGTAACGAGCCAGTTTGAAATGGGCGTACGCGCCGCAGGGGGTCTCAAAATGCGCGTGGCTGGTATTGAGACTTTGTGCCAGCAACCCCTTGTTCGGCACCACAAACGCCTCGTCAGGTCCCCATCCGCCCGACGCGAATTGCTGAGTCTTCTCGAGCATGTCCCAGGTGTTCCGGATTGCCTGGAGGTGCATCGGGTTCCCCAGGTGCAGGTAGGCTCGCGCTGCTGAACTCAGCGCGTTCACGTGGCTGTACGCGTGGAGGCCGGGCAGGACGTTCTCCCCTCGCGACAGCGGCTCATAGTATCTCCGGTCGAAGAGGAACTGTTTTGCCAATGCCAGCAAGTCCGGTTCGCCGGTCAGTTCGTAGGCGTAGAAGAAGTTTTCCGGCAGCGTGTAGGATTCATCGTAGGGAGAGTGCTTGGGCTCCTCGTCTCGCTCGAGGGCCCTCGGCGGCAAATAGCGCACTGCACCCTTGATGATCTTTTGAGCCGTGGGAAGGGCGGAGGACACGCCGGCAAACTGATAGGCGTCGAGGAAGCCAATGAGGTGCTTGTCGAGGATATACGCGGGGAATGAGGTGGAGGCTCGTCCGCTGGCGTAAGAATAACCATCCGGGTCGATGGTCGCAGCAAATCCTTCCACCAGTCTTTTGACCTTTTGCTGCGTGGCAGTATCGCCGGTGGCCTTGGCAAATCTAGCGAGGCCCGAAACGTACTGCCCAAAGCTATGGCCGGGGCCGAACGCCTCGGCGGGATCGTACCATCCGCCCATGTCCTCCCCGGGCGCGGGCAGTCCCGCGCGCAAGCGGTAGACCTTGAGAAGGCGATCTTCATCCAGCCCCAAATAGGCGGTGTGGAGCCGTTCGAACTGGGCCTTCAGCGGACCACCCGTAAGCTTCACGTCCGAATAACCGAACGGAAAGAGCTTTTCGCGAGAGGTTGGTGCGCTCTCGGCTGAAGAGCCTGCGACTCCGCCTGCGTAGGCGAGAGCGGTTGCCGTCACGGTCCCTTGCAGGAACTGTCGGCGAGACAGGGCAGTCTTAATCGCCATGGGCACGGGCCTCCTGAAGTGGAATTGAGGGGTCGGGCGGAACAAAACACCCGGCCCCGCCGCCCCAGGCATTGGAGCGGCGGGGCCAGGTGTGTGGACTCGATCAGAATATCACCTTCAGGCCAAACTGAATGTTTCTTGCAGGGTAGACCGACGTGGACTTTCCGAAGGTGCCGTCCGACAAGCCTCCATCGGGGTTTTGCAGGTTCACGTTGTTGAACAGGTTAAAGAACTCACCCCGGATCTGAATGCTTGCGGCCTCATCCTTCCAGAACCACGGGATCTTGTTGTTCTTGACGAGGTTGAAGTCAGTGTTGATGTATCCCGGACCGATGTAGGAATTGCGGCCGAGATCTCCTTCCTGACCCAGGCTCGGTACTGGGAAATCGGACCTCGTGAAGATACCATTCAGGAATTCTTGTTTGTTCCCACTCTTGAATCTGCCGAACGAGGGCAGCTTGGGATAGTCAGCATTGAACCCGTCGGCGTTGTAGTCGCAGCCGCTGTTCCCGATGATCTTTCCACCCGTATCCGTAATCGGGACAAAGGCATCGGTACACAGGACGCTGTACGGGCCGCCCTTCTGGAGGATGACGATAGCGCCAGCCTGCCATCCGCCAGCCAGCTTGCTTAAGAACCCGGTTTTCGGACCCGGGATATCGTACACGAAGCTGGCAGCGAGTTTGTGGCGGACGTCGAAGTCGGAAAGGCCGTAGTTGAGCCTCAAGTTGGACATATCCACCATCGTGAGGCCTGTGCCGTAACTACTGGCACTATCCTGGGCCTTGCCAACCGTGTAAGCAGCCTGGAAATCCAGACCGCGGCTGAATCGCTTCTTCACACTGAAGTTGCCGCCCGTATAGGCTGACGCGCCATTGGACTGACCGTAATCGATGCTTCCGAAGCTCGAATTCAGCCGATCCAGCGTACCGTCGAGCAGGTCGCCGTCGAAGCGGTTGACGTCATAGCCTTGGTACAGCTTGTGACCGCTCGAGCCGACATAGTTGCCCTCCACCACCCAGTTGTTGGTGAAGGCGTACTGTATGCCGACGAACCAGTTTTCAGAATACTGAACGCGCAGGTTCGGGTCCCACGGTTGGATGCCGCTCTTCGCCCCCAGGGCGCCGCCCTTCGGATCGACGCCGACCGTAATGCCCGTCATCGGCGGGTATCCATAGGGTGCAGTCTTCGATGTGCCAAAGCCGTAGACGGGTTTCGGCCCGGGGATGAACGCATTTGCTGTGATAACCGCGAACAGCGGAAGCTGGACACAGCAGTCGTGGAAAAACTGTCCAGAAAACCTATCAGTGAAGACCCCCGCGCCCGCGCGGACCGACATCTTTCCCTTCCCTGTCGGATCCCAGGCGATGCCGATACGAGGAGCGAAGTTGTTCTTGTCGGAGCCGAGGAGCGGAGCACCTTGGATCATCGACGCGTTCGCGATCCTTGAGGCAAAGTCGTTCCCACTGCCAAACACAATTCGCGAGAAGAGGCCCTTGGGCTTGTGCTGCTCGTACGGGACCCCGAACAGGTCATAGCGAAGCCCCAGACTAACGGTCAAGTTCGACTTAAGCTTCCACTCATCGTTGACAAAAGCCCCCCAGTGGGTAAAGACGGGAAGGAAGCTGTACCCGATCTGCCCTCCGGTAGCGGGATTAAACCCGTAATGGCTCTCTTCGACAGGATTGTCGAGGGCGAAATCGAACAGGTTGGTGAAGCGGTAGAAATAGCGGCTGTACTCACCTCCGAATTGGGCCCCGCTACCCCAACCATCGTCATGCGTGTAATTGGCGCCAAATTTGAAAGCGTGCTTTCCACGGTTCCAACTCAGCACGTTCCGCCACTCACCGTTGGTCTGGATGAAGGTCGGACCGCTGAACCCCATTCCGTACGCAGTCAACCCTGGAACGTTGATGTTGGGAATTTCGGGATGCGAACCACTCAAATCCACGTCTCCTCGCACCCGAGTCACTGTCAACGACCCTTCGTAAAGCAACGTGGGTGAGAAGATATGGGTGAAGTTCAGATTGAAGTACTCCCCGTATTCGGGCTCGGGCATGGTGAACGCCGGATAGATCGAGGTTGCGAAAGTCGCTTGTCGGCTCGTCCTGTACCAGTTGCCATACAGCCGGTCCTTGCCGTTGCGCCAGTTCTGATCGAGGCGTATATTCCACTGTCGGCCGTTCCGAGGATTCGTGTAGCTGGATGAGATATTTTCGGTGATCGGGAAGTTGCAGGGCAAAGCCCCAATGGGGGTGGGGATTGTTCCACTCCCGGTGCAACTGCTGCCCGCCACAGAGCCCGCCGTGGCCGCAACCCCCACGGGCGTACCGATGGGCGGGAAGCTATTAGCCAGGAAGGTCGACTTGTTATTGGGATAATTCGCCTTCAGGTAATTGATCAAGTCCGGCGTGAGCACGGTGCCCACCTGGGTTGATCCCGCACCCGACCGCAAGAAATCCATCGAAGCGAAGAAGAAGGTGCGGTCCTTCCGGATGGGCCCGCCCAAGCTCCAGTTACCTTCATTGCGCTGAAAGACGGGAATACGGTCGGTTGAGCCATCATAGCGTACGATAGTCTGCTGCTGGAAAATGTTTCCCGCCGTCAGGCGATTGTCGGTGTGGAAGTAGCCCAGCGTCCCGTGAACGCTGTTGGTTCCCGACTTGGTTACCACGTTGGTCACGGCCGAGGAGTTGCGTCCGTACTCGGCTGAGAAGTTGTTTACCGAGACGCGCACCTCCTGGACCGAATCGGCGTTGGGGTCCATGTTGACGACGC
>Ga0208692_1001309_pt1 | contig 14320 bp, 14 predicted proteins | sample June2015DPH_20_1_3_FD_184721 | JGI IMG/M metagenome (GOLD analysis project Ga0208692, IMG submission 184721) | Peatland microbial communities from SPRUCE experiment site at the Marcell Experimental Forest, Minnesota, USA - June2015DPH_20_100... | ecosystem: Environmental > Terrestrial > Soil >...
CGGAACGAACTACCCCGGGCAGGACGACATTCGTGCCCGTCAGGACCGGCTGGCCGAGGCGTTGCGGGAGGTCTACGAGCGGCTTGGCCCGGACCAGCGCATGATCCTGGAGTACAAGCTCTTCGAGCCCGCCTTCTACTCCACTGACGTGCCGGACTGGGGCACGTCGTTCGCCCATTGCCTGGCCCTAGGCCCCAAGGCAAAGGTCGTAGTCGACACGGGCCATCATGCGCCGGGCACGAACATCGAGTTCATAGTGGCCTCGCTGCTCCGCGCCGGCAAGCTGGGCGGCTTCGACTTCAACTCGCGGTTCTACGCGGACGACGACCTGATGGTCGGCGCCGCCGATCCCTTCCAGCTGTTCCGGATCATGCATGAGGTGGTGAAGGCCGACGCCCTCCGACCCGAGTCCGGCGTTGCCTTCATGCTCGACCAGTGCCACAACCTCGAGGCGAAGATCCCGGGGCAGATTCGCAGCGTCATGAACGTCCAGGAAGCGACCGCCAAGGCGCTGCTTATCGACCAGAAGGCGCTCGAAGCTGAGCAATCGGCGGGTGACGTTCTTGGGGCCAACGCGGTGTTGATGGACGCCTATGCGACGGACGTGCGCCCGCTGCTGCAAGAAGTGCGCATGGAGATGGGATTGGATCCCGACCCCATGACGGCATTCGCCCGTTCCGGCTACGCGGAGCGGGTCGCTGCGGAGCGGGTCGGTGGCCAGCAGGCCGGGTGGGGTGCTTGACCATCGGCACGGAGCGCCACGTTCAGGAGATCTTCGAACGTTCGCATCGTCTCGGCGGCGATCCCCGGCTGCGGTGACCGACACCGTCGCGGCCATCGATCTTGGCGCGTCGTCCGGGCGCGTCATGGTCGGCCGTGTCGGCCCCCGCACGCTCGAGCTCGAGGAGGCTTACCGGTTCGCGAACGACCCCGTAACGCTGCCGGACGGCCTCCATTGGGACGTACTGCGGCTGTATCACGAGATCACCGAAGGCTTGCGACGCGCCGCTCGGCTGGCTCCCGAGCTCTCGAGCGTCGGAGTGGACGGATGGGGCCTGGATTACGGCCTGCTGGATCCTGCAGGACGGCTTCTCGGCAACCCCTACCACTATCGGGACGGGCGCACGGCCGCCGGGGTGGAACGGGTCCACGCCCTTGTGGCGCGGGAGCGCCTGTACGCGGTGACCGGCACTCAGTTCATGCCGATCAATACTGTCTACCAGCTGGCCGCCGCCCTTGGTACAGCGGAGCTTGAAGCGGCGAACGCGCTTCTTCTCATCCCGGACCTCATGGGATACTGGTTGGCCGGTGGCTTTCGAGCCGAAGCGACGAACGCGTCGACGACCGGCCTCTTCGATCCCGTCCGGGGTTCGTGGGCCCTCGACCTCGTCCGCGATCTCGGCCTGCCCGCGACGATCTTCCCCGAGCTCGTCCAGGCCGGCGACCCGCTCGGCGCGATCAGGTCGCAGGTGATCGCCGACACTGGACTTTCCCGAGATGCCGTCCTGACCGCGGTGGGATCCCACGACACCGCATCCGCGGTGGTCGGCGTGCCGGCGGAGGACGACCGGTTCGCCTATATCTCCTGCGGGACTTGGGCGCTCGTCGGCGTCGAGCTCGCCGCACCGATCCGCGGGGAAGCCAGCCAGCGGGCGAACTTCACCAACGAGCGGGGCGTGGACGGCCGGATCCGGTACCTCCGGAACGTGATGGGTCTCTGGCTGCTCCAGGAATCGGTGCGGGGTTGGGAGCGCGAAGGCGGGCGGGTGGATTTCGCGGAGTTGCTTGCTGCCGCCGCCGAATTGCCCCGAGACGGCAGTGTCATCGACGTGGACCAGCCGGCGTTTCTGCCGCCCGGCGACATGCCGGCACGGATCGCCGCCCAATGCCGCGCGACTGATCAGCCGGTCCCGGCCTCTCGGCCGGCGCTCGTGCGCTGCATTCTCGACAGCCTGGCTCGAGCGTTCGCTCGCGCGATCGCCGACGCGCACCGGCTCTCGGGACTCGACATCGCGGCCATCCATGTGGTCGGCGGCGGCAGCCGGAACGAGCTTCTCTGCCAACTCACGGCAGACGCCTGCGGCATACCCGTCATAGCAGGCCCCGTCGAAGCGACGGCGCTCGGAAACGTCCTGGTCCAGGCCCGGGCACGCGGACTCATCCGCGGCGATCTCGCCACTCTGCGCTCGGTCGTTCGCGCGACGCAGCCCCTGCGTCGCTACGAGCCGGCGGTCCGCGCCCCGACGCCGGCGGCCTGAGCGACCGAGCCGCCCAGCTCATTGGACCGCAGGAGCAGTCTTTGTCGCCGCGTGGGTGCCGTGCCCATCGTCCCAGCGCTCCGGTTGCCGCGGTCAGCACATCGATCGACTCAGAGAATTGCAGGAGACTGCTGGTTCCGAGCCTGTGATCTTCCCGGAGTCGAGCCCGACCGATCCTACTGCCGCGCGACGGGCCTCATCGGAAAGACGCCGACGATACCCGGGCTGGTTGGGTCGAGGAGGAGTTCACAACCGACTTCGCCGGCCTTGACCAGCTCCCCGAGGAATCCCGCCTCACGCTCGGGCAGACCGACGTAGAGAGTGCCCTGACCTGTCGCCATCGGGCTTACTTCGTCCTCGATCCCCGCGATCATGAAGCGGCGGCGCAGCTCGTGAACGGGCACGTAGGGGCGGCTCTTGATGAAACGGCGCATCTGGGCGAGTGTGCAGGACGCCTTCTGCCCTGCGGCGTCGTCTTCGCCAGCAGGGACCTGAAACCTCTCCCTGGGCTCGCGCCGAGGACGGGGGGCGCTGCCGCGGGCGCCCCCGCCGTTGCCTCCGGCATCAGGCGTCGCGTCAATTACGAGCTGGGGCATCGCGTTCACGGATGCCACGATCCCTGCCCCGGACGGAGCGATCGCGTCTGCGGCTTCAGCGAGCGGCGAACCGGCGGACTCGCGCGGAGCATCTACGGCCGCGCCGGGCATCACACGTGCCCGACCGCGTCGCCTGGGGCTCATCGCGCGCCGATCAGACTCGCGCCGCGGCCTGCTCCACGGCCTCCGCGGGTGCGGTGCCGGCCAGGACCTTCTCGGCGTAGCGCTCGGCAAAGCTGCTCGCGGCTTGCTCGGGCACGATGGCCCGGATCGAGTCCGCGTTCAGGCCGTAGCCATACTCGATGGCGGCGATGTTCTCGTCGATGTACTTCTTGGGCAGCGCCTCACGCAGGTGCTGGTCGGTGAACTCGACGTCGCAGATGCACAGCAGCCGGCCCAGGGCGATCATGTTCCCGAAGAGGTCGCGCCCGAACATGTCGACCCCCAGCTGCAAGAACGGGATCTCCTCGCCCCTTTCGCCCGGCTTGGTCAGGCCGATATCGGCGATAACGTAGTCCGCGCTCAGATGAGTCGGGCCCCGGTCGGCCAGGCGAAGAACCACGTCGGCGCACTCGACCACGAAGTTGGAGATCGGTTCGCGGTCGTACTCGAGGAAGGCCTCACTCATGCCTCCACGGACCGACGAGTCGTAGTCGAAGAGAAGCGTGACCTCGTAGCCCATCACCGCCAGCAGGCTGGCCATTGTGTTGCCGATGACTCGAACGCCCTGGCCTCCAACGCCGTCGATGACGATAGACTTCGCTGCCATCCGATCCTCCTCGCCCCGCTCGCGCCTATTCCCCGGACCCGTCGCCGGGCGGCGGGCCTGCCACGGCCACCGGCTCACCCTTGACGATGCCGAGCTGGTGCGGCTCCAGGTGCTTCGAGCCCGCAGGAGCGGCCTTGTACTCGGTGCGGTAGTGCTGGAGCATGTCGTTGGCGCTGGCGAACCCGATCCGCCGGCCGTTGTTCTCGATGCACTGACTGGCGACGTCCACGAAGGAGAAGCCCGGCCACCCGATCGCTTCCCTGATCGCCTTGCGCATCGGGCCCTGGTGGTAGACGGTCGTCTTGGCGTAGTAAGCGTTCGGGTTCGTGTTCACGACGCCCTGCAAATTGATGGGAGTGTAGGCGGAGCCGGCGGGCGACGATATCGTGCTCGTTCCCCGGGGCGTGGTGGGCCCGGTCTGGCCGCCGGTCAGGCCGTAGATCTCGTTGTTGTTGCAAACGACCGTGATGTTCGGATTGCGGCGAATGGAGTGGAGCAGGTGGTTCCCGCCGATCGAGGCGATGTCGCCGTCGCCCGAGACGACTATGACGTGCAACTCCGGCCGGACCATCTTGATCGCCTCGGCCACCGGCAGCGTTCGGCCGTGGAGCGTGTACACGGACTCGAAGTTCATGTAGGCGCCCATTCGACCGGTGCAGCCGATCCCGGTGACGAGAACGGTGTTGTTCTTATCCATGCCGAGCTCATCCATGACGGTCGCCAGCTGCTGCATGATCAAGCCGATGCCGCAGCCGGGGCACCAGATCGTCGGGAAGAGATGGGTCTTCAACTTGTCCTTGACTGCCATGGCGGTGAAACCTCTTCGGGGACGCGGGTCAGCGGGCCGGGGCCGGCGATTCGGAGCCGGACGGCGCGAGTTCTGCGGGCAACATGCCGATGAGGGCGAGGCCTTCGCGGATCGCCTCGAGGCTCATCCGACCGCCGAGCAGCGGCACACGCTCGACGCGTCGCAGGAGCATCCGCTCCACGACGTTGGCGTACTGCCCGTCGCTGCCTTCGATGACGATGATCTTCCTGTAGCGGGCCGCGACCTCGGTCAGCTCCTTGTCCAGGGTCGGCCAGATCCGGATCGGCCGAAAGAGCGCGAAGTGGGCGGCCAACGGCTGGGCGATGCGGCGGGTGATGCCGTAGGCGATCACCAGCGTCTCGGCGTCCTTGTTCCAGCCGTATTCGTAGAAAGCGTAGCGCTCCGCCACCTTGACGCGGTGGTCCCGGGACTCGTGGAACTGGCGAATGAACTCGTCCGCATCGGCCGTGGCCGGTTCTCCGTCGGGGTAGGTGGCCACGCCCGAGAAGAGCCTGGTGCCGCCCGAGGCCAGGGGTTCGAGCGTCCGCGGAACGATCGGTAGATCGACGGCGTCAAGGTCCGCAACCTCGTTCAGGTGGCCGAGGAAGCCGTCTGACAGGAGAATGACCGGGCTCCGGCTCTCCTCCGCCGCGTTGAAGGAGTGGATTGCGTACTCGTAGCACTCGGCCACGGTGGACGGGTAGAAGACGAAGCTGGTGTAGTCGCCCGTGGAGCCGTAGCGCGCCTGGTTGAGGTCGCCCTGAGCGGGCATAGTCGGCATGCCAGTTCCCGGCCCGACGCGCATGACATTGACGATCACGCACGGGATGCCGACTTTGTGGCCGTACCCTATCGCCTCCTGCATCAGGCTGAAGCCCGGTCCGGAGGTCGCAGTGAAGGACTTCGCCCCGGCCAGGCTCGCCCCGAGGATCGCGTTGGCACTGGCGATCTCATCCTCGGCCTGGAGGAAGCGGAATTCGGGGTGACGCGACGCATAGACCGAGGCTTGGGCCAGGATCTCGGACGAGGGGCTGATGGGGTAGCCGCAGAAGTAGCTCGCGCCGGCTTTGACCGCTCCGAGCAGGACGGCCTCATTGCCCTGGACGAGTCGCTTGGTCATCGGTGTTCCCTGTCCGATCAGGTCTGGTTGTCGCGGTCGACGTTCGGATCGCTCTCCGTGTCCGTCATGCCGCGATGTGGATCGGTACCGGCGACAGCCGGCCCTCGAGCTACGTCGGGAATGTGCGGCACCGCCGCACGAGCTGCCGACGCAGCCGCTTCTGCCTCGATCTCGCGAGGCAGCCGGCCATTTTCGTCGCGCTTGGGCAGGACCTCGATGGCGAGGTCCGGGCAGTAGCGCTCACACAGGCCGCAGCGGATGCAGTCGGTGGCCTCGATGATGGCGTCGTGAGTCAGGACGAGGCTGTCCTTCGGGCAGATCTCGACGCAGATGTTGCAGCGTTTGCACCATTCGTCGACCCACCGGATGTTGACGAAGTCGATGATCGTGGGGTCCCGGCGCGGGCGCCTCTCGGCGGCGTATGGAGTGGTCGTGGCTGGTTCTCCAGAGTCGGTCGATACCCACCTTCGTGGGCTTAGGCTCGTGAAGTCTACGGAATCGAGCGCCGGAGCGCTGACCGGGTGCGGCGGGGCCCGCGGGGCGCACCCCGCAGAGCCCCGGTAGAACGCGATCCGGGACCCGCGATCGCCTTATCTACTGAACCCTCAGCACCGTCTTTGCCTTCGACCAGTGGCGCTCCAGCTGGTAGTAGTCACGCTCGGGCACGGCGAAGATGTGGACGATGACCGCGCCGAAGTCGAGCAGCGTCCAGTGCGAGTTGGAGCCTCCTTCGCGTCCGATGGGCCGAACGCCTTCGGCGCGCAGCCCATCGGCGATGCCATCGCCGATGGCGCCCAGCTGGCGCTCCGAACCACCGGAGCAGATGACGAAGTAGTCCGCCATCGAGGTCAACTCCGAAACGTCGAGCAAAACGATATCGGCGGCCTTCTTGTCCTCGGCGGCCTCAACTATCTTGCGGGCGATCTCGAGCGCGCTGAGTCGAGCGCCACGCTCCTTGAGCGACTCCTCGATCTCGGGCTCGGCCGGGACCGCCTCGCCTTCGGCCTCCGCCTCGGCCTCGGCCTCGAGGGCATCGGCAAGCGCCGCCTCACGCGCTTCGGGCCGCCGGCGTCTCGGCAGGCCGTCGGGGCTGGGCGTCGTTTCCGTCGATGGCGGGGTGTCGGTCACGTCAGGCGGTCCTCCGGGGGTTGTTCGAACGATATAGCCGATGGTCGCGGATGTACGCGTCCACGGCCGGTGGTACGAGGTAGCGGAGTGAGCTGCCCTCTGCCGCGCGGCTTCGCACATCCGACGACGAGTGGGCGATCAACGTAGTCTCGACGCACTCGACTCGACCCGCGGAGGCCGTTCCGCCGGGGAGAATCAGTCCCAGCTGTGTCGCGTCCGGAAGCGGCGCGCCGGGCCGAGGAACCACGACCAGCCGGGCAAGCCGGAGCAGCCGCGCCGGCTTGTGCCAGTTCCGGAGCCCGTTCAGGGCCTCGGCCGAGAGGATGAAGAAGAGGTCGCGAGCCACTCCCTGTCGAACCGCCTCGTCAGCCAGCTCGGTCAGGGTGTCGGCGGTGTACGAAGGGCCTTCCCGCCGGAGCTCGATCTCGCTCATCGAGAAGGCCGGATTGCCTGCAACTGCAAGCTCCACCATGGCGGCGCGGTCGGCGGCAGGAGCCACTGGCTCGTTCAGCTTGTGGGGCGGCAGGGCCGCGGGCACGAACAGGACGCGGTCCAGCCCGAGCGCCTCACGCACCTGTTCGGCGATCACGAGGTGGCCGTAGTGGATCGGATCGAAAGTCCCCCCAAGGATGCCGACCCGTCGATCGACGGGCTTCAGCCAGGGCGCCTGGCGGACTGTTGCGCCGCCTGGGGCTCCCGATCCCTCGTCAGCCGAAGAGCGCGTCACCGGTCGTCCCAGTCATCGGGCTCCCATTCGAGCTCGGTGGCAGCGATGCGGACGGTCACGCCCGGGACAACCCCCTTCCGGCGCAGTTCCTCATCGACGCCGAGACGGGCGAGCTCGCGCTGGAACCGCTCGGCCGACTCTTCGACCTCGAAGTTGGTCTGAGCCGCCAGCCGTTCGATCTTCTTGCCACGCACGACGAAGACCCCAGCCTCGAGGTCGACTCGGAAGGAATCGCCCACTGTTTCGATGCGATGGACTACGACGCCGGCAGACTCGCGCGGCTCTGCTAGCTCCGCGGCATCGGGGAGCAGCACTGCGAGGCGCGACCGTAGCTCCACGAGCCCCTCGCCGCTCGCGGCGGAGATCGGGACTGCCGAGATGCCACCGGAGCGGCAGGTCGTCTCGAAGGCCGGCCAGGCCTCGGCGGCTGCCGGAATATCCATCTTGTTATAGGCCACGAGAGTCGGTTTCTCAAGGAGCGCCGGGTTATGAGCCTCCAGCTCGTCGCGGATGACGTTGAAGCTCCACTCAGGGTCGCGGTCGGAGCCATCCACGACGTGGACGAGGATCCGGGTTCGTTCTACGTGGCGCAGGAACGCGTGGCCCAAGCCGGCTCCCGAGCTGGCGCCTTCGATCAGGCCCGGCACGTCGGCGATAGTCGGCCGGCGCGAATCCTCGTCGCCCAGATCGAGCACGCCGAGATTCGGCTCGAGCGTGGTGAACGGGTAATCCGCGATCTTGGGCCGAGCCGCGGTCAGGGCCGCGAGCAGCGTGGACTTGCCAGCGTTGGGCAACCCAACCAACCCGATATCGGCGATGAGGCGCAGTTCGAGGCGGACCCAGCGCTCCTCCCCGGGCTCACCTTTCTGGGCGTGACGCGGCGCCTGATGCGTGGAAGTGGCGAAATGGACGTTGCCAAGGCCGCCCTTGCCGCCCCGGGCCACCATGAGGGTCTGGTCCGTCGCCACGAGATCGCCCATCAGCTCACCGGTTTCGGCCTCGAAAACGCCCGTGCCCGGGGGAACCTTGAGGGTCAAATCGTCGCCGGCCTTGCCGTGTTTGCGCTGCCCGGAGCCGCTGCCGCCGGACACCCCTTTGAAATGGTGGGCGTGGCGATAGTCGCGCAGGCTCGTCTCACCGGGGTCGACCGTCAGGTAGATGGAACCGCCGCGTCCCCCGTCGCCGCCATCGGGGCCGCCACGCGGTACGTGAGCCTCGCGCCGGAATGTGGCCGCGCCGTCGCCGCCGTCACCGGCGCACACCAAGATGCGGACCTGGTCGAAGAACATGGCTCAATTCTCGCATGCGACCGGTCTGCGGCCGAGTCTGGAGAGGGCCGCCATGGGCCCGGTCCCCCTGCGGGCCGCGTCCACCGTGGCGGGTGGTTCGCCTACTGGTCCAGGCTCTTGGTCAGGGTGGCCAGGAACTGGACGTTGCTGTCGGTCTTCACCAGGCGGTTCAGCAGCAGCTCGATGCCTTCGTTCGTGCCGACCGCGGAGAGCATCCGGCGCATCGTCCAGACCATCTTGAGAACCGGCTCCTCGAGGAGCAGCTCCTCGCGACGAGTACCCGAGCGCTGAACGTCGATCGCCGGGAAGATGCGCTTCTCGGCCAGCTTGCGGTCGAGGATGAGCTCACTGTTGCCGGTGCCCTTGAACTCTTCGTAGATTACGTCGTCCATGCGGGAACCGGTGTCGACCAGGCAGGTTCCGATGATGGTGAGCGAGCCGCCCTCTTCGATGTTTCGGGCGGCGCCGAAGAAGCGCTTGGGCGGATAGAGCGCGATCGGGTCAAGGCCACCGGAGAGGGTTCGGCCGGATGGCGGCAGGGCCAGGTTGTAAGCCCGCGCCAGGCGGGTGATCGAGTCGAGCAGTATCACCACGTCGCGGCCGGTCTCTACCTGGCGCTTGGCGATCTCGAGAGCCATTTCGGCAACGTGGGTGTGGTTCTCGGTGGGCTCGTCGAAGGTGGAGCTGATCACCTCGCCCTTGACGGAGCGGCGCATGTCCGTGACTTCCTCGGGCCGCTCGCCGATGAGCGCCACCATCAGCAGGATCTCGGGATAGTTGGTGCTAATGCCGTTGGCGATGTGCTTCAGGAGCATCGTCTTGCCGGCCTTCGGCGGGCTGACGATGAGGGCGCGCTGGCCCTTGCCGATCGGGTTGACCAGGTTTATCAACCGCTGGCTGAGATTCTTGGGGTCGGTCTCGAGGTTGATGAGCACGTCGGGGTGGACGGGCGTCAGGTCCTCGAACTTGGGGCGTCGGCGCGCCGTCTCGGGGTCGACGCCGTTCACGCGATCGACCCGAATCATGCCCCAGTACTTCTCCCCTTCACGCGGGGCCCGGACCGAGCCGCTGATCCGATCGCCGATCCGAAGGCCGAAGCGACGTACCTGGCTGGACGAGACGTAGACGTCGTCCGGCGTCGGCATCAGGCCGTGGCGGCGCATGAAGCCGAACCCATCCTCGACGATGTCGAGGATGCCGGTGGCGTAGGCGTGACCGGCGAGCTCACTCTGGCGGGCGAGGATTCGGTCGACGAGCTCTTCCTTGCCGGCCATCCCGGCTTCCATCTCGAGATCGCGACCGACAGTCTGCAACTCGTTGACGGTCATCCCGCTCAGCTCGTTGATGTCAAGATCGCGGCCCTCGCCGTCCTGGAAATCGTCGTACTCGGCGACGGGTGCGCGGCCGGCGGGTCGTCGGCGAGGGCGGCGATTGCGTGAACGCTGGTCGGGACCGCTTTGGGGCATGGGGACAGGACTCTCGTAGGAAAGGTGCCGTGCAGGTTGTTCGCGCGGAATCGGTGCGCAGCGGATATGCACGGTAGGGGCGACGCGGAGAATACTCGGCCTTGCGATTGGCGTCAATCGGGTTGGTGGACTCGTTGAGTTCGTTTGGGACATCTCGATGGCGATAGACGCGACTTTGCGCGTTGCCGGCCTGTGGCAGGAAGACCAGGCCGACCTGTGGCGCTGCTCGCATGACAATCCGTACGTCGAGAAGCTGCACGAGGACTTCCTCGGCGAGCCTCCCGGCAAGAAGTCCGAGGAGTTGCTTCAGGCCAGCCACCATCCCCGCGCAACGTCCTGGCGCCTGACATCCGCCCGCGGCCCGAACGGCCGCCGATCCGAAGCCGCCGACCTCTGAACCCGACCGAGCCCCGGTCAGGCCGCTTCGAGCTCTCCGGCAGCTACCGGCAGGCGTCGGGCGGAGACGCTCGCGCCGGCGCTCGCGAGGGCCACGCACACGATCGCCGCCAGGTCGGACAGGCGCAGAACCTGACCCAGAAGTAGAAAGCCGACCGCGGCCGCTATCGCCGGCTCGAGGCTCATCAGCACCCCGAACGTGGCCGCGGGCAGGCGCCTCAGCGCGGCAATCTCGGCGGTATACGGGATAGCGCTGCTGAAGAGAGCGACCGCGAGGCCGCCGGCGACGGCAAGCGGCGCAGCCAGCAGCGGCTTCACGTCCGACAGCCCAAGCGCCACGGGCACGACCACGGCCGATGCCACGATCATCGCTAGGGTCAGGCCACGGCCGTCGGGCCAGTACTGTGCCATCCGCCGCCCGGTCACGATGTACAGGGCCCAACAGACGGCAGCACCGAAGACTGCCGCGATCCCCACGGCGTCGTCAGCTACGAGACGCCCGCCAGCCAGGATGTAGATGCCGGCCGCCGCGAGCGCCACCCAGGCCAGGTCGAGCAGGCGACGACCCGAGGACTGCGACGGCCAACGGCCCCGAGAACTCGATCGTGACCGCCACACCGAGCGGTATCCGGGACACGGCCACGTAGAAGAGCGTGTTCATTGCCGCGAGGATCAAGCCGAGCGCTACGCAGCTGATCAGCGCTGCACGCTCGGCCCTTCGCAGCCGGAGGGGCTGGAAGGCGATCAGCAGCAACGCCCCGAAGACGATCCGAAGCATCGCGACGGGCAACGGCCCGTATTCACGCAGGAGCGTCACCGCAAGGCCGGCGCCGCATTGCACCGACATCGCCCCTACGAGGACGAGCAGTTCGGGCGGCATCGAGTCGAGGGCGGCGCCGGTGCGCGATCCGGCTGGCGCTGTCGGCTGCGGCGCCCCTTGCGCCCTATCCGGCGGAGGGTCGTTCACCTCGGTCATACCACGGTCGGGCTAAGCCCCTTACCGGCTGCGGATTGGCGCGCGGCGTCCCAATCCTTCCGGAACTGAACGATGCCCTTGTCTGTCAGCGGGTGATGAACCATCTGCTGCAGGACTTTGAACGGCACCGTTGCGATGTGCGACCCGGCCAGGGCGGCCTGGGTGACGTGGAGCGGATTGCGGATCGAGGCCGCCACGACCTCGGTTTCGATGTCGTAGATCGAGAAGACCTCAGCCAGCTCGCGAATGACCATCATGCCATCCTGGTTGATGTCGTCGAGCCGGCCCACGAAGGGCGACACCAGGCTGGCGCCCGCCTTGGCGGCCAGCAGCCCCTGGTTGGTGCTGAAGATGAGGGTGCAGTTGGTCCTGATGCCCTCGTCAGCGAAGCGGGAGATGGCTTCGAGGCCGTTCTCGCTCATCGCAACCTTGACGACGATGTTCGGAGCGAGCTTGGCGAAATGACGACCTTCTTCGAGCATCCCGTCGACGTCGTCGGAGATGACTTCGGCCGAAACGGGCCCGGATGTGATCTTGCAGATCTCCCGGAGGATCGAATCGTAGGAGCCGCCGACTTTGGCGTAGAGACTGGGGTTAGTCGTGACGCCGTCAAGAACGCCCCATCGCGCGGCGGTCTTGATTTCTTCGATTTCGGCGGTGTCGAGGAATATCTTCATCTGGCTGCTCCTGGCGCGACTGGGACGGGCCCGGGCCCCACGGTCGAGCCAGCGCTCGTCGCTCGACTTTCCTCTCGATCGTACCATCGCCGCCGGCCGGCGCTCCGCTTTCGAGATGAGTGAATCGTGGGGCGAGCCCACGCCGCCAAGTCCGGCGGGTGAGCCCGACGGCCGCCCCGTCAAGTGGCCACCCCGCGGCCTATCAGCGGGGGCCCCGTCGCGCCCATCGACCGCAGGCCATTCGTCGGCGACTTGTCCGCGCACCGTTTCCGATCGGCTACTCGGTGGGGGCGGCCCCGAGCAGCGCTCCGCCCTGAGGGATCTCGGCGGCCGGCCCGTGAAACTCCGGCTGACGACCCTCCGACAGGGCCACTGCAGCTCCGATAAACCCATCGAAGAGCGGGTGCGGTCTGTCGGGCCGGCTGCGGAACTCCGGGTGGAACTGGCTCGCGACGAACCAGGGGTGGTCCTTGAGCTCGATGATCTCGACGAGCCGGCCGTCCGGGGACTGACCTGAGGGGACCATGCCGGCGGCTTCGAGGAGCGGGCGATAGTGGTTGTTGACCTCGAAGCGATGTCGGTGACGCTCGTAAATCAGCTCGGAGCCATACACGGTCGCGGCCTTCGAGCCCGGGGTAAGGCGGGCGGGGTACAGGCCGAGGCGCATCGTGCCGCCTTTCTCCTGCATCGTCCGCTGGTCCGGCATGAAGTCGATCACCGGGTGCTCGGTGAACATGTCGAACTCGGTCGAATTGGCGTCCTCCGTGCCGAGCACGTCGCGTGCAAACTCGATCACTGCGCATTGGAGGCCCAGACACAGGCCGAGATACGGCACGCGACGCTCTCGAGAGTACCTGGCCGCGAGGACCTTGCCCTCGATGCCGCGGTGACCGAAACCGCCCGGGACGACGATGCCAGCGACGCCCGCGAGCAGCTCATCGACCGAGTCTCGGGTTAGAAGCTCGGAGTCGATCCAACGGATCTTGACGTCGACTTCGTGAGCCCATCCGGCGTGCTTGAGCGACTCGGTGACCGACAGGTAGGCGTCCGGCAACTCTATGTACTTGCCCACCAGGGCGATTTCGAGGGTCGGTTTTGGGCGCTTTATCAGTTCGACCAGCTCGGTCCAGACCTCGAGGTCCGGCGCCTGCGCCGAGTCCTCCAGACCCAATTCTCGAACGAGCAGTGAGCCAAGCCCGGCTTCCTCGAAAAGGAGCGGCACCTCGTAGATGGTGGAGGCCGTCTCGGCCGGGATCACGGCCTCGCTGGCCACGTCCGTGAAAAGGGCGATCTTGTCGCGGATCTCCTGGCTGACTGGATGGTCGGACCGCAGCACGATCACGTCGGGCTGGATACCGATGCTGCGTAGCTCCTTGACCGAGTGCTGCGTGGGCTTGGTCTTGAGCTCGCCGGTAGCCGCCAGAGCCGGCAGGAGCGTGACGTGGACATAGGCCACGTTGCGGCGGCCGACGTCCTTCCGCATCTGGCGGATGGCCTCGAGGAACGGCAGCGACTCGATGTCGCCGACGGTACCGCCGACCTCAACGATGACTACATCCGCGCGACCATCGCGGGCCAGCTGCTGGATCCGCTCCTTGATCTCATTGGTGATGTGCGGGATAACTTGGACGGTGCCTCCCAGGTAGTCGCCGCGGCGTTCCTTGCCGATGACGGCCTGGTAGATGCGGCCGGTAGTGACATTGGACAGCTGGGACAGGTTCTCGTCGATGAAGCGCTCGTAGTGGCCGAGGTCCAGGTCGGTCTCGGCCCCATCGTCGGTGACGAAGACCTCACCGTGCTGATAGGGCGACATGGTCCCCGGGTCGACGTTGATGTAAGGGTCGAGCTTCAGGACGGAGACGGCGAGACCGCGCGCCTTCAGGAGCCGGCCGATGGATGCCGCGGTGATCCCCTTGCCCAGGGAGGAGGTGACACCACCGGTCACAAAGACATACTTCGCCATCGCGCGCTTCTCCTCCGGGGTTTTTCCAATTCTACGGATCAGCAGCCTTCCCCGCAATCCGTTCCGGCTGGTGAGCGTCGTAATGCCGCCGTGGGATCTGCCTGCGGCACCCGGACGCGGCCTTGCCTCAGCGACCCACGCGCTGCC
>Ga0208692_1001313_pt1 | contig 14304 bp, 7 predicted proteins | sample June2015DPH_20_1_3_FD_184721 | JGI IMG/M metagenome (GOLD analysis project Ga0208692, IMG submission 184721) | Peatland microbial communities from SPRUCE experiment site at the Marcell Experimental Forest, Minnesota, USA - June2015DPH_20_100... | ecosystem: Environmental > Terrestrial > Soil >...
TCGCCGTGCCAAGCGGTGCCGATCTTGCCACTCGTCCAGTTGCCGAACAGGCCGGGGGCCACCTTGCCTTCGCGCAAACAGCAGGCCAGAAAATACTGGTTGTGGTACCAAATCTTTTCGAGTTGTTGGTCCTCGAACTCGACTGCGGAGCGCGCCCAGAAATCCTTCCAGCCTTTTTCCGTTTCCTGCTGGAGTTGCTTCACGGGGACTTGCGCCAGGCGCGTCACCTCGCTCCTGGCAAAGGCCACGTTATCGGCGTGGTCGCGTGGTGTGAAAAGCGTGAGGTCCAGGCGGAAGGGCTGCTCTTTCTGACTTCGCAGGAAGACGCAGGGAGGCGAGTTGAAGTCCGAGTAGGTTTCCTTGCTGCCTGGCCCCAGCCTTTTCAGTATTTCCTGGCTTTCCACCAAACCTTCCACCACCCAGGAGCCTTGTACGCGAGCGCTCAAAGCAAAGTTGCGGTCTTTGTCCGTGCGGGGAGGGCTCGGGTTCTCCGGCGTCGGCAGCGTCGCCGGGAAGTGCTGATAGCCGGAGAACTCTGCAAACCCCTCGCTGGCGCTGCCGTCAATCTCCGGCGGCGGGAGCTGGGCTGCGGCGTCGAGGTTCGGGCAGTAGGAAACCGAGACGAACGGGGAGGGTTCATCGCAGGAAACTGAGACGTGCCCGGTGTTCCAGCTCACAAAGCAGCGCACTGTCACCTTGCGGCGCTTGCCCCGCAGGTCGTCGTGCTCGAGGTCGAGAGTGAAAAGGCCGTTCGAAGGGTCAAGCCCCTGTCGCAAGACGCGGACCTTTCGCGAATCCCAGTGAATCCACACAATCCCGCATGGCCAGGGGCGAGGCCAGGACTTGGCATAAGAGGAGGTCACCTTCATCGTGTATTCGCGGAAAAAGTCGATGCTGGATTCGAGATAGAGCATGTCGGGCTTGCCCTGCCGCTTGGCTTCTGCGCCGGCCCGCTCCCAGAGCTTCAGCAATTCGTCGAAGGGCAGGACGTATTGATAGTGGTCCTCGCTTACGCGAATATCCCAGGAATCTTCCTTGCCCAGGTGAAGGCCCAGCGCGTCCGGGCGCACGGTGACGCAAAGGCCGATGTCTCCGTTACCCAACAACATGCCCTCGAAGAAATTCGGCGTGGGCAGGTCGCGAACGATTTGATGGCGCTTGGCGATTTTGAATCCATCCAGGTTGGTATCGTTGGAAAGTGGGTGAGCTTCGGCGGGCAGTACGCCGGCGGCGGCCGTGGCCGCGGTCGCTTGCAAGAATCTTCTTCGGCTGGTTTTCATTGCGCACCTCCGCGCAGATTGATCCAGGGTGCATATACTACCACCGGTCGGGTTCGTTGGCAGGCGCATCCACATGATGCATCTTGCCTCTTGACACGCGGCCGGAAATATGGTAGCCTACTGTAGTTGACGTATGCTGAACGCGCGGCCAGACCACTTCCGGGAGGTTCTAAATCGGCCCCTGGGCGGCGGGAGATTGGCACAAAATGCAAAAAAGATACTAAATCGAGGGAACGAACCGAAGACTCTGTTGAAAATAAAGGGGTTAACGTTCTTAGAGGCTCAAAAACGAACCGAATTGTGAGTGCGAAAGGCGCCAATCAAAGCGAAAAACACGGCTGAGAATCGACGAGTTGCGCGGCATTGAGTGAAAGGAGAAACATGAAACCATTTCAACGCATCGGACGGCGTCAATTTCTTCACGACTCCGCTCTCGGCTTGGGAGCAGCGCCGTTAATTGCCAATGCAGCCTTACCCGCAAAAGGGGGAGCTCCGGCCCATCCAGGTTTACCGCAGAGCGGTCCGGCATCAAATTCCAATGGCCTGAAGATGCAGGCCAGGTTCGGAACCACAGACTCGGTATGGATCATTCGCGAGCCGCAAGCGGGCTTCCAGGAGCAGTTGGCATCGCGCGAGTTGGCGCGCGGCTTACGAAATCTGGGGCTCGTCAGGGAACCTGTACAGGCTCTCGTGGGCGGAGCTGAACAGCCATCGTCTGGCTTTATCTTCTCTCTTTCGGTCAGGAAAGGCGGCTTTAAACATCCTGAAGCCTACGAAGTCTCTCACGAATCCGGGGGCGGTAAGGCTTCCCGTGTCCAGTTGACCGGCACCACACCTCAGGCGGTTCTTTACGCAGTGTTTGACTTCCTGGAGCGTCAGGGCGCCTTCTTTGGGTTGGATGGCGAAGTCTACCCCTTGGAGCCTGCACGCGCCCTCAATCTGCCGCCCGTCGGTCACCCCTGGCAAGCGCAGCCACGCTTCAACGTGCGCGGACTTGTGCCCTGGCCGGACTTCCTCAATTGTGTGACGGTTTACAACCGCGAAGACTGGCGCGCCTACCTCGAGGCCATGGTCCGGATGCGGTTTAACACTCTGGGTGTACACGTCTACTCCGGCGCGAACCAGTGGGCCGAGTCGTTTCTTTCCTTCGAGTATGCCGGGGCCGGTCACCTGGCCTATACCGACACGAGCGCGACGAACCGCTGGGGCTATCTGCCGGAGCGTACTTCGCGTTTTGGCATGGGGGCTTCCGACTTTTTCGTGGATGAAGTCTTCGGTGCGGAAGCCACCACCAAGGCCAGGAGTTGCTGGGAGGCCGAAGAACTTGCGCAGCAACTATGGAAGGAGGCCTTGCAGTACGCCAAGCAGCTTGGCATCCGCGCCGGCGTCGGGTTCGAGCCTTATCAGGTCCCCGATGAAATTTACCGCGCCACTCCTCCGGAAGCGTACTATGCTTCGAGCGACGCAAAGATCCCGGGGCCGCGCATCGATCCCGAGTCGGTAGCGGCGAAGGACATCCTGGAAGCACGACTGGGGCGGCTTCTGGAGGCTTACCCCAGCGTGGATTACGTCTGGTTGTGGGAAGACGAGGGTATGAGCTGGGCCAGCCAAAAGGGAAACGTTCCACTTTCTGTCACTCCCTTCAAGCAAGCCTTTGATTTCCTGAAGCGCCACGACCCCGAGAAGCGCCTGGTGATTTCCGGCTGGGGCGGCGTGGTCCGGCATTTCGCTTACTTCCATAAGGCGCTGCCGGAAGAGATCATCTTTTCCTCGCTGAACGACAACCTGGGTTGGGACCCCGTGAGCGAGGAGTATGGAAAACTCGAAGCTCGTGAGCGCTGGCCGATCCCCTGGCTGGAAGATGATCCGGCCATGTGGCTGCCCCAGTTCCATGTTTCTCGCTTCGTACGGGATATGGATCTGGCGGAACAATATGGGTGCCAGGGCCTGTTGGGGATCCACTGGCGGCATCGCATCATGGATATCGACGCCGGTTTTCAGGCTGGCTACTCGTGGAACAAAGAGCTGACCCCAACCAGATTCTTCCAGGCTTTTGCCTCGGCCCAGGCCCGGGAACCACGCGCCGGCAAATTGGCAAAGGTCTTGGACGACACGGACCGCGAGCGGCTGATTCTGTGCTCGTGGACGGGTGAGGTCAAGAATGGTCACAGCGAAATCCACGAATACACGGGTGACTATGATGAGGCGTTCCAGTTCTGGAACGGTTACGAACCCCCCGATAGTGTAAAGAAATCGCAGGCCGAGGTGGCACAGCAGTTTCGCGCGCTCACCGATTCGGCTTCCAGTCCGGCGGAGCGCGAGCGGCTCAATTATCTTACACGCTTCGTCGAGTTCCCCAGTCCTTATTCCGAATCGTGGTCACTGGCGCACCGTCTGAATCAGAAACTTCAGAAGGCGAGTGATTTGAAGAAGCAAAACAAGGCAGACGAAGCGCGCCACCTGATAATGACGGAAGGTGTGCCGCTCTGGCTCAAAATGGCGCCTCTGGTGAGAGAGGTCTTGCTCGATTACCAGGAGATTGTGAGCACGCGGAACGATCTTGGACAACTGGCTTCGATGCATAACAAGTACGAGCGGCTGGCGTTGTATCGCTTGCGGGCCTCGATGAAGGAGTTCCTGGGCGAGCTGCCACCCGACACGGAGCGATTGTTTGCAGAAGTGCGGCAGCCCGACGCAAAGGCAATGCCTCGAGCCTTTGTCCCCACTCGTCCAACCGTGCTCCGCAAAGGGGAACAGGCGCGAATCTCAGCCGTAGTTCCGGGAGCGGGGCATGTGGCCCGCGTTACCCTTTTTACTCGCTCGAAAGATTCGGACAACTGGAGTCCTTCCCCCATGAGCTTGGCGCGCCGGCGGACCTATGCCAGCGAGATCAAATGGCAAGAGGTAGGCCCTTTGATGGATTATTACGTCCAGGCGGAAGTTGAGGTGGGCGGAGTCAAGAAGGCCCTCACGTCTCCGCCTGAGGCGCCAGTCAGATTCTATACCGTGACCCTGCTCTGAACAGAAGTACTGTCACTCGGGCAATCATGTCACTGTCCGAACTCGGGACGAGCTATCCCAAAACCGGACACCTCAGCCGGGAGTTTCGCCGGCCCTTCTCCCTAACCCCTTGAAAATAAATGTCTCGAATAACGAAGAGGATGGCAGCCCTCGTGCCCTGAATACCCTCGGAGAGGTTCTATGGACATCCCACGTGAGTCTGCAAAGCGACAACGGCGAATTCGCAGGATCATTTATTCCATTCTGGGTCTGTTGGCCATCGCGTCAGTCACCTTGGGACTTTCGCGCCTCAAGCCCGCCGCGCCCAGCGTGGATAAGGCGACCGTCTGGATTGACACGGTCAAGCGAGGGCCCATGCTGCTCGAAGTGCGAGGCTTGGGCACTTTGGTTCCGGAGGAGATCCTGTGGATTCCGGCAACCACGGATGGGCGGGTGGTGCGCCGGCTGGTTCTGCCCGGCGTGCCCATGAAGGCTGATTCGGTAATCCTGGAACTGAAAAACCCTGAGTTGGAGCAAGCCGCTCTCGACGCCGAATGGCAACTTAAGGCCGCGGAGGCTGAGTACAACAGTCTGAAGGCGCAGCTTGATAGCCAACTCCTGGACCATAGGGCGGCAGCGGCCACGGTTCAGTCTGACTATCGCCAGGCGGCGCTCAATGCCGAAAAGGATGAAGCGCTGGCCAAATCAGGTTTGGGGGCGGAACTGAACTCCAAGCTGTCGAAGGCCAAGGCCGACGAGTTGACCACCCGCAATCAGATTGAACAAGACCGGCTGAGCGTAAGTGCTGCGTCCGCCAAGGCCCAACTCGAAGCCCAGAAGGCCAAGGTCGAGCAACTTCGGGCTCTTTACGAGTTGAAGCGGGCACAACTGGACCGTCTTCAGGTGCGGGCGGGCGCGGAGGGCGTGCTTCAAGAGCTGCTGGTGGAAGTCGGCCAGCAGGTCACGATAGGCACGATCCTGGCCAAGGTGGCCCAGCCGACCCGGCTGAAGGCTGAACTGAAGATTCCCGAAACCCAGGCTAAGGACGTTCAGATCGGGCTACTCGCTTCCATCGACACGCGCAACGGCATCATTTCAGGCCATGTGATGCGGGTTGACCCGGCGGTGCAAAACGGCACCGTGACGGTGGACGCCAAACTGGAGGGCGCACTTCCCAAAGGCGCGCGTCCCGACCTGAGCGTGGAAGGCACCATCGAAATCGAGAACTTGAAGGACGTGATCTACGTGGGCCGGCCGGCTTTTGGCCAGCCCAACAGCACGGTGGGCATATTCAAGCTGGACGAGGAAGGCAGCGGCGCGGCGCGGGTGCAGGTGAAGCTGGGGCGAAGCTCCGTCAACACCGTAGAGATTCTGGAGGGACTCAAACCCGGGGACCGCGTAGTCCTTTCCGACATGTCCACCTGGGATGCGTTCAACCGCATCCGGCTGAATTGAGCTGTCAGCTTTCAGCCCTCAGCTATCAGCTTTAGCAGGATGTCGAAAGGGTTTTGGCAGGTCATCAGGAGCCAAGTTGTCAGTAGTCAGTCGTCCCGCCGCGGCGGGTCAGTGGTCAGTTGAAGAAACGAGGCTGGGAGGTGGGAGTTTGCTGATAGCTGAAAGCTGACGGCTGACAGCTTCTCCTGAACTAGGCTATCAGCTTGCCATCTGGCGAGGTAAATGATGTTGACTCTGCTCCAGGACCTCAAATACGGCTTACGAATGTTGGCGAAGAATCCCGGCTTTACGGCGGTTGCGGTACTGACGCTGGCGCTGGGCATCGGCGCGAATACAGCGATGTTCAGCGTGGTGAACGGCGTGCTCCTTCGGCCGCTTCCCTACCCCCAAGCCGACCGGATGGTAGAAATCTCACGCACTTATCGCGGGCAGCTTGAAATGTCGAGTTTCAGCTCGTCAGAGTTCGCTTTCTGGAAAAGCCATAGCGACCCGTTCCAATACCTCGCCGCCGACACATCGGTGGGCTTCAATCTTGCAGGAGCAAGCCGGCCCGAACGTGTGCGGGCACTTCGCGTCTCTACGGAATACTTTCACGTCCTCGGCATACAACCGCTCTTGGGGCGCGATTTTCTGCCTGACGAGGACCGCATCGGCGGCCCCAACGTCGCCATTCTAAGCGAAGGCATCTGGAAGCGCGATTTCGGCGCTGACCCGCAGGTGCTCGGCCGCTCCGTCCTCCTCGACGGCGCCCCTTACACGGTTATCGGGGTGATCCCGTCGGGCTTCGAGAGCATTTCTCCGGTGGACCTCTGGACCACAATTGGCCAAGTAGCCCACACCATTGGCAGTGGCTCCAACTATGAGGTGGTCGGCAGGTTGAAACCGAACGTTTCCCGTAAGCAAGCAGACAGCTATCTGGCCACCTTGACCAAGCCCTACCTCAGGGAATTCGGTGCACGGATGTCTGAAAACACCGTGAAGGAAGTCAGCTTCGCCGCATTTCCGTACCGCTACGTGCTCACCAGCGATTGGCGCACACCCTTGCTGGTCTTGTTCGGCGCCATCGGCTTTGTGCTGCTCATCGCCTGTGTTAATGTGGCGAACCTCCAAATGGCGCGCGCCGCGACACGCAATCGCGAAATCGCGGTCAGGACCGCTATGGGAGCCAGCCGTCCGCGAATTTTCCGGCAACTTCTGACGGAAAATGTCCTCCTGGCAGTCCTGGGAGGTGTGCTAGGCTTACTGTTGGCCAATTGGGCTCTCAGTTTCCTGGCCGCACTCGCGCCGGCCGGTTTGCCCGGGGCTCGAGAGATTTCTCTGGACCGCTGGGCGCTGGGCTTCACGGCCCTGGTCGCGATGTTGGCGGGCATCCTATTTGGCCTCGCGCCGGCCTTTCAGGCCTCCCGGCCGGACCTGAACGAATGCCTGAAAGAAAGCGGAGGCCGGAGCATTACGCGCCGCCAGCGCCTGGGCGCTGCGCTGGCTACTGGAGAGGTCGCGCTGTCGCTCGTGCTGCTCGTGGGGTCCGGACTGCTCATCGAGACTTTCGCGAATCTTCTTCGCACCAACCCGGGTTTCGATCCGCGCCACATCCTCTCGCTCCAAATCTGGACGACCGGATCCAGATATAATTCCGGAGGCAGCCTCGCCAATTTCTATGAGAGCATCATCCGCCGCATTGAGGCCATTCCGGGAGTTGAGAGTGCCAGCGTGGTCGCGGCGGGCTTGCCCCTGGAAACCGGCGGGAATGTCCCCGTGCGAATCGAAGGACGAAAGGATTCAGAGTGGTTTTCAGCCGACTATCGCGAGATTACTCCGGAATACTTCCACACTCTGGGGATTGCTTTATCGCAAGGCAGGTTATTCGCTGCGACGGATTCGCAAGATTCTAACAAGGTCGCCATCATCAACGCAGCCTTCGCGCGCGGGTATTTTCCCAATCGTAACCCCATCGGCGAGCATTTGGCCGTTATGGATCTAGGAGGCCACGAAATTGTCGGCGTAGTGGGCGACGTCAAATCGTCTTTGGGCGAACCTGCGGTGCCGAGCACTTTCATTCCCCTGGCGCAGGCCTCCTATGATACTGACCAGCTCTTTCAGGGCTGGTTCCCGACTTGCGTCCTGGTACACACCGCACAGAAACCGTTGAGTGTCAGCCGCGCGGTAGAAAACGCGCTGCGGGACGCCGACCCGAATTTGCCCATTGGTGAAGTGCGCTCGATGGAGCAGGTTCTCTCCCTTTCGATTGCCTTCCAACGCTTTCTGATGACGCTCATGACCGTCTTTGCCGGACTGGCATTGGCGCTTGCGGCGGTGGGAATTTATGGTGTCATATCGTATTCCGTAAGCCAGCGCACGCACGAGGTCGGAGTCCGCATGGCACTGGGCGCAACGCGCGGAATCGTTTTGCAGATGATTGTACGCCAGGGGTTGCGTCTGGCGCTCATTGGGACGGCACTTGGGCTGCTGGGCGCGCTGCTGCTAACGCGCCTGCTGAAAAGCATGCTCTTTGGCGTCAAACCCACCGATCCGGTGACCTTCGTAGCTGTTTCAATATTGCTTGCCGCGGTGGCGTTGTTGGCCAGCTACGTCCCCGCCCGCCGGGCCACGAAGGTTGACCCGATGGTGGCACTGCGCTATGAATAGGTATCAGGTGCCAGGTGTCCCGCCGCGGCGGGTCAGTTATCAGCCGTCAGCGGTCTGCTTTCCGCCGGTTGCCTTGGTCGTTTGCTGATAGCTGAAAGCTGACGGCTGACAACTGAGTACTGACGACTGACAACTGCCAACTGACTACTGACCCGCCGCGGCGGGACAACTACTAACGTTACCAAGGAGATGAAAATGGACTCTAACTCGGAAGCCGAAGTTACCTCCCGGAACTCCCTGCAAGATAAATCGAACGGTTCCGGTCTAACTCTGATTCAACTGGAGGGCGTCACCAAGGTCTTTTACACCGAGGAGGTGGAGACGCACGCCCTTTCCGGTATCCACTTGCAGATTAAGAAAGGCGAATATCTTTCCATCGCCGGTCCCTCGGGCTGCGGGAAATCCACCCTGCTTTCCATCTTGGGGCTGCTCGATTCACCCAGCGATGGGAAGTACACTCTGAACGGCACCGGGGTCGAAGACCTCTCCTTATCGCAGCGCACCCGGATTCGCAACCGCGAAATCGGTTTTATTTTCCAGGCCTTCAACCTCATTGGCGATCTGAACGTTTATGAAAACGTGGAGTTGCCGTTGACCTACCGTGGCATGCCTTCCGCGGAACGCAAACAACGCGTGCAAGAGGCGCTGGAAAGGGTGGGGATGTCCCATCGCATGAAGCATTATCCTTCCCAACTCTCCGGGGGTCAGCAGCAGCGGGTGGCGGTGGCGCGGGCGCTGGCCGGGAAGCCGTCCATTCTGCTGGCGGATGAGCCCACGGGAAACCTGGACTCCAAGAACGGGGAGGCGGTGATGGACCTGCTGCGCGAACTCCACCGTGAAGGCGCCACCATCTGCATGGTCACTCACGATCCGCGCTACGCCGAGTTCGCCGACCGCACGGTTCACCTGTTCGATGGCCAGATCGTGGAAGAGACCAGTAGTGATTGACTCATTGAGTCATTGAGTCATTGAAACATTGAAGAGCCGAGGCAGGTTCGTTTTCGCAATGGATCAATGCTAATGAAACACTCAGCTATCAGCCCTCAGCGGTCAGCAGGCATCCAGTCGTCACCGTCGTTTGCTGAGAGCTGAAAGCTGACGGCTGACAGCTTACGTCGCGGCGAGGACTTCCAGCAGCCGCACCATCGCCAGCGTGTCCTGTCTACAGTAGGTCAACAGTGCCTCGTGTAGCCTCTTCCTTTCTGCGCTGTCGACCTCACCGTGAATCATCTTCTCCCAGGCGGGCCCAGCATCGCTGCCCTCGGCCACCTCCATCCCGTCGTAAGACATTTCCGGGACCAGGGCAGGAAGAACACTCTTGAGCGAAAACGAACCGCGGAAGGCGGAGTGATAGACATGGGCCCGCATGACCGGCAGCAGATCCCACAGCCGTTTTTGGATGTTTGTGATCTCGTCTCTGTAGTTCGGAAACCATTGCGCCAGGCTCTCCAGGCACCCCGACTCAAAGCCGCTGTTGTACGCGACGACGCTCCCCTTCTTTCCAAGAACTGGGCAGAGGGAATTCACGAACTCCAGCCGAGGGTCATTGGCATCGTCGGCCAAGAATTCATAGTGCTCAAGATCAGCCCCCGGCTTTCGCTGGAGGTGTACCGACCACTGGAAAGGGATTTGATCGTATGGGCTTATGCCTGCATATCTGGGGAGCGCGACCCCAAGTGTTTCAAAGTCCATGAAGTAGAGAGGATAACGAAGCCCAGCAAGAGCTTCCTTGAGCCCCTTACCAAACCACGGCCTTCCGGCCTTCGCGCACTCCCATGCCCGCTTCTGCCGGTCGGTCAATGGGAAGTCCTTCGGGATGTCACCGATCGACTCAATCCCCAGAGCCACCAGCTTCTCCAGTTTCGCTGCCGATATGCCAGGGAGGTTCTCAATGTGGTTCATAGGCAGGGGCTTGTTGCAGTGGTCATAGAATTCACAAGTGAAAGGACTTGAACACTGTCTTCCCGGCTCGATATCCGGCGGCTGCGCCTCCGCCAGCATCCTCCGCTGCTCGCGGATCAGCTCTCGCACGTCCTTCGTCAGCGCCGCAATTTCGTCGCTCAGGTCGCGAATTCGGAACAGCTTTTCCAGTTCGTACTGCTTCCCATCGTAGACGTACTCGCGGTTGAGGTGCATCAGGCAAGGAACGACCTTGAGCCCGCAACCTTCCAGCACGAGTCGTTGGATGGCCACGTCGTAAACGTAGCGCTCCTTGACATCCGTCGCTGACTTCACCTCAATCAGCCGCCACTTGCCCTTGGCGTGCCGCTCCAGGATGTCGGCCCTTACCAGGACGTGGTCGTGCTGAAAGGTCGCCTCAAACAGCGCTGGAACGTGGCCCTTTGCCACCACCTGCGCGGTCAGCTCCAGGGCTTTGTCTAATTCTTCATGCCCGGCCTCGATCCGCACTCCGCCAGGGAACATCTTCTGCGCCAGCAGGCCTACTTCTTGGCCTTGCTCTATAACAGCCAGAGATGCTTCATCAAGCTCGCCCGCCAAATCCGGTTCGTGAACCTGGAGGTACAGGCGCTTGAGGCATTGCAGACCGGCCATGAACCTGGACTTAGAAAGATTCATATTGCGGGATTCGCCACTCGCCATCTTAACTCTCCTCGCCACCATGCGCGAGATTCCTTTTGAAGATGGTGTCATAGGCCTAAAGCATATGAGCAGGGTATGTCAGGTGAGGTCGCGGGTCAATTTGATGTAGAGGCGGCTTTACGCCGCCATTTGGCGAGGTAAACTCGCCGCTACAGCCTTAAATTGACCCACTACCGTCAGGTGAGGTCGCGGCCCGGTGGCGGTGTCATTTGCGAGACACGGGCGCTCCAGGCCGCAGTCATTCCCGCGGAAGCGGGAATCCACTCCGCAAACCTTCGGAAATGCGCTGTCCACGGACTGGATTCCCGCTTTCGCGGGAATGACTGGCGTTTCGTAAAGGATGATATTCCGAATGACACCACTAACCTGGCCAGCGCGTCGAGCGCTCGCCAAGATCGGTATCGACGCCGACGCGACCTAGGTTGAGTTGCAGGGCCGCGTCACTTGAGACTGACTGCCGGCTCTCCCATGTGCCAAGGAGTGCGTCATGCGAAGCCAGAGTAACTCCCCGCAAGCGCCAACCGCACCCGCCGTCGGGGCTGCCCGCACCGCTGGACGGAAAACGGTCATACATGGGAATAAGGTACGGCCAAAAAAACAAGAACTCCCGCCAGATAAGGTAAAATGGGCCCAGCCCGCACAGCGGGCGTCATCCCTTAGCCCATAGCGTCAGCTATGGGGATGAGGGACGGCCAAGAAACCGTAAGCCCCGCGAGGGGCGACACCAATCGGATCTAAGAGGAACGAATGCCACACACATACAGCAGCTTGATCGTTCACGCCATTTTCAGCACCAAAGACCGCCGGCCCCTCTTAACGACCACAATCAAGGGAGAATTGTTTGCCTATATGGGAGGGATCATCAGGCGGCTTCAAGGGCAATCAATACTTGTAAACGGCCCGAAAGACCATGTTCATTTGTTATTCGTGCTTCCTGCCGCCCTTTCGCTCTCCGAAATGATGGAAAAGGTGAAAGCCAATTCTTCAAAGTGGGCGAATGAACGCTCGCCCGCGATCGCCTTTGGCTGGCAGATCGGGTACGCCGGCTTCAGCGTCAGCCCCTCGAAGATAGAGGAAGTAAGGAATTACATTTTCAACCAGGAAGCGCATCATCGCAAGCTGACTTTCGAAGAAGAGGTTGCCGCCTTGCTCAAGAGGCACGGGGTGAAATTCGACAAGGATAATCTCTAATGATGTCGCCCGCTGAAGCGGGCTGAAACGCGCTTGTTGGGCACTCGGTCCCATGGCTCACACCATGGGCTAAATGATGTCGCCCGCCTAGGCGGGCTGAAACGCGCTTGTTGGGCATTCGGTCCCATGGCTCACGCCATGGGCTAAATGATGTCGCCCGCCTAGGCGGGCTTCGGATGAGGCCGAAGCCCTTAGGTTAAAGCCTATCGGGGCTTGCCCCGGCCCCGTCGGTCTGCGCTTTTTGGCTCCACGTGGAAGGGGGGACTGGAATTGGCGATTTTCGACTGCCGATTTTCCCGCCCTGGCGGGCTGATGGACATTGGAAGGAGTCGCCACACCACTTTTTCAATCGACAATCGTCAATCGACAATCGACAGCGCCCAGGTCCTCTGAAGCAACGGCCGTCTTTTGCGCAAGCATTGCATCCAATGTATTAGAGGAGGGCATCAGGCCCTGAGGAGCGGCTATGAGAATTTGCTCAGTTCGATTGGCGGTAGGTGTTTTGGTGGCAGGTCTCGTGGGCGTGCTTGCTACACTCGGCGCTGGGGGACCGGGCCCCGTGCCTGCGAACATGGCGCAGGTCACCGTGACCGTCCACACCCGCCAGCCCGGCGCCTATCCCGTCGTCAGCCCTGACGACGTCAGGGTTTATGAAGACAACAAGAGCCGGCCGGTAGTTTCGTGGGTTGCCGCAGAAGCGCATTCGGGCCCGCTGGACCTGACCATCCTCGTGGATGATTCGATCGGGGCTAATGTGAGCTTGCAGTTTAAGAATCTGGCGGATTTCTTCCAAACCTTGCCCGCCGGCACAAGGATACGGCTTGCCTACGCATCTAACGGGGGAAATAGAGTAGTTCAGGATTTCACCAGTGACTACCGGCTGGCAGTGAAAGCCCTGCGCCTTCCCGTGGGCTCCACGACGGCCGGGGGCAGCATCTACGAATCGGTGGCGGACCTGCTCAAGAATTGGCCCCGGGACGGCAATCGCCGCGGGCTATTGGTGATCAGCGATGGCATCGATATCAATCAGGGATTCGAAGAGTCGCAGCCCACCCTGAACACGGAGTTGCAGCGTGCGATCGACTTGGCACAAAGCACCGGCGTTCCCATCTACACGATTTTTGCTCGAGGGGCTCGCTCTCTAGAACGGGAATCGTCCCTTCTCAATAACGGGCAAGGCTGCTTGTCGCGTTTGACCTCTGAAACCGGCGGTCAATCCTACTTCCAGGGAACGCGCACACCGCTGGCTTTCGCGCCTTTTTTGAAGCAATTTGCGAACAACCTGCACAACCAATATGTGCTAACCTTCCAGACGTTACCAGCCCCCAAGGCGGGCTACCACCGCCTGCGCGTTACCACCGAAATTCCTGGCGTCCACCTGTTCGCGCCCGCCCGCGTTTTCATTGCGCACGCCGAGTAGCAGGGGCAGGCAATTTGTTCGCAGGGAGGCCGCACTCTTCTGAGCATGTGAAGCTGTGCGGTGAACTCCAATTTAGGAGGACACACCCCTGCGAGTTACTGCACGTTTCACCAGGAATGCTCTTTTATCCGGCGCGGCTATGGCCCTGTGCCTGCCAGGGCCGAAACGGACTCCGTGTCTCTTGACAAACGGGAAGAGATAGGCTAGCATGCTATGTGGAGTTGGGCAGGATTTTGGATTCAGGATTCGGGAGCAAGGAGACGGAAGAGCCGTTGCGGGGGGGGGGATTGTGATACCATTTCTACGTCAACTGTAGAGCTTTAATCCAGTCGAAACAAGTGAGTGATTTAACTACTTCCGGCTGGCTGTCCAAGTCCTTCAAGCCTTGGCAGAGGCAGTCCACCACGGCGCGCAGCGAAGGGAAGACGCGGTTGCCAAAACAGTTTTCGCGCAGGTGATCCCAAAGATGCTCAACCGGATTCAGTTCCGGACTATAAGGGGGCAGGGGGAGCAACCGCAAGGTAGGAGGAACACGCAGGGCCACAGCTCGGTGCCAGCCCGCCCGTCAAGCAGCATCAGGCAGTGTATTCGCCGGGGAAATCAGCCGAGGTTTGTGCCAGGAACACCGACATCGCCTCGGCATCCACCCAGGGCAGCACGAGCGCAGAAAACTTGCCGTCCTGAGGACTGACCGCCGCCAGTCCGTAGACA
>Ga0208692_1001314_pt1 | contig 14295 bp, 17 predicted proteins | sample June2015DPH_20_1_3_FD_184721 | JGI IMG/M metagenome (GOLD analysis project Ga0208692, IMG submission 184721) | Peatland microbial communities from SPRUCE experiment site at the Marcell Experimental Forest, Minnesota, USA - June2015DPH_20_100... | ecosystem: Environmental > Terrestrial > Soil >...
ACGCGCTCGAGGCCCGCTATCCGGTCCTGCGCGGGACGATCCGCGACCAGGTCACCGAGCAGCGCCGGCCGTTCTTGCGGTTCTTCGCCTGCGAGCAGGATCTGTCCCATGAGCCGCCGGACGCCCCACTGCCCGACGCCGTCGTGACGGGGGCCGAGGCTTTTCTGGTCATAGGGGCTATAGCCGGCGGCTAGCGGCCCATCGCGCAATTGATAGACAGTTCCCCCAAAAAGATACCGATATTGCTCGGTCCGCTGCGCCAGGCTGTTGAAGAGGCAATTCGCGAGGCGAGCAGTTGCGTAGCCACCTGCTCTTTTCGCGACTCGTACGGCATGTTCGCAGCGGAGAAAGAGTCCACCGAGGTGAAGGTCACGCTGGCGCCGAACCCGCGCCCACAACCTCAGGACTGGAAGATGGTATTCGTCGCCTTCACGTCACGGTACGACACCGAGCGCCATCGACACGAGCCGTATTATCCCTCGCGTTTCAGCAGCAGAAACTAGGCTTGGAGTCCGCTTGCAGGGACCAGCGAAAAAGGTTAGATTATGAGTCGTGATTTTAGAGGTCTTGCACCGAGCGGGGGTAATTCAGCGGTAGAATGCCAGCTTCCCAAGCTGGACGTCGCGGGTTCGATCCCCGTCCCCCGCTCCATCCTTTCAACAACTTAGAGAAACTGGCCAAGGGGCGTACTCCAATATACTCCATTACATGATGCGCAAGGCCGATTCGAACGTCTCCAAGGCTTCCTTACGAGGGCCAAGCGCGGTCTTCGTGTAAACGTTCAAGTCTACGTCAACTGAGTGCCCGAGCTGGTCGGCCACGATCTTGGGATCGACCTTCAGTTCGCGCATAAGTGAAGCGTGCGTGCGCCGCATCACCTGGAAATTCACCCATTCGAGGCCGACAGACTTCAGCCTGGGTGCAATCCACCGTCTCCAGCAATTGTCCTTCGCAAGCGGGGTCCTGCGCGTCTCCGAAGGGAACGCCCACTCTTCGGGTCCGGGATCGCCAGACAGTGTCCTCCATCTGGCAATGGCCGCGTGTAGACCCTGTGACAGCGCGACACTCCGCTTGGACTGATCTGTTTTCGGGGTGTCGATCTCTCCCCTGTACAATCGCTGCTCGATGTCGATATGGTCAGCTTTGACGTATCGCCACTTGAGGCCGAAAATCTCGCCGGGCCGCATGCCTGCAATGGTGGCAAGCATACAGACGGCGATTCCTCGGGTCTCAAGGACTGTGAAAAGTAAGCGGACCTCCGGCCACGTCATCACGCGCTGAGCGGGGCGCTTGGTCTCCCTGGGAGTAAACAGAAGGGCGGCGGGATTCTTCTGCAAATAGCCTTCGGCAACTGCCATGCCGAGGATTTGCTTCAAGTCCCATCGCAAATGGTCCACCGTGCTGAAAGAGAGTCCGGCGGTAGACTTCCGGTCCAGGAAATCCTGCAAATCGCCCGCCTTGAATGATTTGAGCGTTCGGTCAGCGAATTCGCAGATAACGTGATGCTCCAAGCGGTCTAAGTTGCAGGCTGATGTTGAGCTCTTCCACTTGCGGCGGTACCACGGCAAATATACTTGGTTCACAAAATCACCGAATTTCCAGTCTCCGGATGGGCCTTGCTGCTTCGTGTTGATGGGGGCCAGAATCTCCGCCAGCTTACCTTGTGCTTGGGATTTGGTGATCTTGCCCGCCTTCCCAAGCACCTTATTTCGGCGGTGCCCCGCTTCCCACCATTGGGCTATCCAACGTCCACGAATAGTCTTCAAACTTCCTTGCTGGTGTCGTTTACGACTCATGGGCTTCTCCTCCCATGGGTCTAACGGCGTCGACTTCCGGCGACGCGGCTATCATACCATCAATCGCGCCTTTCTCATTGAGCCGTTTCCACTGCTCCAGGGCGCTGCGGCGAATCAGTTTCCTGCGTCCCATGTGGATCGCTGGGAGCCGCGAGACGCCCGCGACTTTTCCATTGATGACGTTGTGGACGTGGGCTTTGGAACACCGCATCTCTGCGGCGACTTCGCCGACGGTCAGAATCTCGTCCTTGAATGTCATACCTGTCGGTCCCTTTCTGAACCCAATCCGGGGTACTCCCGTCAGACGCCTTTCGATCTTCTCACCCCTGACGCGGGCGCCATTGGCCGCGTTGCAATTGCTTGAGGCGCTTCAGAAAAATCTTGGGATAGGTGAAACCAACTGTAGGACAGAAGCGGAGTACTTTGTCCAGAAAGCCGGTGAGTGCTTCTGGCGTTTTCGGCTTTCCTTGGTCTGCCCACGCCCGCTCCGTGTAGGAAACGGTCCTCGCGCACTTGGCTGGCAGGCGGCTTGGGTCAACTTCGAGAAGTTCAAGGAGGCTCATGTTTTTATCCTTTCGAGGTGTCAGCGTCAATGTCAGTTCCGTTTCTTGGCGAACTCGACTTTCTGACTCTCGAACTAATGGAGAAAACTGACGTTGACGCTGACGACGCTCCATTCTGACTTTTACGTCCATCTGACTCCGTGTCCGTTGACGGGGGGGCCGTCCGACGGGTTCCCTGTCGGACCGCTTCCCCGCCAGAAGGGGGAACGGCGGAGAACTCTTCGCGTAATCTGATATCGTGCAACCAGGAACCGACCACGCTCACCCCGCTTTTGGACAATTTGAACGTAGCCTGCCTTCACAAGCTCCGCCCGTGCAGTCTCGAGCCGATGTCGGCTGAGGTGCGCTTCGCGCATCAAGCGCACCATACCCGGCCATGCGATCCCGCTTCGGTCTGCGTAAGTCGCCAGAATCGTGCCCAACCACCGTGCGTCCGCTGAGAGAGTTTGGTCGCGCAGAAAGGCAACCATGATCTGTACGAAAGGTTCGTTCACCAAAGCGGTCTGCTTTCATCTCGTCAGCTTCTTGTGGTCTGCGCTCGCCGACCGCCTAGTCCACACGCCAGGGAACAGCTTCCGCTCCGAGACACCAACAAACTCCGAAATGCGGCGTCTGTCCCGCGCTCGCGGCACAATCCGGCCACAGATGACCTTCGAAAGTCGCGAGGGGTGGATTCCGATGGCTTGCGCTAGCTCCTTTTGCCGAATCCCTCGCAAGAGGATTGCGATCCGTAGTTCTACAAGTCTCTGGTTTCGCGCCGTGCAAGATTTTGATTTCATAAACAAATTGTTGACGCAATCCCATACAATGGTCAAAGGGTGGCCTGTATATTAGGTGAGATATGGACGGAGAGTTCGAAACCTACCTTCAAGCCCAGTGGCCTGCCATGAGGCAAGTACTCATGCGCGTGCCAAGTCGCGGCACATTGTTCGACACTATCAAGAGACTGGGCGTCGACCTATTTGTAGGTTGGGTGCTCAAAGACGAAGCACACCGCAGCGGGTTGAGAGGTCATCGGCAGGAGTTGCCGATGCAAGGCCACTATCTCAGCCTTCAAGGGAAGATTACCAATCTGCGGACGACAGACAGATCGGAGCGTGCATATGTATGCGTTCGGTCTCTGGAACTGGCTGGAGAAATCAATTATGAGGCTTGCCGGTCTGTCACTGCACTTATCGACTCGAAGCTCGGCAATTCGCAACGAGGACGACCACGAGAGGCAGAGCGCAATCCCGACTTTCTGGACAAGGTTGGCACCGTGCGGAGCCTGTACAACGCGTTCAAGCGGCGGCATCCATTTAAGGAGCGATTACCCTTAGAGGATTTCTTTTTGGAAAAATGGTGGTGGAATTTCATCGACGCCCTCGCCACTGGCGCTATGAACATGGGCCTCGCCGCCCATCTGGACCCACTGGAAAGCGAGGCGCGCGATAACGTGCGGGGTTTAGGCCCGACCAAGATTTTCCAAATGGCACTCGAAACCTCCGCAGAGGAAGTGAAGACGGCAGGCGGGACAAGGCCCGCGGAAGTTCTGTTGTCATGGTCGGATTGCGGTTTCGGTTGGATTCCCGTGGTGATTTGTTTGTCGTGGTCATTGCCTCCTTTTGGTCGGGCTACTTTCCCCATTCGCGTGCCGCAATTCGGCTGATGCTAGGCGGGGACATTGGCGAGCCGGGTGAGGGCAGGCGCTAGCCCGTTTCCTTACGAGAATGGGCCAGATGGATTTTCTCTAATTCGCGCACAATGCGGGCCTGGGTTTCGGGGTCAGCCCTGCGCTCTTCGGCAAGGTCTTTGAACGTGGATTCCATTTGGGACTCATAGCGGCGATAGGCTTCCAGGGCTCGCTCACAGGCCCGCTCACTCTTGGGGATTGGCACTGGCCCGTAATGGCCTAGCTCTGCAATTTCGAGTGGAAGCAGCGCGAGAATCTCGCGGCATTTCTGACGGTCGCTTTGAGGCTGGAGTCCTTTGCGTTTGAAGATTTGTTCGTTGACTTGAGCCGTGTGTGCGAGTCACAATCTCCCAGGGCACGTCAAATGCACTTGCAGCAAACCAAGAAGGATAGCATCGAAACAGGGGGGCCGCAGTACTACTTTCACAAGCTTTCGGACTCAGTGGGGACATACCTCCAGGCAAAAGGCGCTGTGAGAGTTGCTCTCGTTACCCCATACGGTGCGACAAAAACCGATTATGTCGCTGTTAGCCCGGAGTGTAAGTTGGATGCTCAACAGAAGCCTGTGCCTGGCAGGGTTGGCCATCCCAGAATCCAGCAAGGCCACGCGGCCGAAAGTATCGGCGAGGCGATCAGACTCTGGTATAAGCTGCCCGCGGGTAATTTCGATCGCATCGACGTAGACATTGAAATTAGAGATGATGCGTTCTATCTGACTCCCTTGAACTGTAGGTACGCAAAAAGCAACGCCACACGCGAGATTCCAACAGTGGAGCGACCGCTCACCTTCAATAGTTCATATGTCAGCTCCTTTTGGAAGCTACAACTTAAGGAAGTGGAAAAAAACCAACACGGGATTGTCGCATGGTCATTGAGCGAGATCTGCCGCGTAGTCAAAGACCACCTGCCAGAGAGCAGACTGCCGCACATTCAGGAACCTGACATTCTCCGAGTCTCTGGTCCATTGAAACATCTAGGTATGACCATCGGAGGGTACGTCGGCAAGGGATATGACTGTGTGACAGAGTTTTCCTTCCTCGACTATCCGCCTTACTCAGTTCCGGTGGAAATAAAACGAAACAGCTCCGGTTTTAAGTACCAACAACAAAAATACGGCAAAGACCAACTATCCCGCGCCGTCGTCCTTTGCGCGATTCACGACCATACACAAATTCCCAAGAATATCGACGTGATCGAGCTGCGGGCGCTGTGTGAGTATTCCAAGGAATTTCTAGCCAGTAAACAATGAGCGATCAGAGCGCGACCCGCCCTATCGAGTCGACGATCCCAGCGGACAGGCAAAGTGCCAAGCGGCACTATGGCGTTCACCCGTATTTCACAAGACGGCCCCCCAACGTGGTGCGTCAGTATATTTTGCACTACTCAAAGCAGCGCGAGCGCGTCTTGGACCCGTTCGGAGGTTCTGGTGTAACCGCCATTGAGGCTTTTTTGGAAAATAGGACCGGGATTCAAAACGACATCAACCCATTAGCGAACTTCATTGCCGAAGGCATTGCGAATCTCGCAGAAGGCGAAATCACCGACTATAAGGCCGCCCTGGTAATGCTCCGCGAAATGTGCCAGAAGAAGTTGGACGAGCTATACCAATTACCAAGTGACGCCGTTACGAGATTTAGACGTGGGCTCAAGATGCCTGAAAACGTCCTCCTCCCTCGCAACTCAGATGTTCGCCGATATCGCGATCTCTTCACAGAGCGACAACTCACCGCGTTGGCATTACTGCGCCATGCGATAGGCAGAATTCAGAACCCCTTCGTAGAGCGCGGTATGCTTCTCGCTTGGTCTGCCACTCTCGCGAAGTTAAACCGTACATTCTTGTCCGCAGAAGGGCGCGCCGAGTCTAGGGGTGGCTCAAGTATCTTCAGTATCTACCGTTACAAGATCGCCAAGGAACCGGTGGACCTCCCGGCCTGGAGGACATTTGAAGAAAGAGCGCGTAATGTCTTGTCAGCAAAAAGTGAGATCGACAAGATCATTGAACTTAGGCGCCGGACCAATGGCTGGTTCGGTGCGTTCGAGATATATGAGAAGGACATCGATGATTTAGTCCCACAGTTCAAGGGGAAAGTAGATTACATCTTTACGGACCCACCTTACGGCGGACACATCTCTTATCTTGACCTATCAACACTCTGGAACTGTTGGCTTGGAAGAATGCCAAGTGCCGAGGCAAAGCAACGGGAATTGATCGTTGGCGGCGACCTCGATATCAGGGAGAGCGCGTATGTTAAGCGACTTGGCAAGAGCATCACTTCGTGTGTCGAAATGCTCAGAGCTGGCAGGTGGCTCTCGGTTGTGTTTCAGCATTGGAACACTGCTTATTTCGACGCGATTCTTTCCTCTGCGGCTGAAAGCGGGGCCGATCTCCGCGCGGCTGTTCCGCAAGTTGGGGACACGATTTGGTCAATGCATAAGAAAAAGGGAAATGAGTCGGTTCTGGCGGGTGAGTTGATTCTGACTTTCCAAAAAACAGGTAACCGCAGAGAGATCACTCAGGGCAAGACCCTGGACATTGGAAAAGTGCTGAATGATATCCTGTCCAGTGAGAAGGCTGCCGTTCTGTATGGCGAGCATCTTTTCAACAGAATGATCATAGCGGCCTGGACTAGTGGGGCAATCGGATCGCTGAATATCACCAAACAAGAATTCAATGACCTAATCAAGCAACACGGTTGGCTGTATGACGAACACAAACACTACTGGGTCAGAAACCGGCATGTCTCCCTGTTCAGCTCGGTCACTAACTAGGCTAACTCTTCGTCGATGATCTCACGCACTGACTCGCGTATTTCCTTGGTCGTCTCGTCGCCAGTCAGCATGGCTTCCAATTCGCCCTTTACAGTTCGCTCCAAGCCCGCCCTGAATTCGGAATCCCAGTACTCTTCCGATGTGATTTCACCTTCGTGCTTGAGGTCAACCAGATAGCTTGAAACTTCGGCCACAGCCTGCTGAATCAGGCTGGCTTTCCGCGCTTGCCGTCCGTTTTCGGCCTGGCGTTCCTCGATTTCCTGGCGTATTTCCCGGACAGTAGGCTCCAGGGCTTCCTTGGCTTCGGCCTGCGTAACGTCGAGTGGCAGCTCCGCAAGAATCTCCGTACACTCCCGGCGAAGGCGAGCCTCGTCTTGTTCGGTGCGCCCCCAGAAAGGCAGTTCCGAGACTGCCCATTTTGTGAGCCGCTCATCAAGCAGACGTTTCTCCACGGCTTGGCGCACGGGCTGGACGGCCTCCTGTGTGGCGACACGCATTTCGCATACGTCCGAGCAGTTGTCAAAGCGCCGAAGGGCCTCCCGGATCACGGCGGTAGCCCGGACCCTCTCAGCCTCCGTCGCCGGATAGGGTAGGCTTCTCAAAGCCTCCTCCGTGAGCGTCCGGCGACGTTCCTGTGCGTCCCGGTCCGTTCGGAAGGGTTCGGTTAGGGCCTCGACGCTCCGGGCGATTATGGCGACCATTCTGGGCTCGTCGGGGGGCTGTCGTTTCTCGATCTCGGCTTCCAATGCGTCCAGAATTTCCTTGCGTTGGGGTGGCGCAAGCCATTGATATTTCCAGGCGCTCAATGCTTCGTTCGCCTTGTCGAGCCATCGGCAACGGAACGCGGCCAATGCCTGCTCAGCCTCACGTTTCTCCCACGCCTCGGCCTGTTCCTGCTCCTGACGTGCCCTCTCCTGGGCTTTCTCAAGCTCCAGTCGCTCGCGCTCCAGTTCAAGCTCAGCCTGGCGCTGGGCGGCCTCCTCCTCGCGGGCCTGGGCCTCGGCCTCTCGTCTTTCGGCCTCCTCCTGCTCCTCCCGCCGTAACTTTTCCAGTTCCCGTCGTGCCCGGTGCTCCTGGGCTTCAAGAGTCAACTCTTCCAGGCGCTCGCGGCGATTCTGTAGGACGGGTGAGGCGTCGCGGACGGGTCGGGGCCGGTTTTGCCGCTGCTCTCTCACTGCCTCAATGCTCTCTGCCAGAACCCGCAAGTGTCCACCTGGGGTATGGAAGCCCTCCAGCGTACCGTCCCTCACCATCCGCTTGAGCGTGGGGACCGAGACACCCAGTAGGGCTGCTGCGTCGCTGGCGCTGTGGGAATCGGCCTCGAAACGATTTTTGCCGATATTTTTCACGGTTTTTCTTGGCGGCTTTTGACAGTTCTTTCAACTTCCGCGAGGTGGCAGCTTTGCGGCTTCTTCCGATTTCTCACGGTTTTTGCAGGTTCGGTCGAGACGTGCATCTTGGTGGTCATTTAATTAGTGACGGCGGTCGGTGCCACGGGCGCGGCGGCGGCGCCAAATCTCTGCCGCAAACTCCTGGCGTTTTTCCTTGGGTGTGTCATGGATGATCTTCCCGCCGGCGTCATGTGCGCCTCGGGTGTGTTGAAGGACTGCCTCGGTGTACTGAGCTAAGCTGTATGCTCCGGGGTTGTATTGGCGGGTTCTTCTTCCTTGGCCCGCCCGCGCCATAGAGATTCCAAGGCGCGTGTTGCAGCTCTTGCATAACCAGCGAAGATTCTCCGGCTCCCCGTTCGACTCGTCGCCGTCAATGTGGTCGATCACGAGAAACCGTGTCGAGCCACACAAGGCACACTCGGCGGGTCCGGGCGGGCGGCATTCGGTCTGGTGTGCCCTGTACCTCTTTGCACGGTCGCTGATCTGGTCTGTCGGCTTTCGCCACGAGGTGCCGCACTCAGGTGCGGCGGGATTCATTCCCCCTCTTCTTCCTCTTCAGAGGGCGTCACGATATCGGCGATCTCGTCGATCTGTGCTTGCAGATCCTCGTTTTCGCCTTCGAGTTCCTTGATACGGTCTAATAGGTCTCGTCGGGTTGGTACGGCCATGTTTCTTACTCCTTTTGGGTTTCGGATTTGGAAGTGCCGCCTTTCGGCGTAGCTTTCCAGGGATTCATCTTCAATCTCGGCGGCCCGGTCTTCATCCCCCAAAACATCACGGGCGAACCTGGCCGCCTTAGCCTTACGCGATTCAAGTTGCTTGCGAGTGAGAGTCTTCATGCTCGCAGGTTAATTGAAAAAGAGTTTGGCTATCTAGCCACGTATCTTGGCGGGATTTCGGACAGCAAGAAATCAATCGGGAAAATGGGTCGCTAGAGATTGGGCGCCTGCGCGCGGTGGACCAAATGCATGGGACATTATTCCAAGAAGTCTTTGAAGTGGTACTCGATGAGAGCCTCAACATAGTTCGTGAGTTGATGGAGCGCTGGGACCAATGCGTCACGCTCGGCAATGAGAAGCTCGAGGGGCGATTCTATCCCGGTATGGAGCTGTTTTCTTTCAGGCACAAAAACACTGTGAAAAGCTGGATCGTCAGCCTTGAGCCAAAAAGTACCCTCGAATCCGTCGCCTTCGCACAAGATATCGACGCCGACATTGATCAACTTGCGGTGCTTGTCTATGTTGCTCGCTTCGTTGAGTCGCCACAGCGCGTCATTCCCGCCTTTGTACGGCTTAAGACTGTCGATGAACTTGACCGCACGCGGTTTAATGACTCCTTCTAGTCTTCTGGTTCTCAGGGTCTTATAGTCCTCAAGACTCTTGCCAATCGGGAACGCAACTTTGCGCAGAACATCGTCGCTGGCGTTGGGGTCGGCAACCAATGCGAGATGATAGACAACGTGGTCGAGGGCGCTTCTGAGGTTATGTAGAACGTCACCAGCCATCGCCAGCATGTCAAAGTGAATGATAGGCAGCCTTATGAGGTTTGGCTTTCCTTGTGAGGATTTAGGCTTTGCGCCGGCTGGGACCACATGAGCGTAGCGGTCTCGATATCTTCCCGCAACACGCTCCAGTTCAGACAGGTGCTTCTTGGCCCTCTTAATCTTTACCCGGATCGTGATGAGTCGTTCCTCTGCAGTAAGCGCCACAGCTAAAACCATATCACATCTGTGAGTCCTTGCATTGTTGCCCAGATTAGGGCGTTAAATTACTTGATTCATCCAACCATAGAGCGCACAGTTACTCCAGAGATCATTCCCGAACCTCGCCTAACTGAAATGGAGCGATGGGGGCGTGGTTTTCGGGTTGTAGCTTGCGGCGGTAAGAACATGGCCATCGCGCTTAGTGGTTACTTAGCATATTTTGACGCCAGCATGGACAAGGGAAAGACTGACATGCTTGTCGCTGGCTATGTGTCCACGGTAGAAGAGTGGGCACAGTTTGAGATCGCGTGGAAGCTGACTTTGGCTAAATACGATGTTCCGTTCTTCAAGATGAGCGAGTTCATAGGACGCAGGAAAGAATATTCCCATCCGAAGTGGCAATCGGAAACCTACCGGGCGCAGTTCCTTGCTGACATAGGCCAGATTATTTGGGGCTGGACTGCGGCGAGTGTGGCCTGCCACATGAAGCAGGCTCTGTTTGACCAATACAACGCAATTTACGAACTCGACAAGAGGTTCAACCCGTTCGCAATTTGCGCGAGAGATTGTGCCGCTCAAGTTCGCAAATACATTCGAAACGAAGTGAAATCCGATCTGCCGATTGCGTATATCTTTGACCAAGGTGACGAGGGCAAGGGGTTTCTGATAAAGGAAATGCAAGCATCCAAACTCCCATTGCCAGCGTTTAAGCGTAGTCGCCCCGATCCAGAACTGGACAAAGATGACCCGTATCACGTCCAGTTGCAAGCATGTGACTTCGCCGCATGGGAACTGCGACGTGGACGGAAAGATTTGGAGGATGGCAAAGCTCCGACCCAGTTGCGTAAATCGCTTCTTGCTTTAAGAATGGAAAAACCTAGACGTATTTGGAAGGATACCAAGGAACCAGACCTTCTAGGTCTGATCCGAGTTGCGAGAATTAAGAAACGCAATGAAAATTAATCCAGAACCTGAGTCCGAGTTCCTGGATGAGTCGAGTAAATCATTGCCCAAATTAGGACGTCACCCGCTTGCGCCTTCGGGCGATTGCTGCACGAAGACCCTTTTCAGCTAAGTAACGCCCGTAGGTGTCTAGCCTCTCGAACCCTGGGATTTGTAGGCGCAGCACGTCCTTAACGGTCCTTCCTTGCTGCACCAAGCGAAAGGCGGCATCTATCTGGGGATCGTTCGGGCGGCCTGGTCTTGGCGGTAGCTGCCGCCGAACTAGGCGGATGATTAGCTTCTTGAATCCCCGCGCATCACTGGCGATCTGGTCTTGGAAACGGCTCCTGACTCCTGTGACGAACTGGATTACGGTTTCCTCAAGATTCCGATTGGAAGCGACACTCGGGCGCTTGCCTTTGATCTGCTGAGACGTTGTGGTTTTGTACTCCATTTGTACTCCATTAACGGGAGTACTGGAGTAGCCCTTTGAAAATACGAGAGTTGCAGTCGCCGAAAATCAACGCCATAGACCCCATGTTCTTTATTTTCAATCTAGGCTCAATTTCCCAAGCTGGACGTCGCGGGTTCGATCCCCGTCCCCCGCTCCAATCTCATCCACAACCTCCCCTGCTCTGCGGACAGGTCAATGACCACAGGACGCTTCCCTTTTGAAAGGAGCCGACAATCCGCTGCAGGGAGCGTTTCGTGCTTGTCCGCAAGCCCCCGCTTTTGATCGCGTCAGCGCTGGTCCCTATACCCCAACACCCGCTCTCGGTCTATTCTTCCGGACATAGCTGCTATCGATCGTGGGCTCAGATTCACACTCCGCCTCGATGACTGTTACAGGGTGGTCCGGCGCGTTTTGCGGAAGTCCCGTAAACCTTACGGAGATGTCGTCCTGCACGAAGTCCACCTTCTTCCCCGAGGCAAACAAGCGCGCCGACTTTACCTTGGTGCGAAGTCCGCCGATGGCCACCACGGTGGGCGGTTTGTAGTACTCGAGCGCCTTGGTTCCCGCCGTTTGCGCGGGCCAAAAATGGACGTGGATGTAGAGCGTGTTCCCCTTGCGCGTGTATTCTGCAAACGTGTGCCAACTTGCTTTGCAGGGTTCCGCTTCATAAATGGTGGGCCCATTCTTGCTCATCCATTTGCCCACCTCGGTAAGGACGTTGACTGACGGCTCAGGCACAGAGCCGTCCGGCTTGGGGCCGATATTCAGCAGATAGTTACCCCCACCCTTCGCGCAAGTGACCAGGTTGCGGACGATAGTTTTGGTGCTTTTCCAGTTGTCGTCGGCCTCAGTGTAACCCCAGCTATCATTCATGGTCATGCAGGATTCCCAGGCGCGTCCTCCCCGTTCGGCGCGAATTTCCTGTTCCGGCGTCGCGAAGTCTCCGCGCAGACCGTTCCGGTTGTTGACGATGATGTCCGGCTGGAGTCTGAACACCATCTCGTTCATCTTATTGGATTCCCACTGCTCAGCGGTCAGAGGCCAATCCATGTCATACCAGAGGACATCAATTCTGCCGTAATTGGTCATCAGCTCCCGGATCAGGCCGTGGGTGTACTCGACAAAGCGTATTCGTGCTGCCTCGTCGCTAGCGCAGCGAGCGCCGTCCGGATGGTGCCAATCCATCAGCGAGTAATAGAAGCCTACACGAAGTCCCTCCGCCCGGGCGGCTTCCACATATTCCGCCACCAGGTCGCGGCCCGGTCCCTGTTTTGGCGCGCAATAGTTGGTTAGTTTCGTATCCCAATTGCAGAAACCTTCATGGTGCTTGGTTGTCATCACCATGTACTTCTGGCCTGCTTGCTTGGCCAGCTTAGCCCAGGCCCGCGCCGCATGGGGCTGCGGCTTGAAAACCTTGGCCAACTCCTGGTACTGGAGGACCGGGACCCCTTCCATCTCCATGGCCCACTCATGATGACCAATGACGCTGTAAAGGCCCCAGTGAATAAACATGCCGAACTTGGCTTCATGCCACCATTTCATTCGGCGCGCGCGATCTGCCAGGACCTCGGGGCTTTCCTGCTCAGCTTGGCTCGGCTTTCCCGCAGGTGCTCTTGGCTTCCCGCAATTTGTATTGAACCCAGACGCTGCAAGGGCGGCTCCGCTTCCGATCAGGAAAAAGGAATCACGCCTGGAAATCTTGTTTTCTGACATGGCTAAACCTCCCCTAGTTGAAACATAGGCGCATTTTCATCCGAGAAGCCTGCAAAGATTACTTCTCAATCCGAGCAGTGTCAACGATTTCAGTCAAAACTGGATTCAGGAGTCAGCAGAATGAAGAAGAGGTTTCGGGGTATAGAGCAATTTCGACACCCAACTGCACCAGTACCCAATCTGGCATTTCGCGGAATCAGTAAGTAAGGTAAACTCTGCTGACCGGAGTTCGGAGTGTTTCCAGGAGGGACAATTGGATGCCTGCTAAAAAGGAAGTCATGGTGGGAATCGACATGGGGGGAACGCGTTTGCGCGCCTTGGTGGTGAATGCGGAAAACAAGATTCTTGGTATGCAGAGAGCGCCCACTAACCCCAGGCAGAAACCTGACCGCTTGGTTGCGGACCTTGCTTTTCTGGTGGAGGCCGCTGTGCAGTCAGCGGGTCTGAAACTACCTGACCTGCGCACGGTGAGCATTGGGGTGCCGGGAGCGGTAGATCCTGTGGGCGGTATTGTTCATCATGCGCCGAACCTGGGGTGGAAAAAGGTCGCGCTGGGACCCAAGTTGGAGGCTCTGCTTAACGTTCCGGTGTTTGTAGAAAACGACGTCAACGTTGGAGTAATGGGGGAGTACGCCCTGGGCGCTGGCCGGGGAGCGCAGGAGTTGGTGGGGATCTTCGTGGGGACGGGAATTGGGGGAGGCATCGTCAGCGGAGGACGACTGTACCTGGGCGCTCGCGGCGCCGCCGGAGAGGTCGGCCACATGGTCGTGGAGATCAACGGGCCCCGCTGTGGCTGCGGCAACCGTGGTTGCGCAGAAGCCTTGGCCAGCCGCACCGCGATGGAGCGCGACGTCCGCGCCGCCATTCGGAGCGGAGAAAAGAGCATCGTCCTGAAGCTTATGAAGGAACGGGGCAGGGACCGTATGACCAGCAGCATTATTCAGAGAGCCTTAAAAGGGCGTGATCCGGTCATGGAAAAAGTGATGAAGCGGGCGCAGTTTTGGCTTGGCATCCTGGTGGCAAACGTGGTCAATATGCTCGATCCTGAGTACGTGATTATTGGAGGAGGAATCGCCGGACGGCTCGGCAGAGATTACGTGACGCCGATCCGCAAGACAGCTTACCAGTATTTTCTTCGCCGTCACGATGCCCGGCGTGTGAAAATTGTTCCCGGGGTACTCGGTGATGACGCGGGACCGCTGGGCGCAGTGATCCTGGCCAGACAACGGCTGGGGGACAAGCCGGGGAACTGACAACCGACGACTAACTACTGACAACTGAGCCGCCGCGACG
>Ga0208692_1001322_pt1 | contig 14249 bp, 17 predicted proteins | sample June2015DPH_20_1_3_FD_184721 | JGI IMG/M metagenome (GOLD analysis project Ga0208692, IMG submission 184721) | Peatland microbial communities from SPRUCE experiment site at the Marcell Experimental Forest, Minnesota, USA - June2015DPH_20_100... | ecosystem: Environmental > Terrestrial > Soil >...
AAGCGCGGCAGCGTCATTTCGAGGGGCGGACCGTCGCGGGGGTCTTCCGTCCTCGCGCGGTGCGGTCGAAGTCCGTGTCGAAGCTCAACAGGGTGAGATTGTATTTTTCGGCTGCCGTGTACTGGTATGCAATGTTGGTGTCTACCAGAAACTGCATCAGTCACCCCACCACTCGAGCGCTTTTTTCTGGAGCTCAAGGGATGTAAAACGCTCTCGAAATTCCGACAACGCGCCCGCCCAGTCCATGCGGAGCCTGCCCGTCTTGGGCTCCGCTCGCGTCTCCAGTAGGAATCTGGCAAAATCTTCCACCTCGCGCTGCAGATCGGGAGGGAGCTTTTGAACGAGCTCGTCAAGCGTCTTCACGAGACACCTCCATTCCGGTGGTCTTTCGCCAGCAGCCTTCAGCGCTCAGCTTTCAGCTATCAGCGAGCACAACCACCCGCCTATCGCAAGAGTACTTCAAATCATTCAATGACTCAATGGCCCTATCCGAGCCGGGTCCGCTTGTCATCGGAAACTGCCATCGGTCTTCATTCGTAATTCAGCATTCGCAATTCAGCATTTCATATCGTCCCCTCTTCAAGGCTCGCTCTCCAGTCCGCCAGCCGACGGACGGCTTTTCCACCGCGCCTTGATTTTGACGGCACAGCCTGGATTTTCTCAGAAACTGTATTCGGCGCGGGGCCAAGCCTAAAGCGGATTGTCCTGTTTGCGGCGCGGCAAGAACCCGCACCGCTGGAAGAGCCGCAGGGCCGGACCGCGGGCCCTGCGCTACAAGCGGGCTGCATAATCCGTTTGGCGCCGTCCGAGTGTCAGAGCAATAGGTGACAGTCCGTCAGTTGACGGATGAGAGCGTATGCGACGATGCGGAAGCCCAGCTCGCCTCGTAGGTCGGCGAGCGCGGTGACGAATTTGCGCTTAAACCGCTCCGAGTCGAAGAGGCGGGCGCGATCCCGCCCTGCGGGATGCTGGTGGTCACGTAATGAAGATTATCGACGCCGTAAAAATGCCGCAGCCGAGGCATGCAAAGATTCTACCTCAGCCTGAAGCGCGGTCAGCATGGCGCAGACCCGCCGCGTATCCGACGTATATGAATTTCATCGTCGGACGGATGATCATTTCAGACATGCGCACCTCCTGTGACCAGTACGCACTATTGCACCGCGACGCGGGAAAAACCCGCGCCGTTGGAGGAGCAGGTAGCGCCGAGTCTCGCTTTTCAGAGACTCTGCGGCTCGTGCATGTGCAGTGGGGCGTGTAATCCCTTTCCATGTCCCGCCTGCGCCGCCTGGGATTGGAAAGGCAGAAGGCAGGATTCAGGATTCACGGGTCAGGAGTCAGAATGAAGTGGATCTGCTTTCTGCCGTGCACTTCCTGCCTTCGGCTTTGTGCTTACCGCCTGTATCTCCTTTAGCGACCCCGCCGCGGCGGGGCCGAACGGTTCGACCCTTTCAGGGTCGAGAAACTTGGATGGCGTGCGATCCGTGGGTGGCGGGCGCAAAACGCCGCGCCCTTGCCCACGGCTACTCATCTTCAACCCCTTCGGGGTTCAGACGGAAAAGCGGGGTATATTGACCTCGGCCCGGTGAGGGTTAGCCTGGCCAAGCGCGGCGACGAGTGGCGGCGGTGGAGCGGGCACGATTACACGGGAGGCCTGCGCGCAACCTCTAGGCCGAATCGCACTCTGGCCAGCGATGGTGTACGGTTGCCGGCTGATGAACGGGTGCGAATCTGAAGAAAAAGCCGCAGAGTCTCTGAACAAAGAGACTCTGCGCTACCTACCCTCCTGCATCGAGCCGGACGAGAGGTGTTGCAGTCATGCGTCCGAACATTGGAACCTCCTTGGGTATCGGAAAATCTCCCCTTGATTATTGACAAGAGGCGAGGTAGGATTCATTGTCGATAACTGAGGGGAGTGTGAATGAGCAAACCAACCGATTTGGTCCAAGGCACGTTGGACCTCCTGATCCTCAAGACCCTTGCTCTTGAACCCATGCACGGCTGGGGCATCGCCCAGCGCATCCGGCAGGTGTCTAAGGAAGTGCTCCAGGTGAACCAGGGAGCGCTCTACCCCGCTCTGCACCGCCTCGAGCATAGTGGATGGATCAAGGCGAAGTGGGGTGAGTCTGACAACAATCGCCGGGCGAAGTTCTATTCGCTGACAACGGCGGGTGGCAAGTATTTGGAGCAAGAGGAGGCCAACTGGCAGAGGCTCTCTGACGCTATTGGGCTGGTTTTGGAAACAGGGGTTAGTGGCTAGTGATGAGTGGCTAGTGACGGCGGATAGGCAATCTGGAGGTCGAGGAGTCAAAAGTTGAAGAGTTGAAGTACCACCCTGGGACCCTAGCCACGGGGAAGAAGTGGGTTCGTAACACGGAGGAATTTGAACTGATGAAAATCCGTATCAGCCGTGCGAATATCGGTGATTCCGTGCTCCCTCATCACCGCGGCGATATGCAGATCATGAAACCGACTTCCGGACATGTGTGGATATTCCCTCGCCAGATCGCGGACCACTTCCGCATGCCGGTCGGTCTCCATCAGGATCTCGAAAGAAGGAAACGTCCGCAGCGCTTCGATGAAGTGCCAAGCTTGCGAAAACGACAGGGGATGGGCAAAGGCCGAGCGCTGGGTGCTGACGCTCAGGAACTCATAGACAATCGACCAGCTGACGTACCACGTTTCCGAGGACATACCCCATTGGCGAAGAACCTGTCGCATCTGCCCCTGCCCGGCGAAGTCTTCGTCGGCGGCGTAGACCAGCAGGTTGGCGTCAACGACGAACATCATCAGCCCTTTTTCTCGGACCCTTTGGGGTTGCGGTACAGCCGCAGGCGGTCCAGGTCGAGAACGCGATATATTTCGTCGCGACTGGTGATGTCAATCAGAGGGGGGCCCATTTTGAAGGAAGGCAGCCGCGGCAATGCCTTGCGCTTCGGCGGCCGGCGCAGGCCCTGGCGCAGGAACTCCGCGGCCAATTCCGAGAGCGTCGTGCCCCGTTCCGCCGCCTCCCGCTTCAAGTCGCGAAAAACGGGATCAGGAATGATCAGCGTCGTCTTCATATGGAAAACCATACGCGAAGTACGGAAAAATGTCAACGGAATTAGGTTTTCGGTCTTCAGTTATCGGTCATCCGTGAACGACGATGAGTGCGCCGCAAGATTCAGCGTCCGGCCATAACAGATTGACTGAAGCTGACAACTGAAAACTGACAACTGAGGACTCCTTTATGTGGGGGCTGAAGTACATCGAGAATTTCTTGCAAGACCTTCGCTACGGCCTCCGGTTGCTAGCGAAGAATCCCGGCTTCACGGCCGTGGCGGTCATCACGCTGGCACTCGGCATTGGCGCGAACACGACCATCTTCAGCGTGGTATGGCGCCCCATGCGCTACCGTGACGCCGATCGGCTTCTGGTGGTGTGGGAGACACGCCCCGACGGCGCCCGAAGCACCGTTTCCGCTCCCACATATCTCGATTGGCGCGATCAAAATACGTGCTTCGAGCAACTCGCCGCCGCTCGCAGCGCGACTGTTGCCTTATCCGGAGACCCTCCCATCCTCGTGTCAGGAGCGCGCATCACTCCGAACTTCTTTGACACTTTCCGCTTGCGGCCCGAGCTAGGGCGCTTTTTTTTGGCAGCGGAATTCCGCCCGGGCGGCGACAGGGTAACCATCCTGAGCCACGAAATCTGGCAGACCCACTTCGGAGGAGAAGCGGGCATCGTGGGCAAAGCCATCCGCCTCAATGGCGAGACGTACGTCGTAGTCGGCGTGGCACCTGCTGATTTCGAGTTCTGGGGGCGAATGGATGTCTGGATGCCTTTGGCCCTTCCCGGCGGGGAGCTCGACCGGCAAACTCGCGACTTGCTCGTGGTGGGACGGACGAAGTTGGGCGTCACTGCCGCCGAGGCCCGGGAGGAAATGCGGACGCGCGCGGCTCGAGTCGCACAGGAATCGCCCCAGACGAACAAGCAATGGAGTGCGCTCACTCAAGACTTCAAAGAGGCTCTGGCGGGCCCGGGCGTCAATCTGATGCTGGTACGGTGTGTGTGGTCCTGCTCATGGCTTGCGCGAATGTTGCCAACTTGCTTCTGGCTCGGGCCACCACGCGTCAAAAAGAGATCGCGGTGCGCATCGCTTTGGGCGCAAGCGGCTGGCGTGTAATGCGTCAACTGCTAGTGGAGACTCTTCTTTTTGCCCTGATGGGTGGCGCACTGGGCCTTCTGCTGGCCTTCGGAGCGGTGCGCTACCTTGCAACTCTTCCCGTTCTCCAGGCGCCGGGACTGGCTCCTATCGAGATCAATCGCGTTGTTCTGGGATTCGCCGCAGCGCTCTGCCTGGCCGCGACGGTGCTTTCCGGGCTCGTGCCCGCCTGGCAGACCGCCGCCGCGAATTTGCTGGAGCATGTCAAAGCCTCGGGCCGCACCGCGGTGGGCGATCGAAGCCAAAACCGCCTTCGCAATGGGTTCGTGATGGCGGAGCTGGCATTGTCTCTGGTGCTCATGGTGACGGCCGGCCTTAGCGTCCGCAGCTTCATTCGCCTGACTCAAGTCGATCCAGGCTTCCCCAGCAAAGGCCTGCTGACCGCTCATCTATCGCTGCCGGCTCCGCAGTATGCCGACGCGGGTCACGTCCGGGAGTTTTATGCAGAATTGCTCGAGGGGGTACGCACAATCCCCGGCGTGGAGGACGCCGCAATTTCCACCGGCCTGCCGCCTATGGACTTTGAATTCGGCCAGCCTTTCCGCGTGGAGGGCCGCGATCCAGTCTCGCCCGCTGCCTCTGGCGTCGCGAATTATCAGGTCATCAGCGCCGGCTACTTCCGCACCCTCGGCTTGGCCGTGCTGAAGGGCCGCGGCTTCACCGAGGACGACCGCGGGGGGTCAACCCCTGTGGTGATCATCAATCACAGACTGGCAGAGAAGTTCTTTCCAGCGAGCGATCCGCTCGGCAAGCGTTTGCTGATTTCGGAACTCGTTCCAGGCCGCCATGACCCCTCGGGACAGGTGGCGCTCGAAATCGTCGGCGTGGTGAACGACGTGAAGAACTCCAGAGTGAACGAACCCAGCAGCCCCGAGATCTATATTTCCTATCTGCAAGCACCCTGGACGAGCGAATACCTTCTGGTCCGGAGCCGGAGCGAGACAGAACCACTTGTGGCCGCCCTCCGGAATGCCCTCCGCGCGGTCGATCCGGACCTGCCCTTGACCAGCGTCAGCACGATGGATGACCGTTTCTCGACTTCGCTCGCCGGCGGACGCGTCGTCGTGGCCCTCATGCTCATCTTCGCTCTCATGGCGCTGTCGATGGGCAGCGTGGGGCTCTATGGCGTCATCTCCTACTCGGTGACGCAGCGCACCACCGAGTTCGCCCTGAGATTGGCTTTGGGTGCTCCCCGTCGCGAGATTCTCCGCCTGGTGGCGAACGGTGTACTGCGACTGCTGCTGATCGGCGGCGCCCTCGGCATGGCGCTGGCCCTTGGAGTCGCACGCCTCCTCGGAAGCATGATTTTCGGCGTCAGCCCCTATGATCCCGTCACGTTTGCGACGGTGCCTTTGGTTCTTCTGGCCGTGATCCTCGCCGCCAGTTACCTGCCCGCCCGCCGGGCAATGAAGGTGGACCCGATGGTGGCGCTGAGGTACGAATGAAGTCGTCAGTTTTCAGTTATCAGTTCTCAGTCAAAACCAGAGCGCGCGATGCTCCGAATGACGCACTGGGTCAAATGTGACGACGGAAACTCACGGATTGATAACTGAGAACTGACGACTGAGAACTGATGACTTTATTTATGCGTTGGATTTACAAATTGCCGCTTCGGCTGCGGTCGTTATTTCGCAAGACGGGCGTCGAGCGCGAGCTCGACGACGAACTCCGCTTCCACCTGGAAAAAATGATCGAGGAGAAGGTTGGACAAGGAATGACCCCGGAGGAAGCCCGTTACGCCGCCCTGCGCGAGTTAGGCGGGGTGGAACAAATCAAAGAGGAGTGCCGGGATATGCGACGAGTGAACTACATCAGGAATTTCTTCCAGGACGTTCGTTACGGCTTGCGGATGCTCGCCAAGAGTCCCGGCTTCACGGCGGTTGCTGTTCTCACCCTCGCCCTCGGCATCGCACCGTATCGCCCAGCCGCGCGTAAATCCCCACCACGCGGCCGGAAGCCAGCGCGATGACAGGAACGTTCCTAGCGATATCGGGGCTCACCGTGCCCGTGACGACTAACTCCGAGGCTGCGGCCCGCGCGACTGCGGCGGCGAGCGGATACTGCCCAGGATGGTCCACGGTCAAGAGGCTGAGGTCTACGCCAGGAACGATGTCGGCGGGAGGCGCCGCCTCTGCCGCCTGGTCTCCATGCACTTCCCTACGGCCGGTGAGAGCGAGCACTGAAACGACAGAGATGAGGAGAAGACCGATCGCCAAACCCTTGTTTCTCATTAGGTCGTCCAATCCGCCTCGGAAATCACTCGAACGCACCCGGTAATCCAAGCGGTCGTGTTCCTCTGAGGCGCAGGGCTACGCGCCCGCTCCATACACAAATGCCCACTGCGCTCTCGAGGCCCGCTCCTCACTGGACTTCGAAAGACACGTGGGGCAGCGGCCGAAAGGACTGATGCCGTGCCGTCGTTGAGCAGGACAGGTGAAAGGTCTGCGGAGCAGCGCCGGAGTTGGAACCAGGTTCGGGACGCTGCCCCCATTCGGGTCGCGCAGGACATCGTCCCTCCATCCGGAAAAGCGGGGGTTTACAGAACTAGAATTTGACCATTATGTCTATGTCGATAAGTGACTCACTTTTGCGTAGATCCGGGGTCCAGAGGCCGCCGTATGAGGCGCAGCCCGCCATGGTCACAGAGGGGCTGCCGTTATTACAGGCGTATTCGCTGGGATAGCCGTTATTGCTACCAGGAGGAGGCGTAATCCCCCCTGGACCCGACCAATACGGCACACTCGCGTGGCGATGATCAAACTCCCAGCGGAAAGTGATGTACTGCTTGGGCATCCAGTCAAAAGTGATTGAACCGTCCCAGGCTTTGAAAGGGTCCCCGGGATTCTCCGGAAAGTAGGGCGAATTCGTTGCTGCTGACAAGGCGCTCTCCCCATTGATGGGCGGAATCAGCACCAGATAGCGTCCCGGATTGTTGATCTGGCCGCCCCCGAGCGTCAGGCCGAATAAGTCCTTATGGAACCAGAAACGGTTGTAGAGCATGTAGCCTATAAAGCTCTGCTTGGGGCCGCCCGCTTTACCGCCGTAGCAGCTCACCCCGCCGCCAAATTCACAACCCATATCGCCGGTGAGGGAGAACGCCATCTTGTCCAGGGTTTTCACCGGTTTGTCGTAGTATTTGACCTCGACGCTGTTGTCGGTGTGGATGCGGCCGCGGTTTGGGTTGTACAGATCATCATGGCCCAGACCGTAATTGTTGGAAATGATGTTCAACCAGGGACGCGGAGTCCACTTTACCTGCCCTCCCAGACCGGGCCGGTGGTTGGACGAGGCGTACGACTGCCATCCATTGATGAACCAAGGCTCAATCTTCAAATGGGCCGTGGGGAAAATCTGCACCCGCACACCGTTGAAAAACCATGGCGTGTTCGAGGAAACGTACGAGGGTTGGTAGGCCCAGTTATCGAAGTTGTAGTAGCTGAACAGGCCGACGTAGGACATAAAGATTCCCGCGTCGACGTTGATCCCATGCAAAACGTTGAAGTGATATCCGCCGTACGCTTCCGATACATAGCGGTAAGCAGTGTCGAGATCCCATTGGCCGTTTCCGGGACTGGGGTCATTTCGTGGTGTCGTCGTCGAATACATGCCAAACTGGGTCATCAACCTGGCGCGAACGTTGTCATAGTGGAAGTCGCCGCCGACCCCGAGCTGCTCCACCTGGACTTCTTGTGACCGGAAGAGTTCCGTCGACCCCCCCATCGAGTGGTCCTTGGGATGGTTGAAGTCATAGGTATAGGTAACGTCAGCTCTGATTTCGGGCGTAAAGAATTTCGAGTCCCAATAGATATTTTTGGTGCGGGGGTTGCCGTTTAGCCAAGTCCAGTCCCAGTCCGAAAAAGGCTCCGCCGGGGCTGGCTTCTCGGGTTTGGCCTCTGCACCTGCCGTTTGCACAGCGGCAGCGGCGAGGGAAGCCCCGGCTGGCTTGGCGGCCACCGCCGTCCCCGGCATGGGGGTGATTGAAAGCGCCTTGGGGTTTTCTGCCGGCTTCAAGCCTGCAGTTCCATCCAGTGAAGCTACGAGTACGGGCGTAGCCGGGGCAGCCGTCTTGGTGACACCTTTGTCCGCAGGAGCTACTACGACCTGAGTCGGGGTGGGAGCAGGCGTGGCCGCCTTGTCGAGTGAAGCCAGTACGGGCAGAGTCGGGGCGGCAGCCGGGTTGGGCCGCGTAGCCTCCTTGGCTTCCAGGGCAGCCAGACGTTGCTCCAACCGGTCGATGCGCTCAAGCAGTTGTTTTTCCCGCTCGGTCAGCGATGTCCTGTCCGAGTTCTCGGTCACTGCGGGCGAGGCCGGCTCACTCAACGCCTTGGAACCATTGGGTGAACAGTTTCCAGTGACCCCACGAATATCGCCGAACGTCGATTGGCTGAAGGCGGGGACACCAGACAACTGCACGGCAACCTGGAGCGCGATGCAGGCCGGCAAGAGGACGGTAAGTAGCAGTTTGCGATTCATAGAGTGGTCTCCCTTTTGGGTTTCCAGTGGATGCGAGCCCTCAGCAATGAAGAGTAGCAGGTTTCTCATAAAGGAGGCATAAAGAGGAAACAAGGATTCCGCAAAGAGAACATAAATTATTTGTAAGGTGGGAGACCCTCTCGAAGGGGTGGCGTCAAGCTCCTTGTGTGCCTTGCGTACCGACCTGGTCATTCCGCAGCTTGCCGAGGTTTCTTCCTCCGGGTCAGGCGCCGAGCGGGCCGGGGGAGCACGGGCTGTCCGGGACAATGGCTTGAGAGCACTGCGGGGTGGAGGTGACGATGGCGCCGCCGTCGGCGGTGGCGTACAAGGGGGTCAACCACGCCGGGCCGATTGCCTGCTGCCACAGGAGGCTGCTGTCCGGCCCTAAGGTTGCCGCCTCTGGAGCTGTCCCTGTATCCCTCTGTCCCGATATAGCTGCCGCTTTCGCGCTGCAGGGTGTCCCACTGGATCGAACCCACGGCAGGCACCACATGCCTTGGCTACATGCCGCGGGACGCGAACAGCCGCGGACCGTCAAGAGAGGTCCGCGCTACGCTGACTTTTCAGCATACGATATGACGAAAATGTAGCAATTGTGCCCACCACAAACAGGGGGAGGGCGAAGAAGGATAGATAGTGGTCCCGCGATAAACGTGCGCCGGACCCAAGATCCCCGAGCACAAGCAAGGAGCTACTCCACCCCCCGCCGATCACACTTACCGCGCCGACCGCGAGGGCGATTGCGTCCCAAGCCCGCATGTGTCCTCGGTCCCGAGGAAATGAGTAAAGAAGTGCAAGGGCAAAGGGCAAAATGGTGATTATGGCAGTGACAAAAACCAGGGGGCCCAGAACCCACGCATGTTCCAGCGTGACATCGTCGTTCGGAGGAGCGGGCGGGAACTCCCAGCCGACGAGCTTGCTGACAAGCCACGTTACTCGCATCTGCAGTATTTGAGTGTGGAATGGAAATATCCACGGGATCCATGCGGCAATTAAGGCTGCCGCCAGGACTGCCCTCAGAATTGCTTGTCGATTCATGACGCTTCCTTCGAAAGATTTATTCCGGCAGAGGCCCTCCGGCTTTCGCCAAGGATTCGGCCGGCGAGGCCAGATTCGCCGAGTTCCCCTCCGCCTTGTGGGCCAAGGCTTGGAAGGCAGCATCGAGTTCGCCCTGTAAGTGGGCGCGCTCATCGTTGGCGGTCCGCCGCTCGTTTGTCAGTTGCTCAATGCGAGTTTCCTGCTGCTCAGCCTTGGCCACATAGCGCGCAATCAGCTCGTGAGCCTCGGGCGTCTTCTCCAAGGCCTTGATGTTTTCGCGCAGCCGGTCCTGATCTTTTGCGATCTCGGCGGTTTCATGCTCAGCCGCCGCCAGCCGCGCATCAGCGGCGGATATGCGACCCTTGATTTCGAGTACCTTCTCGAGCGCCGTGCGTGTCGCCTCCACGATCGAGGGGCTTGAGATGAACAACTCTAACGTGCGCGGGGTCAGGTTCGAGAGGGCATACGTGTCCATGAGAGCTTGGCGCTCGCTTACGGGGAGTTGGACGGTGGCATGCGGCCCAAGCTCGACCCGGAAGCGATATCCCGAAGCGGTCACCTGATCCGGCTTGCGTGTCTCATCCGCCCATTTCCATCCCGGGCGTTGCGGATGTTCGACGTAAACGACCCGAGGCTTGTCCGTCTGGTTGGTAAGCGCATATACCTGCTTCTGGGTTCGATAATAGTGAGCTTGGAAGACGCCGTTCGATACACGAACCAGGAAAGCTGGCTCTTGTGCGTCCTGGGAGCGAGTTGAAACCAGCGTGCCCAAATCGAGAGCGTAGGAAATAAATCGCTCTTCACCGGGCTTTAGCCGCTCCATGAGCGCCTCGCCGGCGTAGGCATTGTTGTCAATCACGGTCAGGGAGCCGTCCTCCAACGTCAGAGCGGAAGTGTTCTTCAACCTCAAGCCGCTCATCGGACGGTCAGCACGCGCGGATTGGTTGTAGATCGACACGGCTTCGGCTTCCATTCGCGTCTGTAGAATCGGAATCAAGACCGACCGTCCGCGAAGCACGGTAACAGGACGGTCGATTTTGTACTCAAAAAAATCACCGACCTCGCTCCCGGTGGCCGCGCTCTTGATCCCGGAGTCTTCACTGGTGATGGCGTCGCTGAGCGTTGTCGTTGGGCCATTGGCAGGTGCTCGCGCAGAACCTCCCACAGAATAGGCGCCGCCACCGGTGCCCCCGCCCTCTCCGGGTCCGAGACCGCCGCCCCTACCGCTTCCGACGCCGCCCATCATTCCCCCCGGCACGCCCCCGACAGCCGCTTCGTAAGTTTGCGGATTCAGTTGCAAGTCTTCGGGGATGGGCACAACCGGTCTGTGCCGGTAGAGTGGCTGCTGAATGGGCTGAATGAAAGAGACCGGGCTGCCGGAAACGAGCGCGAGGTTGATGTCCCGCCAATCCTCATCGCTGACGTTATCCACCACGGCCCAACCCTGGAAGAACGGCTTGCCCGAGGCGTCAAGCACCAGGCGGTAGGTCGTCTTCCAAATGGGAGCGGCAACCGTATAACTGACCACCATCTCTCGCGGCCCGCTTCCATCTGAGGTCACCACAATGTTTCTGGCGCCTCGTCGCCGAGCAGAGGCTGCGGCTTCAGCAAAGTTGGTAATGCTTTGGCGTGCGCTCCCATCCAGCACGCGAACGGACCGAACTTCGGCCAGGTTGAAGCTGGCCAGTTCACCTGCCTCCGAGGCCAACACGAGCCAGTGGTTGACTTCGGGCGGCTTGTCCGCGTCAAGCTGTGAAGTCCGGTCCTCCACCGTGAGGATAGCTCCTGTGGCCGTGCGATTCGCCGTGGCCACCGTAACCTGAGCTCCTTGTAACTGGCGCAGCACTCCTGCCAGCCCGCCTTCATTTGAGTTTTCAATCTCGGGCGCGATGCTGAAAGGAATTTCGCTGAGTCGCGCTGAGAGTGGAGCCGATGAAGTGTAGTTCACCGCGCCGATCTGTCCGTGCCCGAGGTCAAGCACGATCATCGATTTCAGCACGTCGTCCATTTGGGAATCTTTGAATGACAGATTGACTTCGGCGTGTCCCGTCACTTGGCCCCGCCGCTCAAAATACGCCACACCATTGCTATACAGAATTACGCGGCGGAGGGGCAGCGACTGTTCACCCGTGTGTGCCGCAGTTCCTTTCGCTCGGGCGACTTGTGGGCTGTCGGACGGTCGAGCGCAAAGGCTCAGGGAAACAACAAGAATTGTTAACAGCGCGAGAGTCGATCTCATGGTCAGTTCCTCCTCCTCACACAGATACACGCCGGCCCGACGAGGATGCCCACGCCGCAGCCGCTTTTACGGCCTGTGTGCTTCCCTTAGACACCGGTCAGCGGTTTTGCGTTCCAATTAGGTCGCGCTCCCTGTGATGGACGCGCCCGTCCGGAACTCTTATGTGGCGTTGTGCGTATAATAGTGCAGGGAAGCAAGGAGGTTCTTATGTACTGCGATCATTGTGGCGCCCAGGTCATGCCCGGGCAGATCTTCTGCAGCAAATGCGGCCAAGCCATCTCCGGCGCACCGGCTCCCGCGCCAATGGCCACGCCCGCGCCACCGCCTCAATCCTCGATTGGCCCAACCAGCCTGCCGGCGCAAACCAGCCTGAGCGCGGGATTCGCCCGACCCTCACGCGTGGCGAGACACGTCAGCGTGCTTGGCGCCCTCTGGATCGCCCTTTCCGTGCTGCGGCTGATCCCGGGCGTGGCCCTGGTGGCCTTGGGCCAAATGCCTTTCCCGTTCATGCTGATGCCGATTCCCGAACACGTGCGGTTGTTCTTGGCTCCCTTCCTGGGCGCGATCGGCCTGCTCATTTCAGGCTTCGCCATTGCAGGAGTGATCGCTGGATGGGGCCTCTTGGCCCACAGTCCCTGGGCGCGCATGCTCGCCATCGTCCTCGGCTGCATCAGCCTCATCCACTTCCCCCTCGGGACGGCGCTCGGCATCTACACCCTCTGGGTCCTGATCCCCGAGCACGCTGACGCCGAGTACCAGCGTCTGGCGAGGGTCAGCTAGACCCAATACTGTTCACATAAGGGGTGTTCAGGAAAGTCCTTCTCAATTCGTTCCGGGGTGACCCCCTCACCCGGTCCCGCAAGGCGGGACCACCCTCTCCCCCAAGGGGGCGAGGGTGGTAAATTCAAATTAACGCCCCCCCTGTCTCCCAAGAGGGCGAGGGGCAGGGCGTGAAGGGGTTCTAGGGTCGAACAGTGAACAGCCTCCTTGACAAAGCTTAAGTGGACTACATTGGAATTAAACCCGAGATTGCCCGCCAAAAGTCCCCCAGTGTTTACGGATTCTCCGCCAGGCTACGAGGACTCCGAATGTGAAAGCACCTTCCTTTCCAGTGGCCCTCGAGGCTGCCCACATGTCCCACAAGCGCCGGCCGATGCGAGCGGGTAGCCACAGTCAAGGGTTTTCCGGCTGTACGTTCTTTGAACCCGAATTCGGAAGTTAGCGTAGGTGCGATGTGCATCGTGTAGGCGCACAGCGTCCGCCGAGGCGGATGCCCCTTCGCCCGGCACCGCACTATTTTGTTCCTCCGGCATCTGCGTCGAACGGGCATCGAATCAAGTGATTCGGCTTGAACGGCGGCTGCCAACTCTCGCATTCGGGATTAAGGGACTGAGCATTTACGGAACGGAATCGCATCGGAGGCGCACGCAAGAAATGGGGAGCCAATGGCCGCGGGCGACCTTGCGGCGGGAAATTCATGCGGCGCAGGAGGTCCTGGAAGCAAGGGTCGGGGCGCCGGGAGTCCCAATCCCACCCTGCACTCAGATGAACCAAGGGAGGTTGCGCTCCTGGCAGGCCTCCTCCAGCCATTCCAGGGCTCGGTCGTTCTCTCCGGCTTGGGCGCATACAGTCGCGCCGTACGCACGGCCGGAACAGAGGTTCAATTTGAACGCGCCGCCAGCTTCTCCGCCGCCAGGCGCAGCGCCGCCAAGTAGCCAGCCTCCGCGTAGCCGCGCGCCTGGCCTCCTGCGGCTTCACGATCGCCTGCCGCGGCAAACGCCACCGTGATGCAGAGCTTCAGAGGCGCCCGAACAAAAAGCGTGGCAGCGGGTTTTGAAGGGGCGGTAAAAGCCTCCGGGGGCCGATTGTGCCAACGCGAGCGTTTCCAAGATTCTCAGCTTGGTGTTTATTCCAGCCAACCTGCCTGGGTCGAGAATTTGGCCCGTCTGCTGGGATTGTCGGAGGTGATGGCGCCGCGAATACAGGAAGTGAAGAGTGTCTGTCCCGCTTATTTAACTGGACCGAGGTAGCGGTCGAGCCAAGCGAGGGTTTCCTTGATGAATTCGTTTCGGGGAGGGATATGGTCAGTTTCGTACAATTTGAGCTGTTTGTCCGGAGCCGGAGTTCCTAAAAGGTCAAACATAGGCTTTATTGATGTCTCGAGCGGTCCGAGCGTGTCGTACTTACCGTTTAACATCAAGGTTGGCGTTTTCACTCGGGTAACATAATTGATTTGATTTGCTTCAGGACGCCCAAGTCCGCCCAGGCTTCCTGCCAATAAAACGCTGGCTTTGA
>Ga0208692_1001323_pt1 | contig 14240 bp, 14 predicted proteins | sample June2015DPH_20_1_3_FD_184721 | JGI IMG/M metagenome (GOLD analysis project Ga0208692, IMG submission 184721) | Peatland microbial communities from SPRUCE experiment site at the Marcell Experimental Forest, Minnesota, USA - June2015DPH_20_100... | ecosystem: Environmental > Terrestrial > Soil >...
TCGAACAAACCGTCGAAGAACTGAAAGGCGCCCCACAGAAGATTGAGGTCCGCACCACACTTAACCTGGGACTCGATATCAAAATTCCCGACAGCTACGTCGCCGACGAGAGCCAGCGCCTGCGTCTGTATAAGCGGATTTCCAGCCTGGCAACCCCCCAAGCGCGTACGGAACTCGAAGCCGAACTCACCGACCGTTATGGGCCCATTCCTCCCTCAGTTTCAAACCTCCTCTCCTATGGGCTTCTGAAATCTGCCGCCGAACAACTTCTAGTGCAATCCATTGAAAGAAAGGCGGAAGATATTTGGATGCGCTTTCATGAGCAAACTCCCCTGGAGCCCGGAAGAATCACCACATTCGTGCGGCGACGCCGGGAAGCGAGCCTTCGACCCGATGGCGTCCTGCGTTTCAGGTTGCGCAATCTCGGAGAGAATACTTTGCAGGAAATCCAAAAAGTCTTGCAGGAATTGCAAACCTAGCATTAAGATGAGAGAGACTGAAGGAGAGGAGAGCCCCCCTCCCGTGTCATTCCGACCCAGAGCGGAGCGAAGGGGAGGAATCTCGCTCTGCCGGTCTAAGTGAGGCATCGTGGAGGGAATCAGAGCGAGATTCCTCGCTGCGCTCGGAATGACAGCGCTGTGATCGGGCGTCTTCGAGTTCCTCTTTCGGGATGGATGAAATGAACATTCAAAAATGGGCTGCAATCGTTAGCATGGCGCTGGTCACGGGGGTTGGGAGCCCGACCCTCGGGGGCGCAAAAATAGTTGAGCGCATCATTGCGCGCGTCAACACTGAGATCATCACCCAACGGACGTACGAACAGGAGCAAGAGAAACTCCGCCAGCAACTCGCCCAGGAATACTCGGGCGCCGAACTCGAGGCCCAAATCAAAGAACAAAGCAAGAACCTTTTACGCGACCTGATCGACCAATCGCTCATGGTCCAGAAGGCCAAAGACGAGGATATCAACGTCGAGACGGACGTGGTCAAGGAGCTCGACGAATATCGCAAGAAGAACAACTTGGCCACCCTCGAGGATCTGGAGACAGAAGTCGAAAAGCAAGGATTGAATTACGAGGACATTAAAGACCAGATCCGCCGCCGACTGTTGGTGCGAGAAGTCATCGGCCGCGAGGTGGGCTCCCGGATTCAGTTGTCGCGCGACGACGCGAGGAAATTCTACGAAGCCCACAAGAAGGATTTCGAATCTCCCGGCATGGTGCGCCTCGGGCAGATTCTCATCTCCACTGAAAAACGAAAGCCGGAAGAGGCCGAGAAGAGGGCGAACGACGCCCTCGTCGAATTGAAGGCCGGACAACGTTTTGCGGAGATTGCGAAAAAGTACTCCGACGGGCCAAGCGCTGAGCAAGGTGGCGACGTGGGATTCATGAAGGAAGGAACGCTAGCGCCCGATATCGCTGCCGCGGTCGCTAAGCTCGACCTCAATGAATTTAGCAACCCTATCCAGATAAGATACGGCTATATCATTCTCAAGGTCTTGGAACGATACAGCCCCGGTATTCCCAAATTTGAAGAAGTCGAACAACGCGTCAACGAAGTCCTTTACGACCAGAGAATGCAGCCGAATTTGCGCCAATACATGACACGACTCCGCAAAGAAAGCTATATCTACAAGGCCCCCGGATACGTTGACACGGGCGAAGAACGACCGAGCGAAATCCAACTGGCAAATAAAGGGCAATGAAGGAGCGCTTCGTAACCGACCTCAGCCCGGACGCCCAGGTTCGAACCACCTTCCTAGTTCAAGCCCGCGAACGGAAAATCGCCCGCACGGGAAGCGCGTACCTTGACTTGGACCTGCGCGACGCGAGCGGGGTGGTGCGCGCCAAACTGTGGGACTGTGATCGGCATGCGCTGGATTTCGAGGTTGAGGATATCGTGGCGGTGGAGGGGGTTGTCGAGGACTACCAGGGGACTCTGCAGATTCGGGTGCGCAAAATTTCCAGGTGCCCTCCCGACGAGGTGGACCTTTTCGACTACCTTCCGCGTTCACGCCGAGACCCTGAGGAAATGTACGCCACACTGATAGACCGCCTGCGTCGGGTGCCCGAGGGGCCTTTGCGAATGCTATTACTTACCATCATGGAAGACCCCTCGCTCGCAGAGAAGTATAAGAGGGCCCCCGCCGCGATGAGTTATCACCATGCTTTTCTGGGTGGCCTGCTCGAGCATGTCTTGTCGCTGGTACAACTCGGCGACCAGGTTTGCGACCACTACGAGTTCCTGCGCCGCGACCTGCTGCTGGCCGGGCTGGTGCTGCATGACGTTGGAAAAATTGAGGAGCTGAGTTTCTCGCGCAGCTTCCGGTATTCCACACGGGGACAGTTGCTGGGCCACATTTCGATAGGCCTGGAAATGGTGCAGGAGAAAATGCGTCAGATTCCCGGCTTCCCCGCGGAGTTAAAGGGCCAGCTCGAGCACATTATCCTTTCCCACCACGGTAAAGTGGAGTTCGGGTCGCCCAAAGAGCCGGTGTTTCCTGAAGCTCTCCTCGTCCACTTCCTCGACGAGATGGATTCCAAACTGGAAGCTATGCGCGCCCAGTATGCGACTGACCAGGACCGTCCCGGCGATTGGACAGCCCGCAACCCGGCGCTGCGAAGGGAACTCTTGAAGATCGAGAGAGGCTCGCCCGCCTCCTCAAATGCTCCCCATGCGGAAAAACCGTGAGCAACCTCGAGTCACCATCTGACATCCTCAGAATTCTTCCTCATCGTTACCCTTTTTTGTTCGTCGATCAAGTAACTGAATTCATTCCGGGCCAGCGCATCGCGGCCACCAAGCGCTTTTCGGTGGACGACGCGGCCCCGCGCGGTTACCTTCCGGCTTCCCCGATCATTTCGGTCGGGATACTGTTGGAATTGGTCACCCAGCTTGGAGCAATCTTGGTCATGGAGCGACCCGAGATGGCCGGAAAAGTGGCCGTGATTCTGCAAATTCCCTCGGCACAACTTATCAAGCCAGTTGAGCCCGGCGATACTCTCCGTGTGGAGGCGGAGGTGATAAGAATCGGCGAGCGTCTGGGTGAACTCCACGGAGCCATCTACCACGCAAGCGAACTCGTGGCCGAGGGGAGAGTGCGGTTCGCGATTGCCGACGCAGCACAGATTGATTTTAGATTTTAGATTTTGGATTTTGGATTCTGCCTGAAGCCCGAAATCTGATGGTCTGGGATTTTAGATTCTAGATTCTAGATTCTAGATTTTAGATTCTAGATTTTGCCTGAGTCCTGAATCCTGATTGGTTATTGCCTGAATCCTGAATCCTGACTCCTGAATCCTGAGCTCCATGCTATTCGAAGAACTGCGAATTCGTGATGTGGTGATCCGGCCGGCCCATATCCTGGCGCCGATGGCCGGCATTACCGACACTGTGTTCCGCCGTTTCATCAAACGATTGGGTGGATGCGGACTGATTATGACGGAGTTCGTGTCCAGCGAAGGAATGCTTCGTCAAAACCTGCGCTCGAAGCGCTACTTGTATTACACCGAGGAAGAAAGACCGATTTCCGCGCAGCTTTTTGGCGCCGATCCTGACCACCTGGCGGAGGCGGCCCGCGTGATCGAAGAGCTAGGCTTCAACCTGGTCGACCTGAACCTGGGCTGCCCGGCCAAGAAGGTCGTAAAGTGCGGCGGCTCAGGCTTGCTTCGCGACCTCCCGTTGCTCGAGAAGATCCTGCGAAAGATTCGCGCCGCGGTACGGATTCCCTTTACCATAAAGTTCCGCTCCGGCTGGAGTGAGGCGGAGATCGTGGCACTTCAAGTGGCACGCATGGCTGAGGAGTGCGGCGTTGAGGCGCTGAGCGTTCATCCTCGGACGCGCCTGCAAGGGTTCAGCGGGCGTGCTCGATGGCAGATTATCCAAGAGGTGAAGTCCCGGGTGCGCATCCCGGTAATCGGCAACGGCGACGTGGTGACACCGCCGGACGCCCTTGCCCTTTACCAGCAGACGGGCTGCGATGCCGTGATGATCGGGCGCGCCGCCGCCTCCAATCCATGGATATTCCGCCAGCTTTCGGATTTCTTCCGAAACGGGACATTCACGCAGCCGACCGAGGCTGACCGCTACCAGTTGATCCGTTCCTATTATCAAATGTTGGTGACCGAAGAGGTTCCCGGCGCGGTAGGCAAGATGAAACAGTTCGCAAGCTGGTTCACACACGGAGTCCGCAAGGGGGCAGAACTCCGCAGGTCGGTCCAAAGCGCGCGGGGCACCCGCGAAGTCCTGGATAGAGTGGATCAGTTCTTCGGTCCCTACGTTTCAGCAGTGGCCGAGCCGGAGGAGGTCGCCCCTTGAACTACAGGGAGGCTCTACTCGCCCATGGACAACTCAAAAAGACTGGCTGGAAGTGAACGACGGGCTCAGAGGCGGCTTAAAACCGCGATACCCATCCGGGTCCGCGGGGTCGATGCATGGGGAAGGGAATTTGAGGAGTCAACGGAGACCCTCCAAGTAAGCCGGCGAGGCCTTTCTTTCCTGACCGAACGAGAATTGAAACCTCCTGCAACGGTGACGGTAGTAATCCCCGGCCGCGGACCAAGCCACCCCGGAGAAGGGCCAACGGACTTCCTTTCGACGGCGGCTGTCGTCCGCGTCCTTAAAGAGGCTGAATTGTACCGCGTTAGCCTCCGGTTCATCGGCGCAACCCTGACCACCTACAGCGCCGAAACTACCCGATAGGCACATCTCTCCCCTGCGCGCCGCAGCCTGCCCAGCCGGACACCAAGCAACTACGGTCTGGCGACTGCTCCCTGATGATCGCGGGCAAACCTCATCTGTTCCAGGATCGCTTTGGCGATCTTGGGGGCGGCACTGCCCCCATTAACTGCGGTTACCTTCCCGCTGGCAAACACGATATCCCCTTGGGGGCTGGTTACTTCGAACGTAAAGTCGTAGGTGAGCAAAGGTCTGTCGATAACTATGACCAACTCTGCCATTTTCGGCTTTCCTACAATAACCATCCCCCACTTCATAAAATCCGGCTGCTGCTGCAATTGATTCTCAAGATCCCGGGGCTTGAACCATACGGTCAATGATTTGATGAAGAGTTTATGGGCAGAACGGAGAGGCTCGGCAGCTCCGCCGCTGCCCCCGCTGAGCGAAGTGGACACGGCCGCTGGCTCCGCCGCTGAGAACTGTAAATCCTTGCCTGAACCCAACTCCGTTGGGTGTGCAGAATTCGTCAAGCCAACAACGCTTTCGAGGGGAATGGCGTAGTTCGAGGCGTGCCTCTCCCTGAATCCTACAATGATTCCGAGCGCACGGCCCTTGGCATCGATCAGAGCGCCTCCATTGGCACCAACGGGCGCGGAGGTGATGAATTGAATCAGTCGATAACCCTTGCCCGCGCCGGGCACTTCCTCGGCGACTGGAAAGGCGGTCAGAATAGCATCGGATACGCTGGTTCTCTGCCCGCCCGTGGTCGAGACCACATAGACTGCGTCACCCACAGCCACCTGGTCCAATCGCAGTGCCGGGAGTTCGGAAAGTGCCAGGGTCGGAATGCGTAATGCTGCTACGTCGCGCCTCTCGTCGAACCCCAGCAACTCAGCACGGTCATATATGTCTCCGTTCTTCAAGCGTACTTGGACTTCGCGTCCGTCCTTGACGATATGATACGGTACTAATAACGCTCCCTTAGAACCAACTACAATGCCTGACCCGACTGCGGTCACTCGTCCCTGGCCGTCCCCAACCAAGACAAGAACGATTGAGGGTTCCACACGTTGAATCAGTTGCTCGCCCGTGAGGTTCGTCCGCTCCTGTGCCGAGGTGATTGCGGCGACAGGAGATTCAAACATGATTGCAGCAATGCAGATGAGAATTCTGAGCCCGTTCGACATACTGCCTCCTGATCAGAACCTGCCATAAACACGGAAATGATTTTGGGTTTTGAACAAACCGCCGGGGAAGCAGAGGGCCCACCGGGAGTAGCCACACAATGCAAGATGAGTTAGAAGTAACACAGGATATTTGCGAACCTTTTCAGGCCCTGTATCCCCGAAGCTGCCTGAACGGTCACCACAAAAGCCAGGGTGCTGCGCAGAGCGTGTTCTCGAAACTAGCTCGCGTTTCGAGGAGGCCCGCCGCTTGGACCTGGAGGAGTTGCTCATTTGCCGTAGCGGTGACAGTCCCTTCGCCACACAGAACGGCTTGGGGCCGGGCCCAGGTACGTCTGGTGTCGCCCGTTAAGTTCGCCCTTGCTCGGTCTTTTCCATTTGCAATAGGCGATACGCCTCACTGCGAGAGATGCCTCGGGCCTTGGCGGCCGCTTTGAGCGCCGCGCGCTCGTCAAGCCCGCGTTCGGCCATCAACTTCTCGATCTCCCGTTTAATAAGCGAATTGGCAGGACGAGTTTCCCCCGGCGCAGAGGCAGTCCCAACCAGGAGGGTTATTTCCCCCCTAATCGTCTTGCCTTTCGTGCGGTCTAACAATCCGGACACCGTACCACGCAAAAACTCTTCGTGGACCTTGGTCACTTCGCGCGCCAAGACCACTTCGCGGTCCCCCAGAATATCCCGCACATCCCTCAGCAGCTCGAGGACGCGATGCGGCGCCTCATAGAAGACCAGGGTCTTGGTTGCTGTTTTTAGCTCTTCCAAGGCCTTCCTGCGCGCCGCTTTCTTGCTGGGCAGGAACCCGAGAAACCTGAAATTGTCCACGGGCATGCCCGACGCAGCCAGCGCCGCCACAAAAGCCGAGGCGCCGGGAACCGGGACCACGGGGATGTTGTGGCGGACTGACAGGTGCACCAAGCGGAATCCCGGATCGGACACCACGGGCATCCCCGCGTCGCTCACCAGAGCTATGTTGTTTCCCTCTTCCAACTTGATGACCAGTTCCGGCGCGCGGGTCATCTCATTGTGCTCATGGTAACTTATGGTAGGAGTTCGGATCTCATAGTGGTTGAGCAATTCCTGCGTCCGCCGCGTGTCCTCGCACGCAATCAAGTCCACTTCTTTGAGGATGCGGATAGCGCGCAGCGTAATGTCCTCCAGATTCCCAATGGGCGTCCCCACAACAAAGAGCCTGCCCTTAGAACTGTCCGTGGAATCCTCCAGAGGGTCCATAAGTCCTGGCTTGGCCGAAATAGATGGTCGCGGCATAGGCGTCTTGTGTGAACTACGACTTTAAGTGTATCAACTACCTCAGGCAATGACAATGGAGAGTTGGTAGTGTCCCAATTCGAATGTGGGGCCGCCTCTCCCGCCATGGTGGGACGGCCAGGCCGGGGCAAGCAAGCCCCGGCCCTACCTCCCATATTAGATTCTTACCGCCAAACTCTGTGCAGGTTGTCGCACACATTTTTGCGGTATCGCCCTTTTCGACTTTCGACTCTCGACCCTCGACTGCCTCAGGAGGGCGGAGAATTTCAAAACCGTTTGGCTAGAACATAGCCGCGACATTCACATTTTGACGCCGGAGAAGCTGGTCTATATAATTACTACTAGGGGTTTTTGCAAGGAGGTTACATTGCCGCTTTACGAATACGCGTGTACGCAGTGTGGACAGCGCCTCGAGAAAATCCGGAGGTTCTCCGATCCTCCACTGACCAAGTGCGAGAAATGTGGAGGCAAGCTAAAGCAGCTCGTGTCTCGGTCTGCCATCCGGTTCAAGGGGAAGGGCTGGTATGTGACGGATTATGCCAGGAAACCCTCCACCGCCACCGCGAACAGCGCCGCAAGCTCTGGTAATGGGGGCAAAGAAAAAGGCCCTGAAGGCGCTAAGAAGGAAGTTCTCCCAGCCAAGACATCCAAAGATAAGCCAGTCGCTGAAAAGAGCCATTGACGAGCAGGATTCAGGAGTCAGAAGTCAGGAGTCAGAAGGAATCGTACGTCGGCACCCGCTTCATGAACCTGAGGGCCTTCAAGAGCCATCAGCACAAGCCAGTCGGGCGTGGCCCGGCCGCAGACGGCTGCGCATCCCCAATCTATCATCTCCTAATAACAGTCACCCGATCCCAGAACGCCTTTATTCTGACTCCTGACTTCTGACTCCTGACTTCCAACTCCTCTTTCAGAGCTTAAGTGACTTGAGGTATTTGCGGAAGGCTCTTCCAAGGTCTGGCCGCTCCAGCGCCAGCTCCACCGTGGCTTGAAGAAAGCCCAGCTTATCACCGGCATCGTACCGCTTTCCTTCAAACACATAGCCGTAGACCGGTTCCTTTTCCAGCAACCGCCGCAGCCCATCCGTCAGTTGGATCTCGCCTCCCGCACCAGGCGTGGTGGCCGCAAGCTCATGAAAAATGGCTGGGGTGAGGATGTATCGGCCTATGACCGCCAGATTCGAAGGCGCCTCGCGAGGACCCGGCTTTTCCACCATGTCCTCGATTCGGTAGAGCCGCCCGTGCCATTGAGGGTCCGTTACAAGCTGGCCGCGAATGATGCCGTAACTGCCTACAGATTTGCGCTCCACTTTCTGTATGGCGACGACGCTTCGACCGTAGCGCTCGAAGACGGCCAACATTTGCTTCAGGCAAGGCACCGGGTTCACGATCACATCATCGGAGAGCAGGACAGCAAATGGCTCTTCGTCAACCAAGTCGCGCGCGGTGAGAATCGCATCGCCCAGGCCTCGTGGGGTCTGCTGGCGAACATAAGCAAAGCGCAACAGACCTGAAATCGAGTGCACCTGCTCCCGAAGTTCTTCCTTCCCCCTTCCGGCCAACTCCTCCTCGAGCTCCGCCGACAAGTCAAAATGGTTCTCGATGGCCGTCTTTCCCCGCCCCGTTACGAATACCACCATCGGGATACCGGAAGCGGATACTTCTTCAACCGCATACTGCACCAGAGGCTTATCCACGATAGGGAGCATTTCCTTGGGCTGCGCTTTGGTGGCCGGCAGGAACCGCGTGCCAAGGCCGGCAACAGGCAGAACCGCTTTACGAATCTTCATGAGCACCTCAGCATCTCTCACCATGAGCAGGCTTCGCAATTGGCACAGTGTAGCGCCACAGTCTAAGTCCCGTCAAAGGATTCAGGATTCAGGTGCCGGGTGTCAGGTACTGGGTGTCAGGTCGCCGGTCAACGGTCTAGCCAGCGCCCTCGGGGTCAACCCGCCTCCCTCGTGCCCATTGATTTCGGACAACAACCTTCGACCTTCGACTCTCGACTATCGACTCCTCAGTTCTTTCGCACCTATGCTAGCATCTACTGTTCGGAGTTTGTAATGTTAGTTCTTGGCATCGAATCCAGTTGCGACGAGACCGCGGCAGCCATCGTGGCGGATGGCGCGCAGATTCTCTCGAGTGTTGTCGCCTCGCAAATCCCCACCCACGAAAAGTATGGTGGGGTTGTTCCCGAACTGGCTTCACGCGAGCATCTGCGCAAGATCGAGCCGGTCGTCGACGAGGCCTGCCAGCGCGCGCGAGTCGGAATACGGGATGTGGAAGGCGTCGCGGTAACGGAGGGACCAGGCTTGGTCGGGTCGCTCCTGGTCGGCCTGGTCTATGGCAAAGCCCTTGCCCTCGCGCTGGCTAAACCCCTGGTGGGCGTGAACCACCTGGAAGGTCACATCCACGCAGTTCTACTCGAAAACAAAATGGCACGCCTCACAGGCAACCCGGTCGAGGAGGCAGACCTCCCCTCCGTTGCCCTGGTCGTCTCCGGCGGTCACACGAGCTTGTTCCTGGTTGAGGATGGTCGCCATCCGGCCAGTTCCCATCCTGTCTTCAATTACAAGCGGCTAGGACATACACGTGATGACGCAGCCGGTGAAGCTTTCGACAAGGTGGCGAAACTGCTTGCACTGGGCTATCCCGGCGGACCGGTCATCGACCAACTGGCTCGCTCGGGGGATCCGGAAGCGGTCGATTTCGGCCGCATCAAGATGAAGGGCAACCCGCTGGACTTCAGCTTCTCAGGGCTCAAGACCGCCGTCCTCTACCGCGTCCGCGGCACCCCGCTCGCCCTCGAGTCCGAGCAGCGACGCGCTTGGCGCAAGACCAGCGAAAGCGCCCCTCCGGACGAACTGCGCGCTCATTGCTCGCACCAGACACTTGACCTCGTCGCCAGCTTCCAAAACGCCGTGGTCCGCGACCTCCTCGAACGTACCCTGGCGGCGGCGGACGCCTCGCGAGTTGACTCGGTTTTTGTTTCCGGAGGAGTGGCCTGCAATTCCCTTCTGCGCGCTCGCTTCCTGCAAAATTCCAGGGCACAAGGATTTCGAGTCTTCTTCCCTTCCCTCGCCTTATCTACCGACAACGCCGCGATGATTGCCGCGGCGGGATACTACAAGCTGAAAGCCGGACAACTCGCGGATGCGACCCTTACAGCACATGCCTCATTTCCACTCGGGACGTAGCAGGAGGATTCAGGAGTCAGAAGTCAGAAGTCAGGAGTCAGGGAGCAACATGGAGGAATTGCATCCGCTCCTGGTCGGCCACCTAGCCGAGAGTGTTTTTCTATTCCCTTGGCCAGGCCACAGTTCACAGATGACCCGCCGCGGCAGGTCCGCGCATGGTCAGTCTTTGCGGACCCCGACGCGCCTTCCCCTGACACCTGGCACCTGACACCGGCTCTTCTGACTCCTGACTTCTGACTCCTGTGTCGGTAGAGTTTAGGAGGTGAATAGATTAATATATTAAGCATCGGCACGAGTATCGACACGGCACGGCTCGAGCGTCTGGCACCGCGGCGGTTCGTCTGGAATCCTGGACCGGTGATTTGTCGCCCTGCCGGTAACGTGGTTGAAACCAAAGTGAGGTGAATTGCATGAGTACTCGGTGCGGCGGTTGGATCTTTGTATTCTGCTTTTCGCTTGTTTCTGGACTTGCACAGCAGAATGGACCTACGGGGCAGTCCGAACCTCCGGCATCTGTCCCGCTTGGTAGTGCGGATCACCGCATGACGCTCGATGTGGTCGTGACCGATAAGTCCGGAAGGCCGCTCCCCGGCCTGCAACAGCAGGACTTTACGCTCCTGGACAACAAACAGCCGCAGAAGATCGTGTCTTTTCATTCCGTAGAGGGTGGGACCGCGACGGCTGATCCGACCGTGGAGGTCATTTTGCTCGTTGATGAAGTCAACACTACCCTCTCAAAGGTAGCCTTCGAGCGGATTGAAATCGAGAAGTTTCTACGGCGAAACGGCGGGGAGCTCGCCCGCCCAGTATCGATGGTCTTCCTTTCCGATTCGGGAGTAATGGTCGGGAACACATCTTCTCAAGATGGAAACGCTATAATTGCAGACCTGAAGCAGAAAAAACTCGGCCTGCGCTCAATTGGCAGGTCACAAGGATTTTACGGCGCCAATGACCGGCTACACTTGTCTCTCCACACGCTCGAGCGGCTCGCTGACTATGAAGCGGCAAAGCCTGGACGTAAACTCGTGGTTTGGATTAGTCCGGGTTGGCCCCTTCTTTCCGGCCCGGGGGTGGAGATGACCCCAAAGCAGAGGCAGGGGCTTTTCAAATCCATCGTTGCTGTTTCGGACGGGCTGCGACGGGCTCGCATTACTCTTTACGCTGTCGATCCGTTGGGGGCCGATGACTCGGTCGGATTCCGAACGTCAGCTTATAAGGGGTTCTTAAAACCAGTGAGGAAAGCAGGACAGGTGCAGTTAGGACACGTGGCACTGCAGGTTCTTGCGTATCAAAGCGGAGGCCGGGTTCTCAATTCAAATAACGATGTGACGGGCGAGATCGAAGCGTGCGTTGCGGACGCGAGTGCCTTTTACGTCCTCTCCTTTGACGGCCTCGCCGGGGACAGTCCAAACGAGTACCATGCGCTCGAGATTAAGATCGACAAGCCCGGATTAAAGGCGCGCACGCGATCCGGGTACTACGCCCAGCCAGAGCACTATCAGCAATAGCCATCGCTTCATTCCCCTGACACCTGGCACCTGATACCTGACACCGGCTCCTCTGACTCCTGACTTCTGACCCCTGACTCCTGTAAAATGACTCTTCTTATGCGCTTCGGTGTTGACACAGGCGGGACATTCACGGACTGCGTAGTCCTCGAGCAAGGCGAAGTTAAGATCCTCAAGGTCTTTTCCACGCCAGAGGACGCATCGCGTGGCATTCTGGAGGGCGTCCGCCGGCTGGCCGAGTCATTTCAACCCGCTGGCCCGCTCGAGATCATTCACGGCACCACGGTGGGCACGAACAGCTTGCTCGAGCGGCGCGGCGCACGCGTGGCGCTTGTCACCACCGCAGGGTTTGAGGACCTCATCGAGATCGGCCGGCAGGCGCGCCCACGGCTTTACGACCTCGACGCCCGGCAGGCTCCGCCCCTTGTCCCGCGAACTCTGAGGTTTGGGGTCAGGGAAAGAACCACAGCGGACGGCACGATTCTTCAGAGGCCTTCAGCAGCCGCAATCGCAAGGCTGACAAGTAAGCTCAAGGGTTTGCGTGCCGAGTCGATTGCTGTTTGTTTCCTCTTTTCCTATCTCAATCCCGCGAACGAAAGAGTGGTGGCGCAAGCGCTGAAAGCGCTGCAATTGCCCATCTCCGTATCCCACGAGATTCTCCCCGAGTTCCGCGAATACGAACGGCTGGCCACGGTCGTAATAAACGCCTTCCTGGCCCCTCGAATGGCGGAATACCTCAAGCGGCTCGAACGTGGCGTCGGAGAGGCAATAATTCCCCTCCTCGGCGGAGGAGGGGGCAGGGGGTGGTGGTGGGCACGCAATCAAGCACACGAGTCAACCACCCCCTGGCCCCCTCCTTGTCAAGGAGGGGAATCCGGCCGGGTCTACGTGATGCAATCGAGCGGGGGCATTACGACGGCGGCGCGAGCGGCCCGTGAGCCAGTGCGGACGATCCTCTCCGGACCCGCCGGGGGCGTTGTGGCGTCCACATGGCTTACCCGGCAGCTTGGGATTTCGCGCGCCATAAGCTTCGACATGGGCGGCACCTCCACTGACGTATGCCTGATCGACGGCCAGCCTCGCACCACCAATGAAACCGCCCTGGGCGGCTTGCCGGTGGCTGTTCCCGTGCTGGACGTTCATTCGGTGGGCGCCGGTGGCGGGTCGCTGGCGCGCCTGGACGCAGGCGGCGCCTTGCGCGTCGGCCCGCAGAGCGCCGGCGCAAAACCCGGCCCTATCTGCTACAGAGGCGGCGGCGCCCAACCCACCGTGACGGATGCCAACTTGTTGCTTGGCCGCCTTGACCCGGACCACTTCCTGGGTGGTGAGTTCCAGCTCGATCTCCGCGCCGCAGAACGGGGCTTTGCAGACTTCCTGCATCGCCATTCGCGAAGCACTGGCATTAAGACTGTGCCGGAACTCGCCGCCGGCATCGTAGCGGTCTCGAGCGCCACCATGGAAAAAGCTCTGCGGGTAATCTCCGTGGAGCGCGGCCACGACCCAAGAGAGTTTGCTCTCATCTGCTTCGGCGGCGGTGGGGGACTACACGCCGCAGACTTGGCGCGCTCGCTGCGGCTATCCAAAGTGGTAGTGCCTCAGAACCCTGGCGCATTCTCAGCTCTTGGAATCCTGCTGTCTGACGTCATCAGGGATTCCGTCCGGTCTGTTCTCTTGTCTGTACCCGAGGAAGGGAGAGATTCTTCGCAGCGCTGGGCGGAGTTCTGGCACGACCTCGGAAAGCGTTTCGCAATTCTCGAGCGCGTGTCGCGAGCCGAACTTCAGCACGAAGGATTTCCAGCCGAACTAGCACGCGCGGAGCGGCGACTGGACCTCCGGTATGCAGGCCAGTCCTACGAACTCTCGGTGCCGCTGAGGAGAGATTTTCGCCGGTTGTTCCACCAGCAGCATGAAAGGGCTTATAGCTACGCCCATCCGGCGCGGCCGCTCCAAATCGTCAACCTCCGCCTCCGCCTGGTGATTCGAACGCCCAAACCGCAACTGCGCGCCCGCAGGACGGGCAATCCTGATCCCGCGCGAGCCAGGGTGAAAACAAAACCGGTCTGGTTTGCCGGGCGCTTTCATTCAACGCGTCTCTATGACCGCGAGCGGCTCGAACCGGGCGCACGTTTTGCAGGGCCGGCGGTCGTTGTCGAGTACAGCTCAACCACCGTCGTGCCACCCGATTTCTCATGCGAGCTAGACAGATGTCTCAATCTGATTTTGAGGGCGAGATGAACCACAGCAAGACGGAATTCGACGGCTACCTCATGGTCGATTGGAGCGCGGCCAACGAACCGAAAGACAAGGAAGATTCTATTTGGTACTGTTATTACGACCGCATGGACGGGGCTTGGACAGAGAAGAATAATCCGAAGAATCCTCGGACTCGCAGAGAGGCAATTGATGGGA
>Ga0208692_1001324_pt1 | contig 14239 bp, 16 predicted proteins | sample June2015DPH_20_1_3_FD_184721 | JGI IMG/M metagenome (GOLD analysis project Ga0208692, IMG submission 184721) | Peatland microbial communities from SPRUCE experiment site at the Marcell Experimental Forest, Minnesota, USA - June2015DPH_20_100... | ecosystem: Environmental > Terrestrial > Soil >...
TATGTCATTCATAGCGAGAATATCCTCTATCGGCAGGGGTACGAGGAGCTCATCCGCCAAGGGGATAGGGCGCGGCCATTCAAGTTTGTCCATTCAGAGGGAGAGCTCTCTAGAAATATGACAAGCAAGAACATTGAGAAGCGAGAGATCTACATTGATCTTGAGGGAGAGACGGTCTTCAGCGTAAACACGCAATATGGCGGTAATACGATCGGCCTGAAGAAGCTCGGTATGCGACTGGGAATAAGGAGGGCTTCGAATGAGGGCTGGCTGAACGAGCATATGCTTATAATGGCGGTGCATGGTCCCGATGGCAGGCGGACCTACTTCACCGGCGCTTTTCCATCCATGTGCGGGAAGACATCGACAGCCATGGTGGAGGGCGAGACGATCGTGGGAGATGACATAGCTTTCCTCAGGAAACGCAGTGGATCGATCTATGCGGTCAACATAGAGAAGGGGATCTTTGGTATCATCCAAGGAATTAACTCGAAGGATGATCCCATACAGTGGGAGGTCCTGCACAAGCCGGGGGACATCATATTCTCGAATGTTTTGGTAACCCCTGGGGGGGACTTGTACTGGAGCGGCGCGGATGGCCCGGTACCTCAGGTAGGCAGAAACCACTCGGGTGAGTGGTGGCCTGGCAAGAGGGACAAGTCGGGCATTGAGATTCCAATCTCACATCCCAACGCTAGGTTCAATGTAGCCTTGGACTGCTTCAGGAATGTGGACCCAGGGTTCGACAGCCCCGAGGGGGTGAGGATCGGAGGGATAATGTACGGGGGCAGGGACTCGGACACCTCCGTCCCGGTGCAGGAATCCTTCGGGTGGGTGCACGGAATGGTAACTATCGGGGCTTCTCTCGAGTCGGAAACGACGGCCGCAACGCTAGGGGCTGAAGGCATCAGGGAGATCAACCCTATGTCTAACCTCGATTTTCTGTCCATACCTATCAGCAGCTATGTTCGCGACAACCTTGAATTTGGTAAGGGTTTGAAAGAGCCACCCACAATATTCGGCGTCAATTACTTCCTGAGGGGGAGGGATGGCAAGTTCCTAAATGGGAAAAACGACAAGAGAGTATGGCTGAAGTGGATGGAGCTACGCGTCCACGGGGATGTGGGTTTCGCGGTTACGCCGACCGGCCGGATTCCCCTATATCAGGACCTCAAACGGCTTTTCAGGGATGTTCTTTTCAGCCAGTATTCAAGCGATTCATATTCGGCGCAGTTTAGAATCAGGGTACCAGAGAATTTGGCGAAGCTTGAGAGGTTTGAGAAGGCATACTCCGCGCTCAGTGATCCGCCATCAGAGATCTTTGAGCTCTTTTGCCAGCAGAGGGAGAGGCTGCTCAGGGCGAAGAGTGAGTTTGGCGACTATATAGATCCGGACAGATTCCCTCTTGAGGAGAGAGGGTGAATAGGGCATTTCTTCACGTGCCGCGCCGGACGACGAATACATCACAATGTGCATTTCTCACGACATAATCTGCAACGCTGCCCAACAATGTCCTTTTTATGCCCGTCATACCCCTCGTGCCGACGACAATGATGGAAACGTTCATATTCTCTGCCTCTATCACGATGGTTGCTCCAACGCTCATGAGAGGAGTGAACGTGGAGAAGATTTTAATTTCTGCATCCTTGACCCCGGAAGAGAATGCCTGCTTCTGGTATTTTTCGAGCATATCTTTCAATTGCACAGCTACATCGTTCGGCATCGGAGGGGCAGTGTCCAGGATGTCGCCTAAGCTCTTAGGAAATGAAAAGACCGTCGCAATCACGAGCTTTGAGCCATAGAGCCTCGCCATCTCGGTTGCAGCTTCGAGCGCTTGCTCAGCATACTTTGATCCGTCTACGCCCACCAGTATGAGAGGGAACATCATGGTCACTTAATTATGAAAATAGCTGTTTAGGCTAAAAAGGGTATTCAAAATTTTGTCAGGTACTTGTTTATAAAAAAAAGTGAGAAGATATAAAGAGATCAGAAAACGTTCTCGAGCGCGTGGGCAGTCACGTAAACGCTTCCAGCACCACAGACGTACTGCAGAATCCTAAGCGTTTCCATAATCTCTTCCTTCGTTGCACCAGCCTGCATTGCGGCGACCGCGTTTGCCTTAACGCCTTGTGGGGCCCCATGGACTGCATCGATAGCCATAACCATCAAGTACTTGAACTTCTTGGGCAGGGCATTGCCAGAAAAAGCGAAATCGCCGTTCTCCTTTACGAGTTTTAGCAGCGCTGGATCGAGCCTCTCATAAACCTTCAATGGATGTTCAGACATTGTATCAACCTCCTTTGAGGATAAACGTCCAATCCAAGATTATAAACTTGCATATTTCGTCATCATCCCAATCCTCATTTTTTGCAGGCTGAACTAGGCTCGGGATGGATCCGCAATGGGGGTAGATTGCCCTAATCTAACTTCCTTCCCCCGCGTCAAAGACATTATTGCAGCTATTGCGAGTAACACAAGCGAGACATAAAGAGCAGAGTCAATTCCGACTATAAATTCGCTGGCAACGCCCCCGACCAAGTACTTCGTACCGACGAATACTTCGAAGGCAACCTCCCTTGGAATGGATGCAGCGGCTACGGAGATTGTGAGTACAAAGCTGCCGAGGAGGCCTATGTTCTGTACGGTCCTAAGCAGGCCAGAGATGCTTCCGTAGGAACCTGACCTCGCGTAGGCCATTACCGCGCTGTTGTTGGCAGGGAAGAACATGGAAGTGCCAAAGCCCGCAGTCGCTGATCCGATAATAACGAAGTAGAGCGGGGTGTCAATCCTGAGGCTAAGGTACACTATTATCGCGACAGCTGTCACAATGATTCCTGCAGTTGCGAGGATGCGCGCTCCGTACTTGTCCGAGAGCCTGCCCATGAATGGCCCGAATAGGCTGCCCATGATGTAACCTGGAATTAGCAGCAGTGATGCATAGAGTGGTGATAGTCCCCTTACTCCCTGAAGATACATAGTCAAGAGGAATACCACTGCCAGATAGCCAAGGTTCTGGAAGAATGCAGCGAGAATGGAGTTACGCAACACAGAATTGCTGAAAGCTGAGAAGTCCACCATAGGGCTTGCAACTTTTCTCTCGACGAAGACGAAGGCTGGGATGAGGGCAATGCCTATAATGAAAAGCGCGATATTCAATATGTCCAGGCCAACGGTGGCGTAGTCTATTGCTCCGAACGAGATAAGGGATAGAGCTACGGCCAATAGAATTGTGCCAGGCAGGTCGATCTTGGTCTTTACCCTGTTGACGTCCCTGAGGTACCGCAGACCTATGAATATAGCGATTATCCCTATTGGAACGTTGATGAAAAATATGTATTGCCAGCCAACGAAGGTGGTAATCACCCCACCTAGGATAATGCCCAGCATTGCACCTGAGGTGAAGCCTAAAGATATAAAGCCAAAAGCTTTCCCCCTTGCATTGGGCGGGAAGATGTCCGCGACTATGGCTCCGCTATTGGCCTGCACCAGAGAGCCACCTAAGGCTTGCACCGCCCTGAAGAGTATAAGCATGTAGACGCTGGGAGAGAACCCGCAAAAGAGGGAGCCAATTGTGAATATCGCGAAACCTGCATTGAACATGCGGCTCCTCCCATAAATGTCGCCGATCCTGCCCATGGGGGTGGTCATTACAGCGACTACGAGCATATAGATTAGTATAATCCAGATGGTGTCGACAAGGTTGGAGTTCAGCGACTGAGTAATCGTAGGGAAGGCCAGGATAACAATTGTGCTATCCAAGGCACCCATCAGCGTACCGAGCATGAGCACAAAAAGCATAACATTGCTGCGTTGCATAAGGTGTTCACAAACCTTTGGAGTTTTTTATATATTACGTATTCGCTTATCAGACTCCATATTGAGCCATAGTCCGCGCATGAAGGTCATTCAATGTACAAATGGGACGTGAGGGATTACAGCAGGAGCTCCTCAGAGCAGCAAAAGTGGGCAAGGGAACTCCTCGAGAAGCTGAAACTCAGCGGGAACGAGCAGGTCTTGGACATAGGCTCGGGTGACGGTAAGGTGACGGCTGAGATCGCAAGTCTGCTGGTGCATGGCTCGATTGTCGGGATAGACAGCTCCGAGGATATGGTTCGCTTCGCCAGGGACAATTTCCCTAGAGACAAATTTCCTAACCTCAGCTTCGAGATCATGGATGCTAGAAAGTTATCCTTTGATGAGGATTTTGATGTAGTCTTCTCTAACGCGACGCTTCATTGGGTCATTGACCATAAGCCTGTCCTGATGGGTATAAGGAGGAGCCTGAAGCCTCAAGGGAGGATTTTGCTCCAGATGGGAGGAAAAGGGAATGCAGAAGAAGTTCTGAAGGTAATGGAGGATGTGATAAAGCGAGAAAAGTGGAGGAAGTATTTCACGAACTTCACTTTTCCTTACGGCTTCTACGGACCAAAGGAGTACAGCGGCTGGCTCAGAGAAGTAGGGCTTGATGCCAAGCGTGTTGAGCTGATCGAGAAGGATATGATCCATAAGGGGAAGGATGGTCTCTTGGCTTGGATCAGAACGACGTGGCTTCCTTATACACAAAGGGTGCCAGAATGGCAACGCGACCAGTTCGTTGAGGAGGTTGCCGATGTTTATCTGATACTTCGCCCCATCGATGGTGAGGGGTTCGTGCATATAAAAATGATCAGGTTAGAGGCAGAGGCAGTCAAGGGCAGAGAAGATCATCCTTGAAAAAGGCCAATTATTGTTTTTCGAGCGACTGGCTTCATTAATGCCCATTCAATGCAGGAAAGACGCAAGGCCCAGAATACCACCAAGCACAACTGAGGCCGACATTGCCCAGAAGATGATTTTTTCGTACTTTTTGTAATGCTTGCCATTCATTACCTTCTCGTTCGAGATAAGCTTCCCGAGGAAGTACAGTGAAGGAATTATGACTATTGTAAAGATTACCATCAGGTCCAAGAGCAGCTTGACATAGTTGCCAATGATGATCACAAAAAAGAGGGCAGGCAGCGTCTCTATAAGATATACCTTCAGAAAGGAGCCACTCGACCACCATCCAAGTGCTTCCATTGCTCCCCAAGTTGAGCCAAGAGATATTACAACCAGCGCGAGAAAACCAGCGAATATGAACCCCAAGCCCAGTAGCAATGACCCGTATTGACCAAATACGGAGAGTGCCGCTGACAGCTCAGATGCACTCAAGAAGTCGCTTGTGCTAGGCAGATGCATGCCGTCCAGCACTATCACCGCCATCAGTATCTCTGATACAATCGCACCAACCAGGGTTTCTAAACGCTCCATCTTGAGGTCCTTTGCCTCCAGTTTCTTGCGGGAATCAGCCCCGGAGTGGAAGTAGAGCATAAAGGGCATGACAACAGCGCCGATGGTAGCTGCAGTGAGGAAATCGAAAGATGGGTTGCCGTAAGGTTGCAAGGGGGAAAGACCAATGGCGAAGAGCTTCCCCCAATCGATTGGAAAGAGCAATGCTGATGCAACGATGCCTCCAACTACCAAGAAGCTCAGGGGCAGGAGCACCATTTCAGCTTGTCGATACCGCTTGCTAATCATTATAGCTGAGTGAATCAGAAAGGCAATTGCGAGCCCAGCCAAAACCGGAAAGCCGATCAGGCTCATGCCTATGGCAATCCCACCATACTCTGCCAGATACATGAGGAAATCAGAGATAGCCATTGGCACAGCAGCTAAAACAGCCGTTCTCCTACCATAGAATTTTGCTATTGCCGCTCCGAGACCCAGCCCTCCAACAGTCCCCAATCGGCCTGCGGCATCCTGTATGAAGAATAGCGGAAGCGTAAGGATGATCGTGATGAATACCATGCTGTAGCCCCAGGTCGCTCCAGCTTGGAGGGCAGTAACTATGGAGGCAATGTCAATGTCTGCTATCATTACAAGCCAAGCAGGGCCGAATATCCTGGCCCAGTTCCTGAGCCGTGAGACGTGGTTCATTGACAGACTACCTTGGACCACATTAGCTTTGGTTTCCATGCTTTGCGGGTTTCATCAGCGGCATGGTTGACACCTGGGGATCCTTCAGCCATCCACTTTCCCCCATGCCACAGGTATCAGCTTTCCATGGGGGCAGGTTTTTGGGCTACCGAGCTTCATGTAAAGCTGCATCAGGACTCTCTGGCTGAGGTGGTGTTCAATGCCGCAGATCTCGTCCTTCACTTCGGACGGGGGAATTTCCAGATACTGTAAGAAGAAGCATTCGAGGATGCGGTGCCTCGAAAGGACAGCCATTGCATGCTTCCTGCCAGTGTCTGTCAGCTTCGCGCCCTCGTAATCTATTCGTATAACCATACCATTGTCAGAAAGCTTCTGCATCATCTCAGAAACGGTGGAGGGGTAAACGCCTAGAACCTTGGACATTTCTTTGATCCTTGCAAGGCCTCTTGCTTCTTCCTCTGAAATCTTGTATATGAGTTCGAGATAATCATCGATGTTCTTGCGCTCGTTAATGCTCAGTCTTCTCACCTAAATATATTCGGTGCACCGAAAATATAAAAGTTTCGGTATGCCGAAAATTAATTAAGCAGTGGAGATTATTGACAAATAAGAGATTTAAGAAAAGATACGAATGTTGTTCATGAGTCGAATCCGCACCAAGAACGGGAGGGCAAAGCAATCATGGGAGAAAAGAAATCGGGAGATATGACACAAGCTCGAACACTCCTCCCTCTCATCGTGGCAGCCTTGGCGACTCTGTCAATACTTGTCGCAATAGCGTTGGAAGTTGCAAGTAAGCAAGGCATATTGTTCGATGTGGACTTGTGGATCAATCAGAATGTTGCCAACTTGCAAAATCCCTTTTTGCTTATTTTTGCCACGGAAGCTAACGATTTTTTCCTTCCGATTGGCATCGCATTTATTATTGTGCTGTTCGCTTTCATGCTGATAATAAAGAGAAAGCGCTCCGCTTTTCTGATAGCATTCAGCTCAGTAGCTGCAATTCTGGTAGATTACGCGGTGGAGATTCTTGTTTCAAGGGCTCGACCTGATAACGCAGTCATTCAGGTCTCAGGGAACAGTTTCCCCAGCGGGCATGCACTGCTTGCTACTGTGCTCTTTCTCCTTCTGGCGATCTCGTTTGCAGGCAGCATCCGTGGCAGGGCGAACAGATACATCTTCATTGGCTTAAACCTGGCATTGATGATATTGATCAGCCTAAGCAGGGTCTACCTCAATGTACATTGGATGAGCGATGTATTCGCATCCTTTGATATGGGCTTCTTTGTGGTAATATTGGGGCTTCTCGTCCTGAGAGCGGCTGAAAAATAAGCTGAAATTATTTTTTTTATTAGGAAGAGATTCCCCAAAAAAAGATAAGCTACCATATTGAATAGTTTTATGATTCCCATGAAAGTAGGGATTGTGGCCTGTGAGGTTTTTGAGAAGGAGATTGACCTCCTTACCGAAGGCGATCATGACATCGTCTACAAGGAGTATGTTGAGTTCGGGGAGCACATCTTCCCTGAGAAAATGAAGGAAACGCTAATCAAGAAAGTGAACGCCCTTGAAGGGAAGGTCGATTCGGTCTTCCTTGGATATGGCGTATGCCAATCATTGAAAGGGGTAACAAATAGCTTGCGCGTGCCTACGATCATGTTGGAGGCGGACGACTGCATTGGTACCTTTTTGACGCAAGCAGGCTACGAAGCAGAGAGAAAGAAGTGCACTGGGACATGGTTCGCAATACCCTTCTTCTCGGACATGGCGATTGAAAAACTAACTAAAGAGATGCACCTAGACAAAATCAAAAATCCGAAATATGATGCAATGTGGTTCATCAGGAAGTTCTTCGAAGGCTACTCGAGGGCTCTTTACGTCGACACGGGGATAGGCGAGAGGGAGAGTTACGAGTCGAAGTCCATGGATTTTGCGCAGCTGCTCAACCTAAGGCATGAGAGCATGAACGGAACCTTGGCATTACTAAAAGAAGGGATAGAAAAAGCTAAAACACTTGCCCAAGCTCAGCCACAATCAGAATAAAGACAAAATGTGTACCTCCGACGAAGAGGAGGGTCCCAATCTTACAGTTCAAATCCATGATTTTCACAATTTTATTGTGATTAACAGCTTAGTACGGTCAATAGTTTATTACTTAATTAAGAATATAGAGAAAATGGTTTAGCGAGGACAATGAGCTACAGAAGAGTCAGGAATTGGCAGAGTCTCTCTGTGAGCATAGCCAGGCAATTTGCACTAAAGATCGTTGAGAAGGGTTTGGAGTCAGCTGATCCTTATCCCGCTGTGCTGGAAGCGTTGAAAGTGCGGTCTGGGACCTTGGGCGGATCCGGGAAGAAGATTGTTATAGGCTTCGGCAAAGCCAGTTACAGAATGGCACAGGCATGCGAAGACTTCCTTAGGGATCAGATCAGTGCCGGTGCAATAATAGTGCCCAAAGGATCATTCGCTGATGGCAGCCTTAGCAGGATCAGGGTCTTAGAGGGGACGCATCCAATCCCAAGCAAACTCAGCTTAAGCTCAACTAGGCAGGTTCTTTCGCTGGTACGCAACCTTGCCGAGGAGGATGTTGTCATATGCCTGATTTCTGGAGGGGGATCCGCTCTTTTTGCTTTGCCAAAGGAGGGGATAGCGCTCTCCGACAAGCAGGAGATGACAAAGCTGCTCCTTGCTGCCGGAGCATCTATTCAAGAGACAAACACTGTGAGGAAGCACATATCGGCTGTAAAAGGAGGGCAACTGGCGAGAATTGTCGCACCAGCGAAATGCTTGAGCCTGATATTGTCAGACGTTGTTGGTGACGACATCAGTTCGATTGCATCAGGACCGACGGCTCCAGATAGCTCCACCTACGACGATGCGTGGGCTGTGCTTGAAAAGTACAATCTTGTTGGCGCGGCGCCGAAGAGCATTATCGAGCATATAAAGTCGGGGTTGGCAGCGAGGGTTCCAGAGAACCCCAAGCCTGGAGACGGCATTTTTATGAAGGAGGAGAACTTCGTCGTAGCGAATAACACGGGTGCGCTCTCTGCAATGGCCAAGAAGGCGGAGAGGCTCGAACTCAACACACTGGTTATGACATCGCGCCAAGAAGGGGAAGCCAAAGAGGCAGGTAAGAGGATCGGCGTATTAGCCAGGCAGATCGTCAAAGAAGGTAAACCAATCAAGCCTCCGTGCGCTGTCCTTTTTGGTGGCGAGACGACTGTGACAGTGAAAGGGAAGGGCAGGGGAGGTCGGAACCAAGAGGTTGCCCTTTCTGCAGCAATTTCATTGAAAGGAATGCAGGACGTTGCATTCATCTCGATAGGAAGCGATGGCATAGACGGCAACACCGATGCTGCAGGAGCTATAGTGGACGGGGGCACCGTCGAGCACGCCCTCAGCATAGGACTTGCAGCAGATAAGTTCCTTGACGAAAATGATAGCAACACATTCCTTGAGGCTAAGGGGGATTGTCTGGTACGCACGGGCCCAACTGGCACAAACGTTAATGATCTCGCCGTCCTAGTGGTGCTGCAGTGAAGTTATCACGTTGCTGAGGCTTTGTTGCCCTTCAGAACCTTGAGAAACCTATCACGTACCTGACAAAGCGCTGACTATTACAGCTATGCCGCCAGCTATCAGGACCCCCAAAGTGAGGAGCACAATCAAGATGGCGCTTCCCTTTAGTACCTTCTTTTTATTGCCCTTCATCAGGAGGCTCAGGAATGGCAGACTGCTTATAATGAGAGCGATACCTATGATCAGATCGAGTATAGATGCAGTATCCATCCAATCCAACCCGTGCGCTGAAGCTTCTTGCAGCAGGCAGGATTTATTCCTTTTTGCGTTTGCGTTAAACAGTGGTCTCGTCCCGCTTCCAGTAGTATTCGCAGACAGGGATGCCTAGCTCAAGCTTGGAAAGCAGTTGGAAGATAAAAAATACAGCAAAAAAAGTTATACGACCCCGCTAAGGGAGGCTCTTATTTTTGGCATCTTTATAGATTTCCAGCAGGGTCTCCAGCGCAACTATCTTATGGTCTATGTTATCACTCTTCAGAAGTTCCATCAAATATGGAATGGCAGGCGAACCCACATTGCGCAGGGCATCCTCGGCACTGGAATATTCTGTCCCTGACCTGCTCTCGAAGTGAGTGGTTGGGTTTGACGCCTCGCCCACAAGGAACTTGATTCCCTCCTCCCCAGCGTTTTCGCAGCACTTGTACAAGGGCGTCGGGTGTGTCCAAAGGAGTGCCTTAAGCTTCTTCGCATAGGGCATGATAGATGGGCCTATCGCCGTCCCATTTATCTGGTATGCCAGCAAGAAAGCGGCTGCAGCCACCCGAGCGTCTGCCCCGGGCAGCATGTCAACAAATACGTTGCTAACCCGTTGCTTCGCTGTCGGATCGATTCCTTCGAGTATCTGTGGGGACAGCCAGAGCTGATCCCAGCCACCATCAAGCCTGTGTGTAAGCTGGAGCTCAAGCAGCTTGAAGGCAACAGTGTTTATTGCGGGAGCGCTAGCGATTTTTGTGAGGACCTTTATGATATTGACCATCTTCGTCTTGGGGCCTATTGAGGTTTCCTGCAACCCATCGAGGATGTTCGCAAGTAATGGAACAGCTTTTTCCCCCATGGAAACCAGCTGGTCTATTGCTTGGTTGCTGCCGATGGTTGCGTCGATCTTTTTGAGGGCCTGGTTGACCTGCTTCTCCAGTTCCTTATCATCAGACATAGTGATCATATCATAATTTTAGCTTTGAGATAATAACCTTTATGTAACCAAGTTCAAAATGATGAAAAAAGGATGCACCATCATCAGCTTCAGAATGTTGCTCCACAAGACACCTAATTGGCGGGATGCATTTCAGCCTAAAGAACTTTGTCAGTACTGGACAACACCGTGGGTTATGGGTAGAACCGCCTGAAGATCCGGCAAATCGCCAAGCTGATCCAGCGTTTCTGATCCAAGTGTCTGTCCTTCAGCAGTTTGAGATCCCAAGAGCCGTCAGGCTCCTGCCTGTTGGTCAGCCATTCAAGCGCACCTTTTATGTCGCTATCATCGGCGGTGTAGCCCATGAGGGACAGCGAATCAAGCGACGACATAATATCCGTGAACCAGAACGGGAATGAGACGCTTGACCAGAAAGATGGGGCTCTCCGATCTGAATATTTGTCGGGCAGGAAGAACCGACTCTTCAGCAGGTCTCCGGCACGCAGGGCTTCCTCAGACCTTTTATACCTTGGGTGTGCTGCGAAAGCCCTTAGAACAACTCCCGTAACCAAGTGGGAGAACGGTCTTGATCTATCCGGCAGGAGGGGCTGAGACTCGAGAATTTTTCTCCACTTCCCCTTGGCACGCCATGTCCTCAAGGGAATGGCCCAGCCACCATCATCCTGCATCACTGACAGAAGCCATTCGAAGCCCTTTTGGATACCTGGATGATCACCGTAGCCTGCCTTGATCATTAGTTCCATTATCCCTGCGGAATAGTTTGGGGAGTACTGTTTTCCGTATATGCCTCTGAAATCCCCTTCGTCAGTCTGGAGGCGAAAGAGGTAGTCTACTGCCATAGCAGTAGAGTGGTGTTCATAGTCCATGCCATACTTCTCAACTAACACCCCAAAGTTCCGGTAGGTCTCAAGGTAAGAATAATCTTCAAATGGTCGTTTCTGTTGGGCCCTTGCATTAGGGTATTTCCAAGATCCATTATCCCGCTGTTTAGCGACTATCTTCATGACTTCAGGCAAAGTCCACAGGTCTGTGACATCCCTCGATGCATCGTTACAGAGATCGCGTCTGACGAACAGCTCGACAGCTTTACTCTCGGACTCCCCCAAGTAGCTGAGGGGATTGTATTTCAATGCCTTCAGCCAGTTTTCCATCTTCAGACACCATTTTATGTATTATTTGGACTGGGGGGACTTTTTATCCAATATGAACCGCTTTTTTTCTCCGCAGACCAAGCAGGTAACCACGACGTGCGGGCTCCTCTCCTGGGATATCCTGACGCGTGACCTGCTGCCTGGGTAGAGGAAGGAGTGGCAGGATTTGCAGACGAAGTATTTCCAGTGCTTTGGGATGCGCACACGGGTCCTCTTGGACAACTTGAGCGCCATCTGCACGTAACGATCTGAGAGCTCAGGCTGCAAAGGGGCGTACTCCGCTGCCAAACCAAACAGGTGGTCTATCCTCTCTCTTGCGAGGTCCCTGACAATCTCGTTGTTAGGCAAGCGGTTCCACCAATTGAGATTCTGGATGTAGGCTAATAAATGGTAAGCGGTGCGGGGGCGAGATTTATATGGAGAGAAGCTTGAAACTCAGTTTGGTGTTCCGATGATCAGCATCGTCATAGCGGAGGCGGCCTTGGAGACGGTGCCCAAGGAGATCGCAGACCATCCCTCGGTCAGGAAGACAGCGGACCGCAGGGGGAAGGAGCCTGGTCAGACCCTCCTTGACATATCATACCACTACACGGCGATGAAGGACCTAAAGGACTGGGACAAAAGGGGTAGGCCAGACATCACCTTCATTACCCTCCTCAATCTCCTTGAGAGCCCGCTGAACCTCGAGGATAGGCTGAGGATCTACGTACACACTCGCAATGATCTCATAATCACGATCGACTCTAGGACAAAACTCCCAAGGAACTACACAAGGTTCCAGGGGTTAATTGAACAGTTGTTCGAGATCGGCAAGATTCCTCCTCACGGAAAACCACTAATGACCCTTTGGAAGGGGACGCTAAAGGATGTCATTGCACAGGTAAAGCCCTCAAAGACGTTCTTCCTGACCGAGAAGGGCAGGAAGACAAAGTCTGAGGATTTTGGATCGAAAGTGGTCAAAGAAGACTCTCCCCTCATTGTAATTGGCGGTTTCCAAAGGGGTGAGTTCAGCAAGCAGGATCTCGGGATGGCCGACGAGAAGGTCTCACTTTACAAGGATCCGCTCGATGCGTGGATAGTTGCTTCGATGGTGACTCACGATATTGAAAAAGCACTGGGCATAATCTAGCCATATTGACAAACTCAGTCAGTCTGATTCAAATGTCAAACGACCAAAGGAAAAGCATTATCCCCAAGAACCTTAGAAAAGGGCAGATTTTGATAGTCGTGCCCATCGTCGTGATTGTGGTGATTGTGTGCCTATTTTTTTCTTCTGCAATACCAGTCTATGTGCCCCCCACAACATTCACTCTGCAGATTCTGTTCCTGGCACTGGATTACCGTTCCACCAAAGCTTTTTTAGCGCTTGGGTTTGAAGAGAGGAACAAGATTTTTGTTGCTCTAATGAAAAAGACGAGAACGCTAGAAGAGGCTGTTATCATCTTCTATGTCTTTATCGAGCTGTTTCCGATGCTTGTAGGCTTGGTGGTATTGCCGCTGCTTGGTATGACTTTGATAGCAGTAGCTACGCTTTTCACCTCAGTCCCTGCGATTAGCCATGCCTTCGCTTACTCCTACAACAAGACACATGTCAAAGGCTCGCAGTAAAAGAAATTCTCGCATTGAATGCCCAATAAATCCTTTTAGGATAAGTTGCAACTTGAGAAATTTATTTTGATTTCAAGTCGAGTTACTATATTATAATAACCTTTAACGTATAGTTGACTGCCAAATTAATTTTTAACCCATTCAAAATAGTAAACCGAAAAGGGTGCATAGATCGGGTCTTTGCGCATTACAAGCTTTTTCCCCATTGTTATCGCTTCCTATTTCCATTTTAAAAAAAAGGTGAAGTGATTATTTCTTCATCATTTGAACCATTTGTTCCAGTGCTTGCTTGACTGTTTCTGCTGACCATGCGAAGTCCAATAGAGGAGTGACGGTGAAGTTTAGGAGCGGGGCAAAGGGGTTGCCCAGCATAAGTTTGTGGAGCTCTTCAACCGAATCTGCCTGATAGATCTTCATTCCTTCTCTGCATCCGGGGAAGGCATATGTTCCTAGATGCTTACCCTTCGCTTCAAGATCTTTGGTATATTGGATTTGCATAGGTATCATCTTTATCGCAAGTTCAAACATATCTGGAGTGATAGGTGCCAATTTCCACTGAACCATATATTTCATTTTAAACAACTCAATGTCACTATATATAAATAGTTACTTAAAAGGTTTATTTTTTTCTAAATATATTAATATTTATTTTTTATAAAATTACTATAACTTTGTATTTAAAATAAGTAAGTTACTTAAAAAGCATTTCTTTGATGTTTATAACGAGAGTATTGGAAAATGTTCATAAAAAAGAAAGGTGCAAGGGCAAAAGACATGGCCCAGAAGACCTTTA
>Ga0208692_1001328_pt1 | contig 14198 bp, 9 predicted proteins | sample June2015DPH_20_1_3_FD_184721 | JGI IMG/M metagenome (GOLD analysis project Ga0208692, IMG submission 184721) | Peatland microbial communities from SPRUCE experiment site at the Marcell Experimental Forest, Minnesota, USA - June2015DPH_20_100... | ecosystem: Environmental > Terrestrial > Soil >...
CGAGCTCCAGGTACTCGGAACCCTGGTGCCCAAGCCAGAACCAGAGCTGCCCCAGCTTGTCGTTGATGCCCAGGTACTCCCCCACAAAGCTGCCGACGGCCACCGCCAGCAGCGCACCGAGGAGAACGTAGACGCCAGCTCTCTGGCCGCTGGGCTCCGCGCCACCCACCCAGGGGGCCAGGAAAAGGCCGCCGCCGACCCAGGCCGTGGCGATCCAAAAGATGGCAAGTTGGAGGTGCCAGGTGCGTGCCAGAGTGAAGGGCAGGAACCGAGCGATGTCGAAGCCGTAAAAGCCTCCTGGCTCCACGCGGTAGTGGGCAAGCACGCCTCCCAGGAACGCTTGCGCCAGGAATAAGAGCGCCACGATGGCGAAGAACCACCCAGTGGCCCATTGGCTAGGCGTCAGTGTCAGAGGTTTTGGAGCGGAGTGGGTGATATGGGCGACAGCGCCGTCACCCTTCCAACCTAGGTAGTCAAACTTGCCGACCAGGAAGAGGATGAGGCCCAGACCCCCCAAGAGCGTGATGAGGCTCAAGGCGCTCCAGACATAAGCCTCAGCGGATGGCCTGTTGCCTGCTATGGGCTCATAAGGCCAGTTGTTCGTGTAAGAGTAATCTTTACCTGGCCGGTTCGCCGCCGCAGCCCAGGCGGCCCAGGCGAAAAAGGCGCTTAGCGCCTTGAGCTCCATAGGGTTTTTGATATAGCTGGGAGGCAGTCCAGGGGCGCCGTCTTTCTTGGCGAAGTAGTCGCTCCATTCGGTAATCTGGCTGCGGGATGCCGCCACCTCCCCGGGTGTGAGGAGAAGCGTCCGTGAGGCCGGTTCGTACCGGTTCTCTTTGAGCACTCTTCTCACTTGCGCCGATGCGGCGCTTTGCTCATCCGGCGAAAGCTGTGCGAAGGGTCTGCCGTACTTCTCTACCGAGATCGTATCCCGAGTCACCTCGCTGAGCCTGTGCAGGTACTCGGCGCTGTAGTCTGGACCCAGGTAAGCCCCGTGGCCCCAAAGGCTCCCGTGCTCCATGAGGGCGTACTTGAAGAAAACCTCCTGGCCCTTTTGGATATCGGCCCCTGTGAACACCACATCTCCCGCTGCATCCACAGCCTTCTCGGGAATGGGCGGGGCGTTCGTGTAAGTCAAGACGGTCACGAACGATAGAACCGAGAAACCACCAATCATGACGAGAATCGCCGAGTGTCGCCACCACGGTGAGAGAGCCGTACCACTGCCGGATGCGTCTGCCATTTCATACCCCATTTAATCTCCAGCCGGAATTTCTATTCTGTAGCCTCACGAGTGGCAGAAGCGATCCAGGCTGCAATTCCCCAGACGATTAACCCCGCAATAAAGCCTTCCACTACGGTAGCGCCCAAGGATCCCAGCAGTCGCACCGGCACGTTGCCCCTGGAGGGATTGAAGAAGTGGGTCTTATAAAAGGGCAGGAGGGCGCTCACCACCGTAGCGATGAAGACCCACAGCCTCCATGTCCAACCAAGCACCAGCGCCGGGACAAGAAGCTGCCGGGCCCCGGCTAGCCCCAGGCGGGTTCCAATGCCCCCCAAATAGAAACCGGCAATCAGAATCCCCACCGTGGAGCTCCAAGCGGCAGTGCTCGACCAAGGCACTCCCATCGCCTCTAACCAGTAACGCACAATGACCAACGCGCCTAAGATCACTCCTGGCCCAACCGTCACTGGCCAGCGCCACAGGAGGTGAACCAAAGCCATGAGGACGAGCACCACAACAAAGAGAACACCAATCTCCACCACGTGCTCAAAGATGTGATAGCCCAGGTGCCCCCAATTCCCGTAATCCGCAGGTCCCGCAAAATGGCTCCGTTCCAGGCGAAACGCGCCGGAGACCAAGGTGGCCAGAATCACCCAGCCTGCCGTCCAGGCGGACAACAGCAAGGCGGGCAGAAAGAGTTGGGAGAACCTCAGCATTCCTCTTTTCAATGGCGCTATAGCGGCAAGGTATATAGCCGCGAGAAACAAGCCGGCGGTGCTCGAAAGGGAGCGAGTCACTGCCGCGGGCGTACCGGTAACTTCCAACACGAAGCGGGCAATAACCAGTACGGCTAGAAAAAGCATTATCCTTTGCAATAACCTCTTGTAAGCGTTCCCGGCGCTTGCTTCACTGTTTCGAGACATGGCGCTCCTCCTCTTGAGTTTAGTTGTCTTGGGTCGGACCGCACAGATTATCCGGTCTTTCTAACAGGAAAGCAACTCGATGGAAGCTCATACGGACTCACCACAGAGACACAGAGAACTGATAAAAAGGGCCTTTTCTTTGTGTCTTTGTGCCTTTATGGTGAGAGGACTTGATTGTTTCACAGTGCGGCCAGTGGCCGCGACCAAAAGCAGATTCTTCGCTGCGCTCAGAATGACATGTCATGCTGATCCCGCCTTGCGGGAGAAGGATCTGCTTTTCTTCGCGCCGCGCCATGAAGTTGGCCAATAGTGCTACAGCTCCAGACGCCCCTGGTACGTGAGACACGCAGCGCTAATGCCTCGTAAATTTATCGAAAACCCTAATTACCGGCAGCGCATTGCCGTCATCATCGAAAAAGCTTCGCGAAACAAGCGGCCCGCTCACCGCAGGCTCCCACCAGAAGACGCCCTTGCCGAGCCACCCCGGCGTCTCTTGCACAACACGATTTACTTCCTCCAGAAACTCTTTTTGTCCCTCCGGAGTTTCGGGAAAGGGTGGCGGCCGTTTCAGGTACTCGGCGGTTTTCCAGTTGTAGGCGACCTCAACCAGGATGATGTCCTTCTTGTACTCTTGCGCCATAAAAATCATGTTCTCACGTAAATCGTTCAAGCTTCCGTGCCACCACGGATAGTAGGACTGTCCGATGACGTCGTAGTTCACGTGATATGAATTGAGCTTGTCAAAGAAGTCCTTGGTTCGAATCTTGTCGCCGCCGCGGTCTATGTGGATCATGATTCTTGGGCGCGGCTCATTTCCCTTTCCCGCTTCAACACCGGCGATCCCGGCTTTCACAAAATCGGCGAAGTTATCCCAGTTGCCGGGCAGGCGGCCATCCGGCCAGAGCATGCCGTTTACAATTTCGTTGCCAATCTGCACCATGTCGGGAAGGACACCGGCATGCTCGAATGCCGCAATCGTTTGCTTGGTGTATTCGAACACCGCGTCGACAAGCTGAGCGTGAGGCATGCCTTCCCACGCCTTGGGCAGGAACTGCTTCCCCGGATCGGCCCACGTGTCCGAGTAATGGTAGTCGAGCAGAACATGAAAGCCGAGTTTCCTAGCGTCTTGCGCGAGCGCGATCGTGTATTCCAGATTATTGGGCAACTCCTTGGGCGTATGGAAAAGCCGCAACCGCACCCAGTTGTATCCGTGATCCCGCAGGATTTCGAGAACCGGCTGAGCTTTGCCGCCGTCTTTGAATACGCGACCGCCATCCTCGGCCGCCTTCGCGAACGACACGTCCGCGCCAATCGCGTATTCTGACCCTCGAACCTGCGCACGGGAGAATCCTGGCCAGGCCGCCAACAAGAAAGCAAATGCTATGATCTTCCTCATGCCGTTCCCCCTCCGCCGGCCGTCGCTTCTCGCGTTGGCCCGCGCAAATCCTAGTGGACCGCAAGAAGCCTGCGACTAATGCCAGCAGCCATGCTCTTCCTCCTTTGGCGCGGCCTAGTGGCTGCCTAGGGCATCCAGCGCTGGAAGCGGCGTCGAGTCCACATTGTTGAAGACCGTCAGGCCGGTCCAAATGTAGATGGCATCCGGCAGATTGTCACCGTTGAAAAGCCCCCCGCCCGGCTTTGGAATGTCCACACCGGCTGGGTCCCAGTAGGCGATGCCCATCCCCAGATTGTTCGGCAAGCCCTGTTGGACACCCTTGAGATCAAGCAGGAATTGAGTCTGGTTCGCCTGGCTCGGCGGGTACCACGGGTCGTTCGACTCGAATCCACTTTCATAGTGTTCGCCGGCTTCGAGCATCAAAATCGGCTTGCCTATGCTGGTCGCTGCCGTAGTGAGCACGGTCTGCTCAACAGGTTGGCCGGACGGGTTGGATGCGTTAGCCTGCGCCTGCGTCAAGGGGCCGTGAAAAAAGGGATAGTAGCTCTGGCAGATCGCGTCATAGGGAATGTTATTTTGATTCGCGAGTGTGAAGAACTGAGTTAGATCCCAGCCTGGTGTGATGTGAATGCAGGTCAGCGGGGCTGGGATGGCAGGGCCAATCGATGTATCGGCCGCGGCGTCCTTGACTGCTTGCATAGCCTGTATTTGCAAGGCTGCAAATTGGGGGAAAGTAGAGGTCATCAGACTGCCTGGGGGACCAAGGAATCCGTTATTCACTTCGTTGCCGATCGCCACCATGTCAGGCATGGTCCCTTGCTGGCGGTATGCCATGATTTCAGCTTTGACGTAGTTGTAGAGGTCGGTCTGGAGTTGAGCGGTGGAGTCGCTTGCCCACGCCGATGGAACGCTGGCGGAACTGGCGCCATCGAAGAGCAGAGTCATTTGCAGGCTCATGCCGAGATTCTTCGCGCGTTTCGCCAGATCCAGGTCCTGCGCTTCGGTCTCCCCGTAGCAGGAGTCATTGCTGCTGCACCCAGCCTGCGACACATTCACGTAGGGCGGCACCGAACTGGGCCTTACGCGCACCATGTTCACGCCGTGGTTTTTCAGAATTTGAAGGACGTCGAGCTGCTGGCCCCCGTCCTTCCACCATGGTGAGCCCGTAGAAGCGCGCGCGGCTTCCTGTTTTTCGAGCAATGCGTTGTCCACTCCCCGGAAAAACGCGGGACGCAGCAGCCACTGCTGGCTCTGCGTGGCTGTGGCGCCCAGGGCCGTCTCATGCAGTGAGGCACCCGCAGCCGCGGATTGAATGTCCACCAAGAGGCCCGTGCCGTGGCTTGTGATGGTGTAATAGCCGTTGGAAGTCGGAGTAAGGGTCCACTGCTGTGTCTGCGTGGTGCTGGCGGCGCAGGTATTCTGCACGATATTCGCCCCGGAACTGTCGAAGCAAAGGCCGCTGGATTGGTCGCTAATTCCCCAAAAACCTCCGGCCAGCTTGGTGAATGTCCATCTCTGGCTGAGGTCTGTGAAGCTGCGCTGCTGCTGAATGACGTTGTCGCCGACGGTCTTCGAGTTATTAATGAGGTCGGCTTGGAACCCGGTCTGCTGATTCAGGATGTAATAGACATCGCCGTCAATCGGAGAGATGTCCGTAGGCTGCGCGGGCTGCTGGCTCGGCCCGGCCACAAAGAGACTGGCTGATGCCGTGCCACCGCTTCCGCCCTCGGTTGAACTCACCGCACTGGTCGTGTTGTTCTGCGAACCTGCGGCGGTGGCCGAGACGTTGACCGTTAAGGCGCACGGGGCGCCCGAAGCGAGCGTCCCAGCGGACAGACTCACGCTGTTCGATCCGGCCGTGGCCGCAATCGTTCCGCTGCCACAAACCCCCGTCAGACCATTGGGCGTCGCGACCACCAAGCCCGCTGGCAGCGTGTCGGTGAAGCCGATCCCCGTCAGAGCAGTGCCGGTGTTTGGGTTGGACAGGTGGAAAGTCAGCGAGGTGACGCCGTTCAACGCCACCTGCGCCGCTCCAAATGATTTCGAGATCGTCGGCGGCAGAATGGTAGGCGGAGGGGGCGACCCGCCAGAAGAGCCGCCGCCGCATGCAGAAGCGCACAAGAGGCCGAGGATTGCGGCGAGCGACAGCGGCACACGGTGCGGTTCCGTACCCATCATCTTAACCAACCGGCGGAAGCAACCCATCCTCCTTCATCTCCTTGGTGTGCCTCTGATTCACGAACCGTCGACAAGCACCGCAACGCTCAGTCCTCGCATTTGGTCAGGCTGCTGTCGTGATCGTGACACTGCTCCCCTGGAGCCCCGGCGATGACGCCGTGAGTCGAATCTGGCCAGGCCGTCGATTAGACTGGATGATTGCCATGCACAACCCATTGAATGCTTTCCGGCGATTGGACTTGTAGTCCTCATGACTCTGTGGGTCTCCGTTGTCCACGCCGATAATCTTGCCTTCTCCTTGAATTTCGAACACGACATCGTTTGCCGCCGTCGGCACAACGCGGCCCTGGACATCGCGAATCTCGCCGACGATGTGCACGACATCGCGTTGATCAGCCGCGATTCTTCCGCGATCCGCGGATAGGGCAATGACTGCGGGCTCGCCGGTTGTCGAAACCTCCGCAATGACGGCGCTGTTTCCATCCTTGGTTCCCACAGCCTTCAGTGTCCCGGGCTCATAGGGCACATCCCACGACAGGTGAAGATCCGCCGTGGTTCGCAGCACTCTTGCCCTCGGCGGATAGTTTCCATACCTGCCTTCCATACCGAGACGCGGAAATTCAAAACCCTTCACGCCGAGAGACTTGCCGTTGAGGAAAAGTTCTACCGTGTCACAATTCGTGAAGCACATCACGGGGATGATCCGTCCTTCTTCGCCCTTCCAATTCCAATGGGGAAAAAGGTGCAATACCAGCTTGTCGGTCCACTGACTCTGGTAAAAATAGAAGCCATCCTTCTTGAAGCCACAAGTGTCGATCACGCCGGAGGGCGCTCCTTTCATGGGCCAGAAGGCCTCCCCGAGGTAATCGATCCCCGTCCACATGAAATCACCAGCAACATAGTCATAGATCCTGACGAACTTCCACAACTGCTCCACATCAATCTGACAATTCTTCTGAAACCGGCCAAACCTTCCAGGGGAATCATTCCCGACTAGGCCGCGGTAATCGCCTCGGATGCCACCCAGCGCAGTACTCTCGGTCCCAATGAAGCGCCTCCGCGGGAACGCCTCCCGATCGATGCTGTAGTATTTCTCGATCCTGTCGCGCCAACGATCCACATAGTTGTATCCGACGATATCGAGCAGAGCGAGAAACTCGGGCCGAGCGGCCTCGGGGGGAGGCTCTGAGACAATGTGGTCGCAACCCGCGGTGACTGGCCGGGTCGGATCTTCCCTGTGAAAGACATCGAGCAGTTTTCGGAGCGTCTCCGAGCCGTTGGGAGCAGACTGGTCGCCGATTTCGTTCCCAGCGCTCCAGAGAACTACTGAAGGATGATTGCGATCGCGGCGGACGAAATTCTTCAAGTCCCGCTCGTACCACTCGTCGAAGTAGAGGCTGTAGCCATTGCGGCCGATTTGCCCCTTGGGGACTTTCCATTCATCGAAGGCCTCATTCATTACCAAAAACCCCAACTTGTCGCAGAGGTCGAGGAATTCCGCCGCGTACGGGTTGTGGCTGGTGCGGATCGCGTTACACCCCATCTCTCGCAGAACCTCCAGCCGCCGTTCCCAGACGCGCTCTGGGACAGCGGCGCCGAAGCTGCCAGCTTCATGATGAAGGCACACGCCGTTGAGCTTGACGTGCTCCCCATTGAGCAGGAATCCCTTATCCGCGTCGAACAAAGCCTCGCGGATGCCGATTGGTGTTTCGTATACATCGAGGACTCGGTCGTGCTCCGCTAGCGTGCATCGCACTGTGTACATATAAGGATTGGCGAGCGACCATAGATTTGGTTTGTCCACAGTCAATCGTTGCTCGAACGTGTAATCTCTGTTCGCTGCGGCCATCTGAGACGTTTCCTGTGCCCCGACCGTTTTCCCGTCTCTGTCAAGGATGCTCGTTGCAAGCGTGCAGAGGACATCGTTCTTTCGGTCGTTCCTGATCGTAGTCTCGATGCGACAGGTCGCTGCATCACTCGATACAAGGGGGAAGGTGACGAATGTGCCCCAGTGGGCGATATGGACCTGATTCGTAACCAGCAGCCATGTGTGCCGGTAAATGCCTGACCCCGAATACCAGCGGCAGTTCGTCTGATGGGAGTTGTCCACCCTCACGGCAATCAGGTTCTCGCTTCCGAAGTGGAGATTTGGCGTCAACTCATACGTGAACGGAATATATCCGTAGGGACGTCTGCCGAGATATTCCCCGTTGATCCACACCTCGCTGTTCTGGTAGATGCCGTCAAATTCGACGAGAATCGTTCGATCACGATAAGCCTCTGGCACCAAGAACCGTTTCCTGTACCAGCCGATGCCCGTCGGCAGATAACCGCCCGCTGCACCCGCTGGCTCTTTCTCGCTGTACGGCCCCTCGATGCTCCAGTCATGCGGCAAGTCCACATTCCTCCAGCCTGAGTCTGCAAACTCGGGCTGGTGCGCGGCAACCGAGTCGCCTCTCAGGAACTTCCAACCGAAGTCAATGCTCTCCCGGATTCTCGGCACAGAACTCCCGCTGAGAGCCTCGGACAGAGCGTAGCCTGGATGTGGAAACGCGGTGGCCAACGCAACTCCTCCCACCGCCTGTTTCAGGAGGTGCCGCCGGCTTATCAGCCCCATCGACTCTCGGCCCTTACGCATCGTTTCCCTCTTCTTCGTTTCTCAAATGCTATGGAAGCTTGGCCAGGTGGCACGGCTTTCGCAGGAGCAAGGTCAGATTCCGCGGCTATTGGTCAATCCCGGATAGCTGCTCGTCTAGAGTGCGCGATTGTTTGTTCATTTGCCTGTACAGTTGCCGCACGCGACCCTTGGCCTCCCTTATTTCCTGAAACAGTTGCAGCTCGTGACGCGACTCATCCGCCATTTTCAGCGCCTTGTACGCCATTCCCAGCCGGTAATGCGCTTGGGCATCCAGCGGATCGGATTGGACCGCCATGCGCAGGTACTTAATCGCCTCCTGCGGCTTCCCCGTGCTCATAAGTACTTTCCCAAGACCCAACTGAGCCTCTGCATCCCCTTGGTTCAGCGCATAGGCACGCTCGTAATGAGCCTGTGCGCTCTCCAGATCGGAGCGCAGAAAAGCAATCTCGCCGAGCTGACACTCAACGCCCGCGCTGTCCCCATCCATTTTAATGGCGGTTTCAAATTCCTTCTCCGCTTCCGCTTGCGCGAGCGCAATCGTGTATTCCAGATTATTGGGCAACTCCTTGGGCGTATGGAAAAGCCGCAACCGCACCCAGTTGTAGCCGTGATCCTTCTCGAACCGCGCTGCCACCCGAGGAGTTGCGGCCGCTACAAAATGCAGTGCTGCCTCCCAGGGGGGCGGGATTCCCATTTCTCCCGTGGATCCCAGTTTTTGAAGTGTTCTGCGCGCGCGCGACATCCAATTCCCATGTGTTTTCAAAGGCTTATAAGAACTCTGGGAGGACGCGGGAAAGCGTATAAGTGTATCATTTTGGCACACTCGGCGGCTCGCCCGCTTGACAGTAGGCCACATGCATAGCCTAATAGCGCCGCTTCTCGCGCCAGCGCGCGCCGCTTCCCGCTGCTTCTTGTTGGGGGCGCCAGGGAGCCGGGGCCAGCGGCGCTGGCCCCGGGCCGAATCCGTCAGTTGACGGATTCGGCCCTGCATCGGGCGCGAAATGTTTGCTAAAAAACAAGAATTTACGGTATTGCGATGCAGAGCCTGGTTCTCCAGAGACTCTGCGGCTTGTGCTGGCAAGCGCGATTTTTCGACCGCGCCCTGCGGAGCGTTTAGGAATATTCCGAGGAAGCAGAGTACGATCATCTCAACTCAGAAGCTTTGAAGAACTCGACAGCGCGCGATTTCGGCTGATGTAACCCGTCGAGAAAGCAGGTAGGGGCACGCCATGGCGTGCCCGAACGGGGATTTTTCCGCAGCTTCTCGGTGACGCCGGGCCTCCTCCAACCTTTGTGAATCCGTCGGCTGACGGATCATTCCGATCCCGCAATCGCGGGAGAGGAATCTCGCTCTGACCCGGAGCAGTCGGGCGCGCGCGATTACGCCGGGCGTCTGGGCAGGGAGGTGAGCGCGAATCTCATTCTGGCGGTCGATCGTGTACGGTCGCTGGTAAATGAAGGAGCGTGAACTTGAAGGAAAAGCCGCAGACCCTCTGGAAAAGAAGAGTCGGCGCTACCCGCTTTGTCATGAAAGGTGGCGTGATCTAACGGAACTAAGCAGGCGGATTCAGCACAGTGCCCCGACGTCATAGGGTCGCGTCAAAGTCGCGGAAAAAGCGGCTCTGCCGCCTGCTGTGCGGAAAGCCTCTGGCTTTCCGGCGTAGACAGCCTCTCTTCTTCCCCTCGGCTCGGCTGGAAGGCTCAGCCTTCCAGCCGAGCCGAGGGGGTTAGTCAGGGCCGAAGCCCTCGGAAAGGCGAAGCCTTTCCGCACAGCAGGCGGCGGAGCCGCTTTGGGATGTTACCTTTCAGGGACTTTGACGCGACCCTGCCCCGACGGCACTTGGACGGATAGCCGGGTTACCCGAGAAGTGGAAAACGGGGCTTCCCCCCGGTCGGTAGCCCCTGCGCGCCGCGTCAGCTCAGCCAACATTCGCTGGGGCCGCAATCCCAACCGCGGCGGAGCCTTGCCGCTTCCCTCGATTCGTCGCAATTTCGTTAAGAAGCCAGGACAGGCCACGGATAGGACGCGGTGACAGAGACGTTGCGCGTGTTCGTGGGGCTCATACATGAAAGACAATGTACGGGCCGCCCGCAAGGTGCATTGCGGCTGGCTGCACTCCGGCGTGAAAGGGCGTTTATCATTCCCAATCCGGCGAGGTGCCCACTCAACATGGACTGCGCTTTTGGAGATAGGCTTGCCAGAAGTCCCTCAGCAATTCCCTGGTTGGAACAGTCGCCAACCAGGCTGCGTCCCCGGCTTTCGCTCCGTCGAGCTGGGCCGCGAAAATATCTATGTACTCCACCCCTGACGCGCATATACTGTACCCACGAGTTCGTTCAGCCCAAAAGGACCAATCAGCCGGAGGGTTGTTTTCGATGCGCTACATTTTCCGATGTTTGTTGGTCGCTTTGCCAATCTGTGCCAGCGCGCAGAACATCGACACCGCTGGGCTCTTCAAGCAAGATTCAGCTGCTGTTGTTCTGATAATCAGCCAAAAATCGGGGTCGCCGGTCGGCCAAGGCACTGGCGTTCTCGTCAGCAAGGATGGAACGATTGTGTCGGCGCTCCACATCATGGAAGGGGCGGACAGCGCCGTGGTCAAGCTCAGGAATGGGGATGTCTACGATACCGTCGCCGTAATCGCTTTCGATCCACGCAGGGACCTGATCCTGCTAAAGATTTCAGGCTTCGACCTTCCGACGTTGCCCCTAGGAAACTCCAACGAGGCAAAGGAAGGCGACCCCGTCGCCGTGATAAGCAACCCGAAAGGGCTTGAAGGATCGATCACGCAGGGGATTATAAGCGCTGTCAGGGAAATCGGCGACCTGGGCTTCAAGGTCATTCAGACTACTGCCGCAGCCTCACCGGGGAGCAGCGGGGGGGGCCATCTTGAACGCGAGTGGTGAGTTAATAGGAATCCTCTCGTTCAAGGTGGTCGGCGGTGAGAATCTGAATTTTGGAATCCCGGTGAACTATGCTCGGGGGATGCTGGATAGCCGTGACTCATTCCCGCTTGCTCAGCTTAGAGGTCGTGTTGCCGAGGTGCCCCTCAAAGCAGCATCTCAGCTTCAAAGGGCGAACCCGGCTGACATATCCGGCGAATGGAAGAGCCTGACAAGCGGAATAACAAGAAGAGTACGGCTCGAAGAAGGCCACGCCTATGTGGAGCGCGTAGTTACGGAAGAGCAGTCTAAGCTTGGCATCTTCCAGCTATGTGACCTCAGGGCTCGGGAAGTCAAGTATGAGGGGAGTTGTAAGGTTCAATTTGTGACACGCTGGTATGATAGGTGGCATTACCAGTGGAGAACCAGAGTGTGTCAGTCCCAGCAGCAGATGGAGTTCACTAAGTTTAGCCCCTCGCGAATTGAGGGGCGCGCAGAAGAAAAAGGGCGGGGTGAGAAATGGTCCGACAAGGACAACAGCAATTGCGGTGAGCGGTTTCCGCTGGAGTGGGAGGACTTCGTTTGGATTAGATCCGAGTGAAAACCGCGGTTCTTGACTGTGCTCTTGGAAAGTGTCATGGTCGCCATGGCTCTGAACTTGGCGAGCACTTAGTGAGTGCGCGCGAGTAAGGTCGAAAAATGGCCAAGGTCCGGAACCCGACCACGTTCTCCTCTCGCTTCGCTGTGGACCCGGCGAAGGTGGATTCTATCGGCGTATTCGACCCCACCCTGGGAATAGACACAAAGCTCTTCGTCGATCCGCTCCTGTTCCCATACAGCCGACACACAGAGATTAGCACTGGCGCTGTCCAAGAGTACAGACAGCACTTTGAGAAAGTGATCAAGTTCCTTGCTGCCACGAGGTCCCCAGAGGATGTTGCTTGGCGGACCGCTCGCAGGCTCCTTCAGTTCCACGAACTGCGCGGGACCTGCTTAGGCTACGGCGCGAATTCGATTGCAGGCAGTGGCTTCGGAAGGGATCTCACAGAACAACTTTTGCGCGTCGGCAAAGAAATCGTCGACCTTGGCATACGCGATCCCGACCTCTTTCCTGCGATGGCACTGTTTGAGGCAAACGTTGGGGCAGACCGTATAAGCGACATGGCAACAAATGTGGCCCTTCCGGCTCTCGTAGCCTTCAACCGCCGCGTGCTCGAACAGATTCATCCCCGAGGAGAGGTTTTTGACCTGGACAATGGGAGGGGCGAGTTTATGGCGAACCCCTTCCAGGCTCATCGGACCCCGATCATCTTGGTGCCTACCGACGTTCTTCGAAAGCTACCGATAGCCCGTGACTGGGACGAAATCGCCGATGCGGCGTACAAAACCGCAGTCCTTCGAAGACGGGTCAATGAACACATCGCCGAAATCTGGGCCGCCAAGACTCGGCGTGACAAGGCGAAGCTTCGTGTGCAAGCTCTTTCTAGCCGGGAGGCATTCCAGGCGCTCCTCGATGCAGTCCACGGAGTTCCGCACCGAGCATACGACTCCTCAGCCGACCCGGACGGGCTTGTGGCCTGGGCGCGGAAGGGCAAGGAGTACGCAGATCGATTTCCGCTGGCGCTGCTGTTGCCCAAACCAGTCGCGTCCGTGGATGAGGTGCATGGGGTGGTTGAGAAGATTGTGGGTCGCTTTCGCCGGCTCGTTGAGAACAACGGCCTCAATCGGGAGCTCTACAAGGCACCCGGCGTGCCGCGCCACGAATCTACTGCCCAGCGGCTCTTTTTCGCGGTCGCCCATAGCTACTGCGAGGCAAATGACCTCGATCTTTCCCCGGAGGTTGACTCGGGCAGTGGGAAGATCGACTTCAAGCTGTCGCACGGCTTCGACGCCCGTGTGCTCGTCGAGGTCAAACTGTCTACGAATCCCAAGGTGGTCTTGGGGTACCGCGCGCAGTTGGAGGCTTACAAGAAAGCCGAAGAGACAACCCGGGCCATCTACCTTGTCATTGACGTGGGCAAAATGGGCTCAAAGCACAAGCGACTTCTGAATGAGCGCAATGCGGCTAGCGCCAATCGGCAGCCGCTGTCGGACTTGGAGTTCGTTGATGGTAAGATCAAGCCCAGCGCGAGCAAGCGCTGAAGCGGATAGCTGCGCTACCTTCCTTGGCGTAAGGGTCGACGGGGAGCCCGCCTGGCGCGCGATAGAACTTAGCCCAGGGCGCAAGAAGGTGTGAAAAAATCGAAAGCTGTCATGCTGAGCGGAGCGAAGCATCCCTGCAGTTCGTCGTAACCTGCTGAGCCCGAGGAGCAACTGCGGAGATCCTTCGCCCGCCGAAAACCATGGCGGGCTCAGGATGACGTGCCCCGTGGATTTTTTCACAGCTTCCAAGCCCTGGGAAACCAAGCCCCAGCGCCGGTCAAGCCCCGCAAGGGGCGGCACAACCAGGGAGAGTTTCCGCGTCGAAACCTTTTCTTTCGCCCCGCTGGGGCTCCCGCGAACCAGAGAACTTTCTGGACCCAGGGCTGGCGCCCTGGGCTAAACTCTTTCGGCCCTTCGGGCCTTTGCGCCGGCATCTGCAAACAGTCGTGGGGACAAAGACTGCGGCCGAAGCTGTTGCTACGCAGGACGAATCCCCGGTAGTGGGTCAATTTGATGCTGTAGCGGCGATCCCGCGTCTGCGGGATCGCCAAATGGCGGCGTGTTTATCTCGCCAAATGGCGGCGAGTTTATCTCGCCAAATGGCGGCGTAAAGCCGCCTCTACATCAAATTGACCCACTGCCGAATCCCCGCATCGCTGTGGCGCCGCCAAATTCTGTCACCCTCAGTTCGGCGCTCCCAGAGGATCACCATAAACGATTCCACGTCCGTGTGTGCCGACGTAGACGCGGCCGTACTGCTTGGGATCGCCCGTGATGTGCAGCAGCAGACCCCACTGGTGCTGGTCGTCATTG
>Ga0208692_1001330_pt1 | contig 14195 bp, 14 predicted proteins | sample June2015DPH_20_1_3_FD_184721 | JGI IMG/M metagenome (GOLD analysis project Ga0208692, IMG submission 184721) | Peatland microbial communities from SPRUCE experiment site at the Marcell Experimental Forest, Minnesota, USA - June2015DPH_20_100... | ecosystem: Environmental > Terrestrial > Soil >...
CTGATATCGACATTTTTATTCCACCAGACCATCTTCGCCAAAAATTTGAAGATCACATTTCATTTTTGCGCCAACTGTTGAACAATTTGCTTGACAAAAATGTAAACCTTCGGCAGACGTGCGATCTACTGCTACAACGCTTAATGAGCGGAGAGGTGGATGTGAGTGAGATGGAAATTGTATAGGACTTAAAAAATATGAACCGGCTTTATAACGTTTATTGCGACGAAAGTTGTCATCTGGAGAATGACCATCACCCGATCATGGTTTTGGGCGCCATCTGGTGCCCCGCAGAAACGACGGGGGGTATTTCAGAAGAGATACGCGTCATCAAGGATCACTATAATTTATCCCCCAAGTTTGAGATCAAATGGACCAAAGTATCTCCGGCAAAAATCCACTTTTATTTGGATTTGGTCAATTATTTCTTTGATCAACCAGATTTGCACTTTCGTGCTCTGATCGCATCAAAGATCGGCTTACGGCATGAGGATTTCAACCAGGATCATAATACATGGTATTACAAGATGTACTTTGACATGTTGAAGATTATCTTCAGCCCGGAAGATAGTTATCGGATTTATTTGGATATTAAAGACACTCGCGGGGGAATTAAGGTGCATGAATTACATGAAGTTCTTTCAAATAGCATGTATGATTTTTCATATGAAATAATTCAGCACATACAAATAGTGCGTTCGTCCGAAATTGAGATTTTACAGGTCACAGACCTATTAATTGGTGCTATTTCGGCAATTAACCGCGGAAAAGTTAATAGTGCTGCCAAACAAGCGATTATCGATCTGTTACGAGATCGAAGTGGTTATTCATTAACACGAAATACTCTATATCGCGAAATGAAAGTCAATCTTTTCAACTGGCATCCTCGGGGAGTTGAGTAAAATGCCTCCCACATGGTTACCAGCGATGGTAAATACGGATGGCATCTGGGATAAATTCGTAAGCCGTCTTTATCAGATATTCAAAAAGGATTTTATTCGACAAAAATGTTACTATAATAGCCAACTTGTCATTTGGGATAACCGCAAGCTGTCTGGTGAAAAATATGAAGAGGGTTTTTGGCATTTGATTACCCGGGAAGAAAGGAGTACTGGAAATCGGTTATTTGATCCACCACGTGCACAACGATTGCCCTGGTGTAAACCGACCATTGAAAACGGCAACGATCCTGTAGTGAAAGTGTGGGAATATTTAGAAAGTAATAAACGTGTAAATACCTATATTTGGCTAGAAGCTGAAAATTATCTCGTAATTATCCAAAAGCGAAAAAGTGTTATGTTTTTAGTATCTGCATTTGTAATAGATGGAGAAGCTTCAAAGCGGAATTTAAAGGGAAAATATCAGAAACGAGTGAATTAAAACATCAGTCGCCCTTTCGGGCGACTTCAGATCTCTTTCTACACATGGTAGATGAGACTATATATAGTATAGCCTAGTTTTCTAAAAAGTCAAACAAGAGTTTTGTTATATTATTTGACTGTAATAGTTCAAAAAGTATGTTGTTGGTAGATCAATTCGGTAAAAAGGTAATTGTAAATGTATTTGAGCGAGCTGGTTGTAGCTAATCTATGCATATACTTGGGATTGATTTCACAAGTGCACCAGGCAAGAAAAAGCCAATTACTTGTGCACGATGCATGATGGATGGGGAAATATTAAGACTGGACGATATAAGCTCTTTGTTTTCCTTTGACACCTTTGAAAAATTCCTTATGCAACCCGGTCCGTGGATAGCCGGGATAGATTTTCCCTTTGGGCAGCCGCGCAAATTGATTGACAACATCAGGTGGCCTAAAACTTGGGAAGGCTATGTACGTCACGTAGCGGGGATGAGCAAAGACGAATTTGTCGCTTTGTTAGGGGAGTATCGTCAAGGTCGAAAAAAGGGGGATAAACAACATCTGCGTTATACCGATGAACTGGCAAACTCACGCAGTCCCATGATGTTATACGGAGTTCCGGTTGGAAAAATGTTCTACGAAGGTGCTCCTCGCCTGTTGAGATCTGGTGCTTGTATCCAACCATGCCGGCCTATTGATGATCCACGAATTATTGTCGAAGCTTATCCGGCCTTGGTTGCACGGCGTTGGAGCGAGGGCCAGAGCTACAAATCGGACGATAAGCAGAAACAAACGGCTGACCGTGAGACGGCTCGCGAAGGGATCCTCTATGGTTTACGCACAGATGCAAGAAGTCACTTTGGGTTCGATCTTCAAATTTCCGATGATTGGTTGAAGCGGTGTATTAGGGACGGTAGCGGTGACCAATTGGACGCTCTCCTGTGCGCCGCTCAGGCCGGCTGGGCATATTCTCACCGTGACCGTAATTACGGCATCCCTTTGGATTGCGACCCATTGGAGGGCTGGATCGTCGATCACTTTTAGCGTTGTGAATATTACCCCGCCCACTGATTTTGGAATATTCTAATGTACCGATGGCAATGCGAATGGTTGCAATGGAATTGCATAGCCGGATATTGCTTCCTGCTGTATTATCTTAAGTAGTATGTCGTGATCTAAGCATATCGATTTCTGTTGCCTAGATCAATAATGTCATAAGGTATCTAACACAGAGTATTTCTGAGAGGTAGCTATAAAATAAGAATTTGATACACGGACAAGAGAAATCCTTTAATTGAGAGAGAAAATATGTTCTCAACATATACCGAGGATGCCCTGGTCGAACAACCAGCTATCGCCATGCTCCAAAGTCTGGGCTGGGAGCATTTGGACTGCTATGAGGAGACCTTTGGCCCCGGAGGTACTTTGGGACGGGATACACCCTCTGATGTTGTTCTGGTTTCCCGTCTGCAGTCAGCTCTTAAGAAGCTGAACCCCACACTCCCTGCTGAAACATTTGTCTCTGCCATTGAAGAGCTTTTGCGCGATCGTTCGCTGGTCAGTCCTGCAGAAGCCAACCGCGAAACCTACAAACTGTTGAAAGAAGGGATCAAAGTCAAATTCCGCAACAAGGATGGGGTTGATGCAGATGCGACAGTAAATCTCATTGATTGGAACCACCCGGAGAATAATGATTTCTTCCTTGCCTCCCAGTTCTGGGTCACAGGGGAGATGTACAAGCGCCGTGCTGACTTGATTGGCTTTATCAACGGACTGCCACTGATATTCATTGAGCTCAAGGCAGCCCATAAGCGATTGGAAGCTGCCTATCAAAATAACCTTAGGGATTACAAAGATACTATTCCCCATCTTTTCTGGTACAACGCCCTGATCATCTTGTCAAATGGCAGTGCCACAAAAATCGGTAGTATCACAAGTGAATGGGAGCATTTCAACGACTGGAAAAAGATTAACAGCGAAGGTGACGAGGGGATTATCTCTCTTGAGACCGTTCTGCGAGGTATTTGTGACCCTTGGCGGCTGCTCGATATCATCGAGAACTTTATACTCTTTGCCGAAGCACAAGGAGGGCTACGTAAACTAATCGCCAAGAACCACCAGTACCTAGGAGTAAATAGGGCTTTTGAAGCTATTCAGAAGGTCGAGGAAAATCAAGGCCGGCTGGGTGTCTTCTGGCATACCCAGGGGAGCGGCAAATCTTACTCGATGATTATGTTCGCTCAGAAGGTCCTACGTAAACTGCCTGGCAATTGGACTTTTGTGGTTGTTACTGACCGGGTCGACTTGGACAAACAGATCTACAAGAACTTCGCTGGTACGGGGGCTGTAACCGAGCCAGAAGAACGTGTACGTGCGGGAAGTGGAGAGCTTCTCAAACAATTACTTAATAAGGAAGACCATCGTTATGTCTTTACTCTGATCCAGAAATTCCACATCGAAGGGAGAAGGATTTATCCTAAGCTCTCCGATCGGTCCGACATAATTGTGATGACCGACGAGGCTCACCGCAGCCAGTATGACATCATGGCGCTCAACATGCGCAACGCCTTACCAAAAGCAGCCTTTATCGGTTTCACCGGCACCCCACTCATGGCCGGAGAAGAGCGCACCCGCAAGGTCTTCGGGGATTATGTCAGCATTTATAACTTCAAGCAGTCGGTGGACGACCAGGCTACAGTTCCTCTCTATTATGAAAACCGCATTCCCGGTTTGCAACTGACCAACGAACAACTAACGGAGGATATCGAGAACCTATTGGAAGAGACGGAGGTCAACGAAGCCCAGGAAAGGCGACTGGAGCGTGAGTTTTCGAGAGAATATCTCTTGATCACCCGTGATGATCGCCTCGAGACGGTGGCAGAGGATATCGTCCAACATTTTATCGGGCGGGGTTTTTCAGGGAAAGCCATGGTCGTTTCCATAGACAAGGCTACGGCCGTGAAGATGTTCAATAAGGTGCAAAAATACTGGAAGATACACTTGAAATCGCTACAGGACAAGCTCGAGACTTCCGACGAGATGGATCGTCCGGACTTGGAAAGCAAGATAAAGTTCATGAAAGAAACCGATATGGCCGTAGTCGTCTCCCCGGGACAGAATGAAATTGCTAAATTAAAAGCCAAGGGTGCAGACATTTACCCCCACCGGTTGCGCATGAATAATGAAGATCTTGATACCAAATTCAAAGACCCGGATGACCCCTTTCGCATCGTTTTTGTATGTGCTATGTGGATGACTGGCTTCGATGTCCCAAGTTGCTCGACTATCTACCTCGACAAGCCGATGCGTAACCACACCTTGATGCAAACCATCGCTAGGGCGAACCGCGTTTTCCGGGATAAGGTCAATGGACTGATTGTTGACTATGTTGGTATCTTCCGCGACCTGCAGAAAGCTCTGGCAATTTATGGCTCGGGTTCGGACAAGGGAATCCAACCTGGTGAGACGCCGGTCCAGGCCAAGCAGGCTCTCATCGAAGAACTGCGGGCGGCAATCCAGGAAGTGCGTACCTTCCTAGTCGACCATAAAGTGACACTGCTTGACCAGACAGAGGCGACCAAGGGCTTTGATCTGATCCGCCTCTTGGACGATGCGGTGGATGCTTTGGTTGCAAGCGACGATATCAAGTTCCAATACTTACTGCTGGCAGGTAAAGTAAATCGCCTATTCCAGGCAATCCTCCCCGATGTCTCCGCGAACGAGTTCGGTCTGGACCGAAAGACCATTGTCGTCCTGGCGGATAAGATCCGTTCCTTAACACAGCCGGCCGACATTACGGAGATTATGGTTGGAGTAGAGAAAATCCTTGATAAGTCCGTTGCCGCAACCCAATATATTATCCTTGATGGCGAGCCTGTGGTTGATTTAAGCAAGATCAATTTTGAGGCGTTGAAGAAACACTTTGAGCAAAGTCGCAAACACACAGAGATCGAGAAATTGCGCGGTTCGATTAACAGCAAATTGCTCCTTATGGTGCGATTGAACAAATCCCGCATGGATTACTACGAACAATTCCGGCGGATGATAGATGAATACAATCGCGGTGCTATCAGTGCGGATGCCTTCTTTGCCAAACTGGTTTCCTTTGCCCAAGAACTGACCCAGGAAGAACGGCGAGGAATTGCTGAGAGCCTTTCCGAAGAAGAGCTTGCAATTTTCGACTTACTTACCCGTCCTGACATTAAACTCAGTAAATCTGAACGGAAGCAAGTCAAGAACGTTGCCCAAGAGTTGTTGAGAACTCTGAAGGTAGAAAAACTTGTACTGGATTGGCGCAAGAAACAACAAACACGGGCGGCGGTGCTATTGGCAATCGAACAAGTCTTAGATAAACTTCCCGACACTTATTCTCCTGATATCTATCAACAGAAGTGCGGGATTGTATACCGACATATTTATGACGCATACTTCGGTATGGAGAAGAGCATATATGGCTTGGCGGGATAACTAGTCGACTTAGAGGTATAAATTAGGATCGTAAATCCATGTTTGATATTCAGATTGAGGGGTGGACCTTTGCTCATTGTGAACTTGATGAGAAATGTCAGTTTATGAGCTAGAAGAGGTTGAGAAACTTAGGAAATCATATGAGGCTGTTATGGAATTTTTGACCTAATTGTTTGCATAATAAGATAGATGGGCCAAGTTTACGTAGCTTAAATGAATCATGAAATCAACGAAAAGACAGGCTTTCCTACCACCACTCATTGTTTTATTTGTTGGTCTAGTAGTAGCTATTACTGGGCTATATATTGGTTTGGATACAAAATTCCTTTATATCAAGCCAATGCCGTCTGTGACACCGTCTCTATTCTTGCCGATGACACCAATAGTAACGATACAAACAAACAGCAATAACGAGGTATCAGTTCAGGAACAACTAGCACAAATCGATACCGTCTTGCGTCAAACAACAAATGCAAGTGTTGCTTACAATGCTCCCCAAACGATGAATGTCGATGAAACTGTTACAATAGATTTGTTGATAAACCCATCTTTACCTCCTAACCAATTAGCAAGTCAGGTTACGGGGAAAGGTACAGTTACTTCTGCCACGATAGATATCACTCCTCAAATGAAAGCGATATTAGTGGCGGCAGATAGTAGTGCGTTTACTATTCAACCAATACAAGATAATCCTGAGCAACTTATAAGTAGTACAGAAACGACTAATTGGTTATGGTTAGTTACCGCAAAAAAAGCCGGATTGCAAATAATGACACTAACCATTTACCGTCTTGTCAAATATGAAGGTCAAGATTATTGGCGTGAGGTAGAAACATATACGAAGTCGATAAAAGTTAAGGTAACTTTATTGCAGCAATTTAAATCACTAGATTGGGAGTGGATTGTCGGTGGTATCGTCGCTCTCCTTCTTGTTCCTCTTTTTTGGCGCATATACGATAAGCGGCATAAGTCAAACGCACCAAAATATGGTGGGGAGTGATTGCACTTCACTATCGTGGATTTTAAAACCGAAAGGAAATACGGCGATTACAATCTCGGAACGCTGACTTGATGTGGCGCCGATACGATGCATATGCGTTTATAAAAAATTATATATTGAAGTGATGCGATATGGTTATAAATGATTGCTGGAAAGAAATTCGAAGACTTAGGAACCACACCTTGCTTACTCCGGACCAACGCAAGCCATTTGATGTTGTGGCTGTTACAGAGCACGCGGTCATTGTTCTTCCTCATAAAACTCACACCGAACGACCGATACATCGAACAGGAATTGAGAAGGCCTATCGTCGGTTGGTGGTCACTGGCAAATTGACACGTAGTGAATTACCTGATGGTAAAAGGCACTGGCATCAACGACGAATTCCGGGCCGGGTTCTAGAACGGGCGAGAATATGTCTATTGAATGCCAATTTGGCTGAATGCAAAACCTTCAGCCAACTCATTGAATAGGTATCACAAAAACTTGAGGCAATTAAAGGAATCGGACCTCTCACAATCTATGATATTTCCCGTCAAATAAGGTTGTACCTTGGTCCAGAACCAGATTTGGTGTACCTAGCTTGTGGAGTCTGCAGGGGTGATTCAATAGGAGGACTCCCCTCCCCCGCAACTGTTAAAAGATCAATGGAATCTAGTAAGACCAACCCAAACCGGGGACAACTATTGTAAAGCCCCCTTATCAATAGAAGTTTTTGACAACACATAAGGAATAATAAACAGGCTGAATGCGCTTTTCAAGAATTCCCAACCAGAGTTCGCGGAACATCCTGGTTGTCTGAAGCAAATCAACACCAGCTGTCTCTTAATCAGTTGGTTCGGGGTTCAAGTCCCCGGTCGGTCACCTAAATATGGCGGTATAAACAACAGCCGGCCCCCAAATATGGCGGGTCGGTTCGTTTTTCAATTAATGGTAATGCAAATTTAATGCAATCAGAACGAGCCGGCACTATTCAGATTCCCGGGTAGAATTGATTTTAAAATCCATGGATTATTGAAGGTAAAGAATGACAAAGAATGACAATGAATAAATTACCTGAATTTATAAATTCCGAGAGGCGTCGGTTTGCAGATAAGTACAATAATATATTTGCTTTCTCTTTTGGACAAATTTTGTATAACTATCAATATCTTAGCGTTATTCATCAGCGTTACGATGAAGAAAGTAGAGAGTTTTTGAACATAGTAAAAACACAGCAAGCACTAATGAAACCGGGAACTCGTCCAGTTACAGATGAGGGGATGAAATTACTAGTTAAGTCTCACGAATTAAGTACCAAACTTCACCTTGATATTGAGTCATTTTACCTGTTCGCAAAAATACTTCTGGACAAGTCGGCACTGGCAATCGAGTTCTATTTTGGTCAGGCTAGAGGATTAACACTCGCATCTCACCACAAACTGATTAAAAATATAGCAAGTTTTTCAAAGGCAAAAAATCTTAACCTGAATGAGGCGTTACTAAATATAGCCATAAAATTACAGGGTGATGTTTCGGATCTTAGGGACGATCAAATTGCACATGTGCCAAGTGAGAGGAACACAAGACTTACTAGATCAATTATGTGGGACGGGAAAGGAAATACAAAACTTGTACTTGACCCGATATATCCAACTGAAAAAGACAAGCATATCGAAACTCGTTTAATGCAAGAACTAATAGCCGACATTGATAAATACCTCGACGAAATTATAGATTTTGTTAGGAACAATGGGTCGAAAACAGTACTTCCCCTCGAAGAAGTAAAATAAATAATAAACAACCCAATCTTTGTTTTAAACTCGCCGGCGTTTATAGTTTCTTCTGATGTGGTTTGATATATTCAAATAAGACCTGATTTACCCCCCTCCCCCTACCCCCGGCCCCTATCCTTCTTTACTACCTCTTTCTTTTCCTAGTCTCCGTCTTCGCCCGTTTTTACTTCGGCGAAGCAAAGTGACTTTTATTTTTCCATAAATATGGATAACGCTCTTTTTGCTTCTGACACTTTGAAATACTCTTCCTCGTTTTTAAACATCACTCTCTTACCAAATACATTCTTTCCATATCCATAATAGACTCTAATGTACCATTTGTAGCCGGCAGCCGAGGCTAACAGTCCATATATTTTTCTCCAATTGGCAAAAGAGGATACTCTATACCTCACCAGTCTATTTTTCTTGTTGTAGATGCGTACTGTGATTTTCATAAAAAAAACCGCCCGGTAGTATCGAGCGGCTTTGTCTAATTATAAGTCTTTGCGTAAAGTCTCATCTAGATACTACCTAGTTACCTGAAACTTTATGCTTTTCCAACCACACTGTCAAGTCGGAAAGTTTTATCCTTACATTGCGATTAATTTTAATATGTGGTATTTCCCTGCGTTTCACAAGGTAATACATTTTTGCTTTGCTAATCTGCAAGTATTTAGCCACATGAGGAATCGTCCATATCTCGTCCATTGATCGCCTCTATCACCGCTATCATGTATAGTGCCAGTATTTCGCCTTTTAACTTGCCGGGGAGATCCCGGTATTCCTGTAGATTTATTTTTGGCAGATTTTGTAATACCAAAACTTTCGGTTCAAAGCCGTCCAAGCCCTCCTGCAGGCATTGAAAGATGAAGATTGGAGTGTACGTGGGACGGCAGCCTCAGGCCTGAAGAAAATTGGTGATCAAATCAAAGATATAGCCACATTGAAAGATATCGTTGCCGGCCTATTCCTCGCCAGTGAATGGGAACATTTGGAGATTGTCACTAATCGACTGGAAACCTTACAGGCCGGCCAGCGCCCACTTCCAGATCCATTGAGTGAGCCGCCGGTTTCAAGCTGGCAGCGATCATCGGCGCGGTTCCGGCTCTGGGTAATTTGGTTAGTGGTCGATGTGATCCTGGGTTTGATACTACTCATTTCGGCTGTGCTGGGCGATTTGCTTAAGGCGCAGTGGACAACCACTTTGCAGACCTGGGCCGCAACGCATCTTGGAGCGTTGATCGGTGTGTTTATCGTTCTACTCCTCATAGGAGGATTGCTGACCTTAGGATTAGCTGCCTTACAAGATTTGCTCAAGAAAAAATAAGAAGGATTCCTGTTAATTACATAATGATAGGGGGAGTGTCAATCATGATAATTCATATTGGTGCTCAACATTGAACGCACATCTTAACTTTCGTGAATTTAAGACCTTTATTCAGAGTCACCTTTCGAGTTTCGGGTGCAATTGTGGTGCAATTGGGGTACTACGCTGTAGAAACTATAGATACAGTAGACAAATTCACCCCCAAATGTGGGACTGGGTAGACGCTGTACCACTCTATAGACGCTGTAGACATCCGACCTATAGTCTCTTAATCAGTTGGTTCGGGGTTCACCTGTGCCTGCGGCCCGGTGCAGGCAAGCCCCCGGTCGGTCACCTAGCCCCTCTTAGAGGGGCATTCTTTTATTAAAGGTATTTGCACTTTATAAAGGACGAATGCAGAATACGGTTTATGGGGAGCACACAAAGACCTACCAGCAGAATGACGAGAATGACAGTCACCAGGAGAACCACCTTCCTATTGGTTTTTTCCTTCCGGGTTGGCCTTTGTCGGGGTGGTACGTAAGCATTACGTCCTTCCAGCGCTGCGATCCGCTCCAAGGCTCTTCGTACGCGTCCGTCAATGACCCTGGAATTGACTTTTATAATTGTAAAAACCGACGAACAATGTGTGACTCATGTCATATAAAGTAACAAGCCGTCCGGGATGAGGGGGGCATCCCAGTCAGCTTGTCGTTATCAGTTTTAATCGGATGGTATGGGAGAGTCAAGGAAACCTTATTATTACCGGTCCTCGGTGTTTCGACCTCCCTCCCAGCTGTCCAACATACCGGGATCGGGGTGGCCAGCACTTTGATGGCTCTTCCACCGGTCTTTATGCTGCCGATTAGCTACTTTGTCTTCAAGTGCCCTGTCGAGGCGGGCAGAACAACCTGCCGAGCCTATGCCTCGCTCCAGAAAGTGGTTCCTTCTGCGGTTACTTTTCACTGGCCGGAGAAAGAGCAGCTTCCTCCTTGCGGTCTGAACCGGTTGCGAGAAAATGGAATACAACCGCCATCAGCAAGAAAGGAACAGCCAGGCAGACGCTTCCTAACAGCTTGGAAGAGAGTGGATAGGCGGGGTCTGGATATAGAGCAATGAACAAAAAGAAGACGATTCCGCTCAAGCACATGAAAAACAGGCCGCGATAGATCCATCCTTCCATCTTATGCGGCGGGTATAGCAGGAAAAGGCGTAAGAAGAAATTACGTTCGCTGGTCTTGACTATGGGCTGTAGATGAGATTGTAACAGGATCGGATCAAGGCTTTTCTTGATTCCATCCAGTTCTTCAGCTATGCTCTTTTTGATCATGGCTAATTCCTCTCCAACTTCGGTTTGTTCGCGCGCCTGCAGCCAGTTTGAGAGGAACGATATTCTGCGCTGAGCAAAGTCAATCTCTTCTTCTTTGCGCGCCAGCCTACTGCGCTTGTCGAGCCAATTTAACAAGGCAGTGGCAATGAGCGGTATAAGCCCCAATAATGATGCTAACAAGGTTTCTAAGAACTTGTTCTGTTCCATTGTGTTCTCCTTAATAAATATCCGCCTATGCTTATCTGAGATTCGGATAATCGTAAATACTATACTCAAAAACAACGCCCATTACAATTAGCAATAAAACACTTCTAATCCCCTCTCTAGCCCTTTATTTTCAATAAATACAACCGACCCTTGGCAGTTTTATGGACTTTTACTTCGTACGACGAGGAATCGATAACTCTAGAAAGCTATTAAAACCTGGAAATGCCAAAACAATGGGAAAAATATATTGATAAGGCCCTTCAACATGATATCGTCCTGTGTAAATCCACCCTGAATTTATTTTGTTTTCCTCATTCGATATGGGGATCGATGGCAGTTTCGTTGATCGCGTCATACTCAAACGGAGGTACGAATGCTCCAACACACTACACTTGACAAGCTTCAACGCTTTCAGGTTGACCAGCTCTTCCTCCATCCTGAGCGAGTAGCCATCCATTAAAGTTGAAGTGGCACGCCCGCCCACGAGGACGGGCGCAACGATGATGCAGACATGGTCAATCAACCTCTGCCGGACAAGGACCGAGTTCAACGTTCCGCCCGACTCGATCACCATATGCTCGATGCCATATTCCTGTCTGATGTGCACAAAAAGGTCAGGAAGATCCACCTTTTCCTTATAATAGATGACTTGGATGTTTTTGTAGTCAGAGCGGAGGTCGAACGCGGGATGTCCGGGATTGTCTGTAACGATGAACAGCTTCCCGATCCACTGTGCCAGATATTTTACGCCATTCTGGTTGAGGTGGGGTTTGCGGTCAACGATAAAAAAGGTGAGGCGCTCGTCCTTCTTAGGTTTCTCGCGGCGTGAATTGATGCCGATCTTGGCCATGACCCGTCCGGTGTTCAGCGAGTTCGCGGCGATAATCGATTCGTAGTGATAGTATTGCTGCAAACCTTCTTTGACCCCCTGGATCCTTTTCCAGTCCCGGTCGGAATCGAGATTGTCGCTCTCCCCACTGGTGATTTTGCCATCGACGGACATGAGCAGGGAAAGAGTGGTTTCTACGCGCGCAGTATTTGTGTTCATAGGAAAAAAACCTCGATATAGAGTATACCCAAAAATCCAATACCATAACGCGGAAGAGGTCTATAGTTTTTGAGGTTTTATGGTCCTGCCACCGATGATGAGCCAATCCATTGTGTGCTTCACAAGAAAAAGATAATTACATCCAATAATCATGATTCAAGAAATAAGCCTAGTCACGGTCTTCATTATAGGAGGTCTATGTGGTAATCCGTGGATGCAAATCTAATTTCTTCTTATCAAGCTAATTATTGTAAAGGGCAGTTATCAATAGATGGTTAAAGAGGAACTGAGACAGGAAGACTATTTGTCAATCTCCCCTGAATTGTTGCGCGGTTTTGATAAACTGCATGCCGGCTTTTCCAATCCACTTCATAGAGTGGCGTTAGAGCAATATAACAACACCCCGCCTGGTCGATGAACTGACCCCCTGAAACGAGACACGAAAAGAAAGTACCCCCTGTGAGAAAATAAGACACAGGAGGTACTTTTATTATGTCAGGGAAAAAGGGAATGAGAGTATATCCAATAGGAGTGAAATTGGAAGCTGTGCGACTATTTTTTGAGGAGGGGAGGAGTAAAGCGGAGATCACAAAAGCCTTAGGTCTACGCAGCGATACACGTGTGAAACTTTGGTTGCGACAATATCGTCGGGAAGGGGAGAAGGCTTTTACCCGGCCACTGGGGCGGCCGCGGAAAGAGCAGACTGAGAAAACGCGCCTGGCGCAATTGGAGATGGAGAATGCGCTGCTAAAAAAATATCATACCGAGTTGCGCAAGAGTTTGCTCGCGAAACGCAATATCGGGTCATCGATCACTACCGAAAGGAATACGAAGTGAAAGCCATGTGCGCTTTCTTCGGTGTTTCGCGAGCGGCCTATTATGCTTGGGTCAAGCGGAGTGCGGGTCCTGATCCTGAGGCAGGCAGGAAAGAGTTGATCCAAAAAGCGTACCAGGCCTCTCACCGGACGTATGGATACCGGCGGGTGACCTGGTGGATCGCCCAGAAATGGGGGGTCACGATCAACCACAAGGCGGTTTTACGCTTGATGAACCAGCTGGGGATCCGTTCGGTGGCCAGGAAACGTCGGATCTATAAGAACAGCCAGCTGGAGACCTATCATTCCTATCCAAACCCGCTCAACCGCGATTTCACGGCCACCCGCCCCAACCAGAAATGGGTTACGGATGTCACCTTTATCCTGACCCGGGAAGGCTGGGCCTACCTGTCCACGATCAAAGACCTATACGACAACTTCATTGTCGCCCACCAGTTCGGACGGGAAAACTCGGTCGCCTTGGTGCAACAAAACCTGCGTAAGGCCAAACAAAAAGAAAAGGTCACTGATGGACTGGTCCTCCACAGTGACCAAGGGCAGCAATACACTTCGCAGGCGTATTTTGTCCTCACTCAAGAGTATAACATCACTCCTTCCATGTCACGCCGAGGAAATTGCTGGGACAATGCCCCGATGGAAAACTTCTTCGGACATCTCAAAGAAGAAGCTCTTAGCCAGTATAAATCCCTTTCCTTCCAGGAGGCTCAACAGATCATTGATGATTACATTTGCTTCTACAACTACGAAAGGATACAATTGAAAACAAGACAGACACCTTATCAACTCAGGTGTCTGTCCAGTTAGCTCATACGGGGTCTTTCTTTTTGTGTCTTCCCAATAGGGTGCAGTTCACTAACCCGGCGGGGTTTTATTTTGCGTCAAATAA
>Ga0208692_1001334_pt1 | contig 14153 bp, 9 predicted proteins | sample June2015DPH_20_1_3_FD_184721 | JGI IMG/M metagenome (GOLD analysis project Ga0208692, IMG submission 184721) | Peatland microbial communities from SPRUCE experiment site at the Marcell Experimental Forest, Minnesota, USA - June2015DPH_20_100... | ecosystem: Environmental > Terrestrial > Soil >...
TTACCATCGCCAAAGACGGAAGCAAGTTGCAGTCGGGGTCGAGCGGGGGCGGGGGTCGGGTGGGTCTGGAATTCTTCCGCGGCGAGCGTTCTCCGGAGTATTTTGCTGGCGAGGCGGCGCGGCAGGCTATCGTTCAGCTCGCGGCCCGCGAGGCGCCGGCCGGTGAAATGGAAGTGGTGCTGGGACCGGGCTGGCCTGGCATCCTGCTGCACGAGGCCATCGGGCACGGGCTCGAGGCGGATTTCAACCGCAAAGGGATTTCCGCCTTCAGCGGCCGCATCGGACAGCGCGTGGCTTCCCAGCTTTGCACGGTGGTCGATGACGGAACCATCCCCGCCCGGCGTGGTTCGCTGAATGTGGACGATGAGGGTGAGCCAACGCAGAAGACAGTGCTGATTGAAAATGGGATTTTGCGGGGCTATCTCGAAGATAAGCTGAGCGCCGACATCCTGAAGACCACGAGGACGGGGAACGGCAGACGCGAAAGCTACGAGCACATTCCGATGCCACGTATGACCAATACCTACATGCTGGCCGGGAACGACGATCCAGAGGATATCCTCCGGTCGGTAAAGCGTGGTCTTTACGCGGTATCTTTTGGCGGAGGGCAGGTTGACATTACCAATGGGAAGTTCGTCTTTTCCGCCTCGGAAGCGTATCTGATTGAAGGTGGCCAAGTGACGACGCCCGTGAAAGGCGCCACGCTGATTGGCGATGGCCCGACAGTGCTGACACGCGTGACCGCCGTGGGGAATGATCTGAAGCTCGACCCGGGAATTGGTACGTGCGGGAAGGACGGCCAGAACGTCCCCGTGGGTGTCGGCATTCCCACGATCAAAGTAAGCCGGCTGACGGTGGGTGGAACGTCCTTCGGGAAGTTGCAATCATTTCAGTGACAGGAGAAAATCAGTCAAAAGTCGAAAGTTGAAGGGACAGCGACTGGAGGCTGGGTGCTGGGGCAATTGTGAATGATGAATTATGAATTCTGAATTATGAACTCTGAATTATGAATTCTGAATTCTGGATTGCTCTCCTTCTCTTTCTCTTTTCCACTGACTCCTGACTTCTGCTCGTCACTCGTCACTTGTCACTCGTCACTGCTCTTATGATTGGTCTCGAACAAATCGCTAGCGATCTGGTGGATCGGGCAAAGCGCGCGGGCGCTACCTCGGCCGACGTGGTGGTGCGCGAAGCGGATGAATTCTCCACCACCTTAAGGCTGGGAAAGATCGAAAGCCTGAAGGAGGCGGCCTCCAAGGCGTTGGGATTGCGCGTCTTGCTCGGAATCCGAAGCGCCAGTTCCTTTTCAAGTGATTTTTCGGACCCGTCGCTCGGACGGCTTGTGGAACGGACCATTGCCATGGCCAAGGTGACTTCCGAAGACCCGGCCAGCGGTCTTCCTGAAGCAAGCCAATTGGGATGCTATCCCGGCGACCTCGCTCTTTTTTCGAGCGATATTGAATCGCTCTCCATCGAAGACCGGATCCAATTAGCGCGTCGCGCCGAGGAGGCTGCGCTGGGGGCCGACGCGAGGATTCAAAACTGCGAGGGCGCGTGGTTCGAGGCGAGCCAGGGGACGATGGCCTACGCCAACTCGCTGGGCTTCGCGGGGAGTTACCGCTCATCTTATTGTGCCCTGTCCGTGTCACCGATCGCCCAGCAGGACGGGGGCATGCAGCGGGACTACTGGTATTCGGTGGCGCGAGGCGCGGCAGCGCTTGAAACCCCCGAGGCGGTAGGTCAGAAAGCTGCGCAGCGTGTCTTGCGCAAGCTTGGAGCGCGCAAGGTTTCAACCTGCCAGGTGCCCGTGGTCTTTGATCCGGAGACGGCCCGCTCCCTGCTGGGCCATTTGTTCGACGCCGTGCGCGGGGACGCGATTTATCGCAGCGCATCATTCCTGACCGGCAAGCTGGGTCAGAAGGTGGCCAACGAAAACGTCACCGTCCTGGATGATGGGTTGCGCCCCGGCGGCTTCGGTTCGCGTCCTTTTGACGGGGAGGGAATACCTTCTTCCATTACACCGGTTGTAGAAAAGGGTGTGCTTCAGAACTACCTGTTGAATTGTTACACGGCTCGGAAACTGGATTTGCAGACCACCGGCAATGCTTCGCGCGGGATCGCGGGCCCGCCCGGTGTGGGGCTCAAGAATTTTTATATGTCGGCTGGCCCTTATTCCCCGGAAGAAATTGTGCAGTCCGTAAAGAGCGGGTTTTACGTGACGGAGCTGATTGGGTTTGGGGTAAACACGGTGACCGGGGATTATTCGCGTGGGGCTGCCGGGATGTGGATCGAGAGGGGGGAGCTTGCCTACCCAGTCGAAGAAGTCACCATTGCGGGCAACCTTGCTGAGATCCTGACTCATATCGAAATGGTGGGCTCAGACCTGGAGTTCCGGAGCGCCCTTGCCTCTCCTACCTTGCTGATTTCCGGCCTGACTGTGGCCGGGACGTGAGCAGTCGAGAGTCGAAAGTCGAGAGTCAAGAGTCGAAGAGCCCAGCCTCTCAAACTTTGAGTCCTTGACCTCCGACTCGCCGACTCGTACACAGAGCGAGATTCCTCGCGGAGTTTACCCTGAGCGGGCAGAGCGAGATCCTTCGCTGCGCTCAGGATGACAGCGAAGGGCTCGGAATGACAACCTAAGTCGAGAAGTCGAGGAATTGAGGAGTCGAACTTCTCGACTTTCGACTCTCGACTTTCGACTTTCGACTCTTGACTCGATCAAACACTTCGACGATGCGATTCAAAGACAAAGGCATTTCAACACTTTGCATAATCCTAATTGTTGGGGCTGCGATGTTGGCGCTCCTTGCCGTAGTCGTGTTCTTTTGGCATTCACACCGCGCCACCCGGTTTTCCGCCAGCGCTATACCGACCGAGGAGCAGAAGGCCTACTTCCGCCAACTCGAATTCACGGACTTGCACATGAGCGTGGCGCAGAATTTTCTTGGGGATAACGTGACTTACCTGGACGCACGGGTGAGGAACGAGGGGACGAAAACTGTGCGGAGGCTGGACCTGGATCTGACCTTCGTGGACATGCTCAGCCAGGTGATCCTGCGCGAGAGGGCGCATCCCGTGAGCGAGCGCACACCACCCCTGAAGCCGGGTGAAAGCAGGGCGTTCCGCGTCACCTTCGAGCACATACCTGTGGACTGGAACCAGGCAGCTCCGACCATGACGCCCGTCTATGTGCAATTCGAGTAAGTCGAGAGTCGGTGAAGCAAGTCGAGAGTCGAGAGTCAAGGAGTCGAAAAGTCAAGGGTCGAGAAGTTCGACTCCTTGGCCATGGACTCTTCCACTTCTCGGCTAGTTCGACTTCTCGACTATTGACTCTCGACTTGCTTCACTGACTCTCGACTTCTCGACTTGCTTCAGCGGCCGTGTTCGAGCCGCTCGATGAGCAGTTGTGGCAAACCTGCCTTCCGCATTTTCTCTTGCGTCCTGGGCAGGTCATAGGAAGTGCGGAAGTACTCGACAGTGTGTTGCCCGGAATCAAAGATAGCGAAAGCGGCGCGCCAATCACCATCTCGGGGTTGCCCGATTGATCCGGGGTTGACCAGATAGCGGCCCTGGTCTTCCAGGGGGAAAGCGAGGATCAGTCCGTCTTTCTTTAAGGGGAGGCGGATGGTTTGAAAGCGCGCCTGGGGGGAAATCATGAATCCGCCCTGATGGTGCGTGTGGCCGAAGCAAACGGTCCGAGTTTCCGGGCTCCTGAGCACGGGGAATGCTTGGCCCGGCCCGACGATGTATTCATCTTCATCGAGTGGAGAGCCGTGAACAATTTGAAAGCCGTCCAGTTGGACCGGGCCGGCGGGAAGGCAGTGAAGGAAACCAAAATGCTCGGGCGTGAGCTCATTCCGGGTCCACTCGGTGGCAAGGCGCGCCAGGGGATTGAATTCCGCGGCGACGGGGTGGCCCGAACAAGCCTTATCGTGATTGCCGCGAATGATGATCGAGGCCAGGGGCCTTATCTTTTCAATGACGGCATTGGGGTCGGGACCGTAACCGACCAGATCGCCTAGGCACAAGACTTGCTCGTACTTTCCCTGCGCCAGCTCGAGGCACACCTCCAGCGCTTCCAGATTGGAGTGTATGTCGCTGAGGAGAAGATAGCGCAAGACCGGATTCCTACGCAGCGCTGGCGCCTGCCCGGCTGGCCATGGGTTTTCCCGGCAGTAAGAAACCGCCGGGCCGCACGGCGCGCTGCGACCTACGGGGTTACAACCAATGCTCGTCACTACATTTGGCAAACATGCGCAGCAAGCTCCATTATAGTTTGGCCGGAGGTCTGCCGGCAGGTAAATCATGCGTCCATTCCCTCTTTTCAGCGTCCTGCAGGAATGGGAATTCTGGCGCAAATCGAAGCCCCGACTTTTGGTACCGATGTAATTTGGGGAAGTTGAGGCCTGTGAAGGAAGTCATTCCTGCGAAAGCGGGAATCCAGTCCGCCGATGGCGCATTTCCGAGGGTTTGCCGAGTGGATTCCCGTTTTCGCGGGAATGACTGGGGCTTGCAACGCCCATGTCTCCCAGATGACACCGCTACCCGACTTTTGACCGGGTCGCCCAATTTCGCTAAGATTAGCAGAGTGGAGACGTTTCCTAACGGAACGTGCGAGTGAGGCGATGTTACGTTTTCAGACCGCTGGCGAATCACACGGGCAAGCCCTGGTGGCGATCCTGTCTGGAATGCCTGCGGGCTTGTGCGTGGATTTCGATTACATAAACAGAGAGCTCAAGCGGCGCCAGGGAGGTTACGGGCGCGGGGGGCGGATGAAAATTGAATCTGATGCCGCCCAGTTTCTCTCCGGGGTTCGCCACGGCCGGACCATCGGTTCACCCATTACTCTGCTGATTTCAAACCACGACTGGGAGAATTGGAAAGCGGCCTTGGCAGTCGAGGACAGTCCCGAAACCCGAGCCAGGCATAAGTCCCTCACCCGTCCACGTCCCGGGCATGCCGACCTTGCGGGATGCCTTAAGTACAATTTCCCCGAGGCGCGTTACGTGCTTGAAAGGGCGAGCGCGCGTGAGACTGCGGCACGGGTGGCCGCCGGCGCCCTTGCCAAACTCTTCCTGAAAGAATTCGGCATCGAAGTTGCCAGCCATGTGGTTGCGGTGGGAAGCGTGGTCCTCGAGGATGAGTCGGTTTCGTTTCAAAAGGTGCTGGCGCTTCGCGCGGTTGAGGACATCATGCTGGGATGTGTAGACCCGGCAGTGGAAGCCCGCATGAAGGAAGAAGTGGACAAAGCTCTGGAAGCCCGCGACAGCGTGGGAGGAACTTTCGAAGTCATTGCCCATGGCGTGCCGCCTGGTCTTGGCTCATGCGCCCAGTGGGATGAACGCCTGGATGGGCAATTAGCTCAGGCGCTGATGTCCATCCAGGCGGTTAAGGCGGTTGAAATCGGCGGCGGGATCGAGGGCGCTGCAAGCCTCGGGTCCCGCGTCCATGACGAAATCGGATACGACCGAGAAAAATCCCGCTTCACCCGCAAATCGAACCGGGCTGGGGGGGTGGAAGGCGGAATTTCGAACGGGGAGGACATCGTCGTACGGGGCTATCTGAAACCCATTTCGACGCTGCGTCGCCCCCTCGAGTCTGTGGACTTCGAGACCAAGGAGACAGTGAAGGCGGCTTACGAGAGGTCCGACGTGTGCGTGGTGCCCGCTGCCGGCGTCGTCGGTGAAGCAATGGTCGCCCTTTCGATAAGCCGGTCATTCCTCGAGAAATTCGGGGGTGACTCGATGGGGGAAACAAAGCGGAATTTTCTGGCCTATATGGAGCAAGTGAGACAGTTCTAATGATTTATCCAATTGTTAAGTACGGTCAAGAGGTGCTGGAGAGGCCTGCAGCGCCGGTGACCCATTTCGACGGAAGTCTGGAAAAGCTCGTGGCTGATATGATCGAGACCATGTACGCCGCCAACGGCGTGGGACTTGCCGCTCCGCAGATTGGCATCTCTTTGAAACTCTGCGTGATTGACGTTTCATGCGGCAAGGATCCCACTTCAAAATTGGTGCTCGTGAATCCGGAGATCATTGCCACGGAGGGCGAGCAGGTGGAAGAAGAAGGCTGCCTGAGCCTTCCGGATTTCCGCGCCAAAACGCCGCGTCCGTTGCGCGCCACGGTTCGCGCCCAGGATGTCGGGGGCAGGGAATTCACCCTTTCCGGTGAGGGCTTGCTGGCGCGGGCTTTCTGCCACGAAGCCGAGCACCTGGGAGGGAAGCTCTTTATCTCTCATCTGAGCAGGCTGAAGCGGGACTCCATTAAGCGCCAGGTCCGAAGGATGGTCAAGGCGGGGGAGTGGTGAAGACGGCTGTCATTCCGAGCGGAGCGAGGAATCTCGCTCTGATTTGCTCCTCCGCAGACAGGGCGAGATTCCTCGCTCCGCTCGGAATGACAGGCTACACGACATTTCATGAAGCTAATTTTCTGTGGCACTCCACAATTCGCCGTCCCCACCCTCGAAAGGCTGATCGCGGAGAAGCATGACCTTGAGCTGGTGATGACAAACCCCGACGAACCCAGCGGCCGTGGTTACGACGTGAAGCCGTCACCGGTGAAGCTGGCGGCCTTGAAGGCGGGCCTGGAGGTCTTCCAACCGCTGAAGCTCAAGGAAGATTTAACTGCCGGGTTCCTGTCAAAGTTCCGTCCGGACTTCATCGTGGTTGTTGCCTACGGGCATATCATCCCGAAATGGATGATCGACCTTCCGAAACACGGATGCATTAACCTGCATGCGTCGCTCCTGCCCAAGTATCGTGGAGCGGCGCCGATTCAATGGGCGATTATCCGGGGAGAATCCGTAACCGGCGTCACCACCATGAAGATCGATGAAGGACTCGACACCGGGGATGTTCTTCTTAAAAGAGAAGTCCCGATTCAAGACGAGGACACAACTGAAACCCTCTCCGAGCGTTTGAGCGGCGTGGGCGCAGATTTGATGGTGGAAACCTTGCCCAAGCTCTTTCGGGGCGAAATTCAACCCCAATCTCAGAATCATGCCCAGGCCACGTTCGCCCCGATTTTGAAAAAGCAAGATGGCCGAATCGATTGGATGCTCATGGCGGAGGAGATCCGGTGGCGCGTGCGTGGACTAAGACCATGGCCCGGAGCTTATACAACCTTTCGGTCCAAGAATCTCCACATCTGGTCGGCCACTCCCGTCCCAGGCCAGGCTGGGCCGGGACATGAGCCTGGCACGCTGCTTGCCGATCGCGGGAATCTGCGCGTGGTGTGCGGCCTGGGAACGCTCCTGGAAGTCCATGAGCTTCAGCTCGAAGGCCGAAAACGTCTGCTGGCGCGGGATTTCCTGAACGGTGTGCGCCCCTCATCCGGCGAGAAGCTGGGGGTTTAACCGAGGCCATCCTTGCCGATTTCGCCCGCCCGAACCACTGCCTATCGTATTCTCCAGCGCGTGCAAGCGGGCCGGGGGTTTGGTGTGGACCTGCTTCAAACCCAGGAAGTCTCCGCGCTCAAAGAAGCGGACCGGCGACTAGCGACTGAACTCGTGATGGGTGTTTTGCGCTGGCGCGGGGAGCTGGACTTCCAGATTGGAGAGGTTTCTGGGAGGCCTGTGGAGCGCCTTGACGCGGAGGTGGCGACGATACTGCGCATGGGGGTTTACCAGATTCAGTTCCTCGAAAGAGTGCCGAAGGCGGCGACGGTGAATGAAGCCGTAGAGATGACGAAAGCTGCGCACAAGCGGTCAGCGACGGGATTAGTCAATGCGGTGTTACGCCAATGCCCGCCGGGCAGAAGCGCCATAAGGCCGCGACGGTTCGATGAGCTGGACAAAGCAATGCTGGCCAGTGTGCGGCGCGCGGCTCCTGCTTGGTTGCTCGAGCGCTGGGCGAATAATTTTGCGCAGGCGGGGATTGCTGGAAACGACGTGGCCATGCGCCTGGCCTGGGCGAGCACCCAAGTCCCTCCTACAGTACTTCGAGTGGTAGAGCTTGCACAAGACATTCCCCGCCTGCACGAGGAGTTGGCGGCAGGGGGGATAAAAACCAGGCCGGGGAAGTTCTCGGGTCGCGCCCTGGTGGTTGAATCAGGGAATGTGCAGGCGTCCCAAGCCCTGAGGCAAGGGCGGTTGGTCATTCAGGATGAAGCCTCGCAGCTTGTTGCAGACCTGCTGGCGCCGCAAGTGGGTTGCCAAGTCCTTGATTTGTGCGCCGCCCCGGGCGTTAAGGCCGGCCAAATCGCGCAGGCGCTCGGGAGCGGCACTCTCGTGACCTGCGATCTGAGCGCCGCGCGGCTGCACACCATGGCAAGGCTGCTCCCGCATTGGCTTCCGAAAGAGGTCCAGTGGCTGGCGATTCGACTCGATGCGACGCAAGCGCTCCCCTTTCGCTGCCCATTTGAGCGAATTCTTCTGGACGCGCCTTGTTCGGGAACGGGAACGCTGGCGCGCAACCCGGAGATCAAATGGCGGCTTCGACCGGCGGAGTTGACCCGTTTGGCAGAGGCTCAGGTGAAGATGCTCAAGAGTGCGCTCGGCTCTCTCTCTTTAGCGGGGCGGCTGGTTTATGCCACATGCTCGCTGGAGCCGGAGGAAAATGAATGCGTCGTCGAACGCGTACTTGGAGAATCTCCAGAGTACCGAGTCGTTTCGCCGGCAGAGCTCAAATCTGAGTACCCTGCGCTCAGCCCGCTGTTTGATCCTCAGGGGTACTTGCGCACTCGCCCTGATTTGCACCCCATGGACGGCTTTTTTGCTGCTGTGATCGCGAGGAAGAATCAATGACACACACCCTAGGTTCGGAGGAGACCTGTCATGACACACAAGGATCTGCAACTCGCATTTGCTGTTCGTTTTTTGGCGCTCTGCGCCGTGATGGAAATGGCCGCTTTAACCCTCGTTCCCTTTTCCCTCCGTGCGCAAACTCCCGCGACCGAAACATTTCAGCGCGATCCTAAGCAGGCCATCGACGAATCCTACACGCAGCTAATCAGGAAGTACACCACCGCGCCGGCCTTGAATTCGCCTCTTACCGATTACCTTCCGGCGTCCAGTTCCATCCCAACTCCCGCGAAAGTTTTGGGGGATGTGGCCGGTGCGCCCGACGTTTTGCCCTATGCGGAAGAGACTTACCGATATTTTCGATGGCTTGCGGCTGCCAGCCCGCGGGTGAAGGTCTTCATGATCGGCCATACCGAGGAAGGGCGCGAGATGATCGCCGTCGCGGTTGCCGATGCGTCGCTGCTTGCTCAAGCCAAAGAGAACGGCGCGCGCTTGGCGCAGCTTGCCGATCCCAGGAGCCTGCAACTGGATGACGCCAAGGCGCAGACCCTGATCAGCCAGTCGTTTCCGGTTTACTACATCACCGGCGCCATCCATTCGCCGGAAACCGGCGCGCCCACCGCACTGATGGAACTAGCTTACCGGCTGGCTGTAGACAACGCCCCCTACGTGCAATACATTCGCTCTCACATGATCACGCTGATCACACCGGTGGTGGAAGTGGATGGGCGTGACCGCATGGTGGACATCTACAAATGGCATAAAGCGCATCCTGGCCAGAACTGGCCGCGCCTCCTCTACTGGGGCCACTATGTCGCCCACGACAACAATCGCGATGCCATGGCCATGACCCTCGACCTTACGAAAAACGTTCTGAACACCTATCTCGAGTGGCATGCGCAAGTGCTTCACGACCTGCACGAGTCCGTGCCGTTTCTCTACGACAACACGGTGGGTGATGGACCTTACAATTCGTGGATCGATCCCATCCTGACTGACGAGTGGTCGATGCTCGCTTCCGACAACATGGCGCGCATGCAAAGTTTTGGCATGCCGGGCGCGTTCACACATGGAAACTTCGATACCTGGAGCCCCGGCTACCTGATGTTCCTGGCCGGCTTACATAACGGCATCGGCCGCCTGTACGAAACCTTCGGCAACGGCGGCGCAGACACAGAGAAGCGCGTGTTATCACCCGATCAGTATTCGCGCACGTGGTACCGGCCCAATCCGCCCTACCCAACCGTTTTGTGGTCCCAGCGCGACAACAATAACTATGAGCAAACTGCGCTGCTTTCCACCCTCTCTTACTTTGCGCACAACGCAAAGCTCTTCCTGAACAACTTCTACTTGAAAAGCAAGCGCTCGGTCGAGAAGCCCGTCAATGCGGGGCCTGCCGCTTACGTCCTGGCGCAGGATGACCGGTCTTGGAACCGTCAGATGCAGTTGTTGAAAGTGCTGGCGTTACAGCACGTCGAGATACAGCGCCTGACGCAAGCGGCAACGGTCGCGCTGCCTCCGCCTTCCCGCAAGGACGGAGAAGAACCAAAGCCGGGCACGCCGCCACCACCTTCCTCCCAAACGTTCCCTGCCGGCAGCTTTATCATTCGCATGGACCAGCCATTCTCGCGTGTAGCAGATGCCCTGCTCGATCGCCAGTTCTGGTCGCCCGAAGACCCGCAGAAGGACCCCTACGACGACACCGGCTGGTCTTTCGGAGATCTTTTCAACGCCAAGGTGTCGCGCGTCACCGACCGCGGCATCCTCTCCGCGCCGATGTCCCCCGTCCCCGACCTCAGCCAAATCCCGGCGGCCGAAGTCGGACCAGGACCTTTCTATATTGTGAATAACTCGGCTCAGGTCAGTCTGGCTTCGCTGGTTTATGCATTGCAGGGTTTCGCGGATGTGTCTATCTGCGAAGAAAACTTCGAAAGCGACGGGCACAAATTCGCAGCCGGTTCGCTCATCATCGGCCGCGTGGAAGCGTTAAAACTGAAGCCTTTGTTGCAGCAATTCGATCTGGCTGCCGTCAGTATTGCCAGCCAGCCATCCGTAAAGGTTCACTCTGCCGCGGCTCCCCGCATTGCTTTCATGCACACCTGGCTCAACACACAAACGGAAGGTTGGTGGCGCATGGCGTTCGATAAATTGCATGTGCCGTTCGCTTACATGAGCACGCAAACCGTATCAAAAGAGGCGGATCTGCGCTCGAAATACGATGTCATTGTTTTCGCGCCGGTGGCCCACACATCCGCTCAGCAGATTGTGGATGGCCTGCCTATGTGGGGAAATGCATTGCCTTGGCAAACCAGCTCGCTTACTCCGAATCTGGGAAAACTGGACTCGACTGAAGACCTGCGCCCCGGCTTAGGCGAAGCGGGCGTGGCCCATCTGAAAGATTTCGTGCGACAAGGCGGCTTGCTGATTACCTCGGAAGACACGGCCCAGTTCGCCATTGACGAAGGCATGGCGCCGGGAGTCTTTGTGGCGCCGCGAAAAACCCTCAAGGTTGTCGGCAGCGTTTTGAATTCTGCGGTGGTGGATAACAAGCACCCGGTCGCGTATGGCTATGACGGCGCAGTACCTTTGTATAGCGCCGATGGCTTGGCCTTCACCGTGAGTAATCTCACCGTCAACCGCGGTATCCTCACCGCAAAGGAATACAAGCGCCCGACCGGTCGCGGCGGTCCGGATGAAGAGGACACCCCCGAAGGCCGGCCCGCTGAGAAAGCTCCGCCCTTGCCGGCTCCGAAAGCCTGGCAAGCCACTCCCCTCAATGAAGATCAGGAACGTAACAACCCATTCTTGATTCCAGCCGAATGCCGGCCCCAAGTCATTCTGCGCTACGCGGCCATGAAAGACTTGCTGTTGTCGGGTCTGCTCGAAAATGGCGATCCCGTGGCCGAGCATCCGGCCGTCGTCCAGGCCCACTTCGGCAAGGGAGATGTGCTGCTCTTTGCCAACAACCCTGTGTATCGAGGGGAGACCGTCGGCTCCTACGCGCTGATTTTCAACTCCATCATCAACTTCGGTCATTTGAAGTAAGGCAAGTGTGCGCCACATTCAAAATGGGACATCTCCCAAGCCTCAGGGTCGCGTCAAAGTCCCCGAAAGGTAACATCCGAAAGCGGCTCTGCCGCCTGCTGTGCGGAAAGGCTTCGCCTTTCCGAGGGCTTCCGCCCTGACTAACCCCCTCGGCTCGGGTGGAAGGCTGAGCCTTCCAGCCGAGCCGAGGGGAAGAAGGGGGGCTGTCTGCGCCGGAAAGCCAGAGGCTTTCCGCATCCCGCGTGCGCGGGACGGCAGAGCCGCTTTTTCCGCGACTTTGACACGACCCTGTCCGAAGCCTGCCACCAGGCGTCGCGGGCATCGGTGTGTGCTAAAATAGCCAGCGAATACCGCAAGAGTAAGGAGGGAGCGATCGACCTGAAAGACAAATTCCTCACCCCTCCGTGGCAATCATCATCGGTAACAAAGGAGCAACAATGCTGAAACATAGGGTGCATTTTTCACTGCTACTTTTGTTTGCTGTGGTGGCATCCGTTCCCCAGGTTGGCTATTCCCGGACTGCCAGGAAAGGCAAGTTGCTTTACATGACTCTGACGAAAGGATATCACCACCAAAGCGTGGAGTTATCCAAGCAAATTGTGAAGGAAATTGGGGAGAAGTCGGGGGCCTTTGAGACGACAGTGACGGAAGATGTCGGCGCATTCACGAAAGGGAACCTGAAGACTTATGACGCGGTCATGTTCTATACGACGGGAGAACTGCCCATGACCGACGAAGAGAAGAGTGCCTTCGTGGATTTCATTCGCTCCGGGCATGGGTTCGTAGGCGTTCACAGCGCCACCGACACTTTCTACACCTGGGGCACTTACGGCGACATCATCGGGGGATGGTTCAATAACCATCCCTGGCATCAAATGGTGACGATTGAGGTGGTAGACCCCAAGAGCAATCTCGTGGGCTTTCTCGGAAATTCCTTCCAGATCAACGATGAGATCTATCAGATCAGCGACTTCAAAGCTGAAACGTCGCACGTTCTTTTGCAGCTTGATCCGAAGTCAGTGAACGCCCAGAAAGAGGGCGCGCGGATCAGGTATTACGGATGGCCGGTAGCCTGGACGCGCATGTTTGGAAAGGGCCGAGTTTATTACAACAGCCTCGGGCACGAAGAGGCGGTTTGGAATGATCCCCGTTACCAGGAAATGCTCCTCAAGGCCATTAAATGGGTCATGCGGGAAGAGGACTGAGCTGCGCCTTTGTGGGAAGGCCGGGGAATCTATAAGAAAGTCATGCTATTTCGCTCCGCTTGGCCTTTTTTTCTTGACAGGAGAAATGCCGCGCTGCTATACGAAAAGAAGCGGCCTTTTACCAGTCGGGTTTTGGTGAGATGCCGTGGGAAAAGGTTCAACCTCGTTAGGCGAGGTTACCACGCAAACATAAGCCACTGCCCAGAAACCCGGAGACGGGCCAACGGGTGCAGCAGGCAAGGCCGGCTTAAGGCTTTGTCTAATGTGGCTGTTCCGGGTTACGGGACACTACGTTGTGTGGAGCCAAAGCTCTCACCAGGAGGTTTGAGAAACCGGGTTCGTACAACCTGGTTTTCCAGGATCGCCCCTGCGGAGTTTTTGCTCCCAGGGGCGTTTTGCTCTTAGGGCAATTTCTGATGAATCGGTAATCGCGTGATTGGAATCTATGCATTCATGATCGGGGAGCGCGCGGGATGGCGCTGGACGTTGTCCGGATGGCTGGGAGCGGTGTGCCTTTTGGTGGCGATGGCCGCGCCTTCCGCTCGCGGGCAGGAAAGTTCCACTCCAGACCAGCCCCAGAACGCAAGCAACACGGCGCTACCCGATGATCAGCCTTGGAACCTGCACATCCAATCCACGGTTGGCGCTCAAAGCCACCCTTCCTTCCCTGCTGAATATACTGGCCTGAACAGCCTTAAGCCAGGCGCCGAGGTCAAAGACACCGTATCCGTGGATGTGACGGGCGGCGTACGCTTATGGCACGGGGGAGAGTTTTTCGGGGACGCCCTCATGTGGCAAGGATACGGCCTGAGCAGCACGCTCGGCGTCGCGGCGTTTCCGAATGGCGAGGCGTATCGACTCGGCAAGACTTATCCGGATGTCTACATCTGCCGCGCTTTTATTCGCGAGACCATCGGCTTGGGTGGGGAAAAGGAAGCCGCCGATGACGCGCCGTTCGAATTGGACGGCAAAAAGGACGTTCGGAGACTGACGTTTACGCTAGGCCACTTCAACGCCACAGATATATTTGACGCCAACGCCTACGCCAACGACTCCCGATCCCAGTTCATGAATTGGACCTTGATAACCAATGGTGCCTGGGATTATCCGGCCGACTCGCTGGGATTTACGAATGGCGCCGCGGTCGAATTGAATAGCCG
>Ga0208692_1001335_pt1 | contig 14149 bp, 10 predicted proteins | sample June2015DPH_20_1_3_FD_184721 | JGI IMG/M metagenome (GOLD analysis project Ga0208692, IMG submission 184721) | Peatland microbial communities from SPRUCE experiment site at the Marcell Experimental Forest, Minnesota, USA - June2015DPH_20_100... | ecosystem: Environmental > Terrestrial > Soil >...
CCCCTGGCTGGCGAGCGTTTCTGCGGTCTCCGCCAGTTCCCCCAGGGTGATTCCGCTCTCCTGCATCAGCTTCGCGTTTCCGAGGAGGACCGCGCGACCGTCCACTTTCCCGCGCACTCCGTAGCCCGGGATGGCCTCGAACCCTTCCACTTCGCTCAAGGCGATCCCCTCGCCTTTCGCCCGATTCACGACCGCCTCGCCGAGAGGATGCTCCGACCCCCGCTCCAGCGACGCCGCCAGCCGGAGGATCTCGACTCGGCGCTCGGGCTCCGCCCGCCTAGGGGCTCCACCCCGGAGGGCGCTCGGCGCTCGGCCCTCGGCGCTGATAACGTCCGTCACCTCCGGCTCGCCTTTGGTCAACGTCCCCGTCTTGTCGAAGACGATCGTCCGGATCTTGTGGGCCGTCTCCAGACTCTCGCCGCTCCGGATCAGGATGCCGTGCTCGGCCCCCTTGCCGGTGCCCACCATGATGGCGGTGGGCGTAGCGAGGCCCAGAGCGCAGGGGCAGGCGATGATCAGGACGGCGACGAAGTTCAGCAGGGCGAAGAGGAATGCCGGGCTGGGTCCGAAGACCCACCAGACGATGAGCGTTGCGACCGCGATCCCGATGACTGCGGGGACGAAGATGCTGGCCACATAGTCGGCCATGCGCTGGATAGGCGCCTTGGAGCCCTGCGCCTCTTCCACCAGCTTGATGATCTGGGCCAGCACCGTATCCTTCCCCACCTTGGTGGCCTCGAACCTGAACGCCCCGGTCTTGTTCAGTGTGGCCCCGATGACTTGGTCGCCCGGCCGCTTCTCCACCGGGAGGCTCTCGCCGGTCAGCATGGACTCATCCACGGCCGAGGCGCCCTCACGCACCACGCCGTCCACCGGCACCTTCTCGCCGGGACGCACGATCACCACGTCGCCGATCTGGACATCCTCCGTGGGGATGTCCGCCTCCTCCCCGTTCCGGATGACCCGCGCCGTCTTCGCCTGGAGCCCCATCAGGCGCTTGATCGCCTCGCTCGTCCGGCCCTTGGCGATCGCCTCCAGCAGGCGGCCCAAAAGGATCAGGGTGATGATCACCGCCGCCGTATCGAAGTACACCGCCGGCGCGATCCCCCGCGTTCGGAAGAACCCCGGCGCCACGGTCATGGCCAGGCTGTACAGGTACGCGGATGAGGTGCCCACGGCGATCAGGGTGTTCATGTCCGAGGTCCTGTGGCGCAGCGCCGCCCAGAACCCCCGGTAATACTGGGACCCCACCCAGAACTGCACCGGGCTGGTGAGGACCAGCAGGACCCAGAAGCTCTGAAGGAACTTGGGAACCCAGGAGAACCACCCAGGGAGACTGCCCAAGACCACGGGAGCCGTGAGGATGATGCCCACGGTCAACTTCGTTTTCAGCCTGCGGATCTCTCGCTCGCGCCCCGCCTTCTCGTAATCGCCTGGATGGGCCCCTTCGGCCACCTCCAGGGGCTCGTAGCCGGCGTCGCGGATGGCGCGACGCAGGTCCTGAAGCGTAATGGTCGGGGGGAGAAACTCCACTGTGGCGGCATTAGTCGCCAGGTTCACGCTGGCCGACACGACACCGGGGGCCTGATTCAGGGCCCGCTCGATGGTGCTCACACAGGATGCGCAGGAGATCCCGCTGATGGGGATCGTCACCTTCTCGACCAGCGGCGTGTATCCTGTTCCCGCGATCGCTTTCACCAGCGCCGACGGCCTGACCCGGTTCGGATCGTAGTGGACGGTGCCGCGCTCGGCCGCCAGGTTCAGCACAGCGTTCTGCACCCCGGGGACAGCCGCCAGGGCCCCCTCGACCGTCGAGACGCACGAAGCGCAGCTCATCCCATGGATGCCGATGTCCACTCGGGCGGACGAATCCCGAACTGAGGAGGAAGATCCTGCGGGGGTTTCGGGAGATGCGGCGATCCCCATCTGACCGATCTGGACTCCGGCCGGCACTTTCCCGCCGTCGCCATTCGAGTACTTCTCTGGATTGATGTCGAACTTCTCCTTGCAACTGACGGCACAGAAGTAGATCGTCCGGCCGTTATGGCGGCTGGTCGCCGCGGCCGCGGCTTCCTCTATCATCATCCCGCACACCGGGTCACGAACCATATCGATCGATACCCTCCCCCATTGGTCATTGGCGATTGGTCACTTGTACCGAGAGAACACCCCGACCAGCTCTTCGATCTTCCGGGTTCGCTCCCGCTCGGTGCCCGCCTTCATGGTGTCCATGACGCAGCTCTCGATGTGGCGGTGCATGAGGATCTTCGACACCTGCTCCAGGGCGCCCTGGACGGCCGAGAGCTGGAGCATGATGTCCACGCAGTACTTGTCCTCCTCGATCATCCGCTGGATCCCCTGCACCTGCCCCTCGATGCGCCGCAGGCGGTTGAGCGCCCGCCGCTTCGTCTCTGCATCCATCATGGCCTCGGTCCCTCCTGTACTATACCCTGGTATGGTATATATCCTATTTCCTTCGCGGTGTCAAGGCCACGTGCGGCGTCCACATGGAAGAGAACACACTCCACAGCAGAGAACGTGGGTGAACTGGCGGGGCTGATGGGTCGGGCCTCAGGGAAGGAAGCAGGGCTGGTGCAACGACCAGAGGGCAACCGGACGAGTGCCTCACCAGCGCTTCGGCGTGCGACAACCGCCGCAAATCATCCGAAGCGCTGGGTGGCTTTGGCCGGCCTCCGGGGAGGGGTCGGCTCAGTAGTCGGGCACGTTCCGTTGGAAGGCCGCGGCCAGGTTTTTCTTGAGTTCGGCTGTCAGGGCCGCATCCGGAATTTCCCGCACGATCACCCGAACCGCAAACCCGCACTTCTTGCAGCGCTTGTACTGGAAGACCCAACGGCTGTCCTCCTGGGGCTCGCCGATCTCCTCCATTTCGGAAAAGCAGCAAGGACCCGAGCGCGGTGGCGAGATGATGCGAGCCGGGTACAGGTTCTTGGGAGGCTTCTGATCGGTGTACTCAACGATGGTCGCCATGGACTGCCCCCTCTGCTTTGAGCTGGCAAGTCTTGCCGTTCTCTGAGCCTGGCCACAGCTTGTTCGATCACGTAACCGGGCTCGCGACCGCCCGGAAGGCTCCCCCCTCCCAGGAGCTTTCCGGAGCGCGATCACCCGCCCGTTTGCCCCTAGGCCGCGGGCGATCCAGACCGCCCGAGACCGCCGGCCGACCCGGCCGAGACCCGCGGCCGAGGCTCGTCTTGCCTGATCAGCCTCGTGATGACCGCCACGACCTCATTCATCCGGAACGGCGTCACCAGCACCTGCGCAACAAGGCCCTCGGCGTGCAGTTGGGAATTCAGGGCATCTGGGCGCCCGGTCATCAGCACGATAGGGAGTCCCGGTCGCAACATGCGCGCCGCCTGCGCCACCTCCCACCCCGAGAGCCCCGGCATCATCAGATCTGTCAGCACGACGTCCACCGGGGAGGCCGCCCACGCGGGCAGTACCCCGGTCGAGGACTATGACCCAGAGCGCCCCCGGTGCGGCGAAGAAAAGAAACCCCGGCGGGAAAAACCCGCCGGGGCTCGAGAGGAAACACGATCCCTCGGATATTCCCTGGCAAATTACAGAGCCACCACCAGCCCCCAGACCAGGCTCAGGATTGCCGCCAAGAGGAGAAGGACGTGTTCCGAACGGATCAATTCATCCTGCATCATCCTCGCTCCTACCGTCCACGCGTCAGGCGGGCATGGGCGCGAGCCTTCGACGGAATCCCATTCGGCGCCAGGTGCCAGTACGCCACCCATGGTCGTTCGGAGTCCGCGAGGGCCATGCGAAGGGGCAGATCCATCTCGAGGTCGAACACCTCCGCCTCGGCCTCCGCCAATTCCTCCAAGAGCTGCAACTCCTGATCCGGGGACCACGCCTCCATTTCCTTGAACATCACCCCACCTCCTTGCCACTGCGACAATGGGTTCGAGCGGGGCGCACGCCCACGCTGTTCTCAACGACTCTGCCGAGCCGACAGAGGCCGGCTCGACACACAGATCTTCAGGCGTCTCTGGTGACCGGCGAATCCGGCATCGCGGTTCGGTGTACGCCACCCCTGCCTCACCGGAGTTCCCTTTCAGTGAAGACGCGCCGGAGGAATCATGCGGCGAATGGATCGCAGCCACGCGGGCCGCCGGGTGGCCACAACCGGGCGATCCACCTCCATCCCGTAAAGCAAGGAAAGAAGGCGGGCGCGATGATCCTCCTCGTCGGCGCGCAAACTGTCCAACAAGCTGAACAGCTCTGCCCGGTCCGCCTGCTTGCCCAGGCCGCCGAGGAAGCCCTGGGACCGCTCTTCCTCCACAACGAAACCAAGGATGGCTTCTTCTGTTTGGGGCAGCGGATCGGGGGGGTCCGTGAGGGGGAACGTGAGGTCGAGTCGAGCCAACCAGTCGTCGGCCAGGCCGTCCATCAGACTGACCAGCGTCAAAAGGTGTTTCAACTCGTCCAGGGCGAGTTGATTGTAGCGGCGCCTGGCCTTCGGGTCGGTGCAGGCCTGTGCCGCGGCCGCCAATCGCGCGAAGGATGTCTTCTCTTTTGCGATGGCTAACAGGAGAATGTCAGTCTCGCTCTGAGGAACCAGCATGTCCAATGCATCCCCCCAAACCCGCCCCGAACTTTCAACGTCAACATCGCGCTGCAGAACATGCCATTGCGGCTCGGACGAGCGGGCGAACTCTTGCAGGAATCAGCAAAGGGGGTGCCACGAATCGTTTGTGGAGACCCTCCAGCGATGAACACTGGAGCACCTTATTTCTCAAGAAGTTCAAGCGATGGAGATTTGTCGCATTGGACAGACAATCGGGCCTATGGGCAACCAATGGGACGCGATTGCGCCAAGGCGTACCCGCGTCTGTGCCAAAACGCTCACCCTCCATCCCTTCTGGCGTTTACATCCTCGGCTTATGCGCCGTTCGGACCTCGCTTTTCTGACGTGAAGGGAAGAGTGGGCGCATCATCGATTGACTTTTGATTCTGGAGCGTTGCTGTACTCGATTGCCTGGACAAACAGACCTACGGCACTCCAAGAGGTTCGCATGCGATCTCCCCGTCATTCTTGGGTCTCCGTCATTCTGCTGGCCCTGCTTCTCACCCAGAGCCGAGCTGCGGCGCCGGCGTCCGTTCCGGAAGACATCCGCCTCCCCTTCACCGAACACACGCTCAAGAATGGAATGCGTTTTCTTATCGTGGAAAGGCACGACTCCCCGACCTTCGCCGCCTACCTCCGCTTCCAGGTGGGAAGCGCCAACGAGGCGCCCGGGTTCACCGGGCTGGCGCACCTGCTCGAGCACATGATGTTCAAGGGTACAACGCTGTTTGGGACGCTGGATCCGGGGCGGGAACTGCCCGTCCTGGACAAGATCGACGCGCTCCACCAGAGCCTCCAGGTCGAAAAGGCCAAAGGGCGCCTGCCGGGAGGAAAATCGGATGCCGCGGCTGTGGCGGCCCTGGAAAAGGAGATCGCGGCCCTCGAAGCCGAAGCCAAGCAATTGATCGTGCACAACAAGTTGTGGGAAATCTACCAGCGGAACGGGGCCGTCCGGCTGAACGCCTCCACGTCCTACGAGGCACGCAGTACTTCGTGAGTTTTCCCGGCAATCGGCTGGAACTCTGGGCCCTGTTGGAATCCGACCGGATGCGGAACCCCGTGTTCCGGGAGTTCTACACCGAGCGGGATGTCGTGCAGGAGGAGCGGCGCCAGCGCGTGGACACGAGCCCGCGGGGACAACTGTGGGAGGCGGCCCTGGCCACGGCCTTTGTCGCCCTCCCCTACCGCCACCCCGTCATCGGCTGGCCGAGCGAGCTGGAGAACCTCACCCGCCCCCAGGCCCGCGAGTTCTTCCGCGCCTACTATGCGCCCAACAATGCCCTGGCCGTTCTCGTGGGGGATCTGGATCCGGCCGAGGTCATCCGGACGGTAGAGCGCTATTTCGGAAGCATCTCGGCACAGCCGACGCCGCCGCCCCTCCCGCTGGAGGAGCCTCCCCAGCCGGGAGAGCGCCGCATCCGGATCGAGTTCCCGGCCGAGCCGCAACGGCTCATGCTCTATCGCAGCCCACCCATCGGCCACCCGGACACCCACGCCCTCACCGTCCTGGGATCGGTTCTGGGCGATGGCCGCTCGTCGCGGCTGTACAAGCGTCTGGTAGAAGAGCGCCGGCTGGCCACGAACGCCGCAGCCGGCCCCTGGTTTCTGCGATACGGCGGACTCTTCCTGATCCAGGCGACCCTGTGGGCCCCACATACCGCGGAAGAGGTCGAGGCGGCCGTAGAAGAAGAGCTCCAGCGCGCCAGGTCGGAGCTGCCGACGCCACGAGAGCTGACGAAGGTCCGCAATCAGATGGAGGTGAGCGTTGTGCGTGGCCTGGGCAGCAATAGCGGCCTGGCCTCCCACCTGGGAGAGGCGTGGTCGCTCACCGGCGATTGGCGCTTCGCCTTCGAGGAACGGAAGATGACTCAGGCCGTCACGGCGGAAGATGTCGTCGCTGCGGCGAAGCGCTACCTCCTTCCCCGAGACCGCACCGTAGCCTGGTTGGTGCGGGGTGAGAGCCCTGTCTCCATCCCCCCGGTCAGGCGGGACCGCCCTGCCCTGCAGCCCTGGGATAATAACTGATGCGTTGCCCGGTTGTCGGACTGCCGTCGCTCCTCAGCCCTGGGAGATGAATTGATGCCCCACGGTCGCGCGCGCGTCCGCCCCGCGCTCCTCTTGCTCGTCCTGGCCGCTTCGGCGGCGGCCTGCGCGACGGAGGCACCCTCCACGCAGGGCCTACGCCACTCGCCCGGATCGGAACTGGTGCGCCGGATGACTTTCCCCCCGATCCAGATCACAGTCCCGCGCGTGGGCCGCGAGGTGGACCGGCGCGTCCTCGGCAACGGCATCGTCCTATACCTGGCGGAGGATCACTCGCTCCCCGTCCTGGACGTCTCCACGGTCTTTCGCGGCGGATGCCGAGGCCCATCCCGACGTTCAAGAGTATGCCGCCGTGTTACTGCGGGAACGCAACGCCAAATGGCGCCTGTGCACGTGGCGCCAGCATGCGATCCGGCATCCCCTCCTTGCCGAATGGCTCGTGTCCTGCCTCAGCCGGCGGCCCAGCCTGACCGCCCTCTTCATGGCGGCCGTGGGGGATCTGATCCCGGCCCGCTCGGATTTCTGGCTCGACTCCTCGCTGGAGCGGAGCCGCCACAGACTTGGCCAGCGGACCTTCCATAGCGGTCCGCAACCCCCTCAAGGTCCGCTCCAGCAGACAAACTCTTTGGACGCTTCGCAGCCTCTCGCTTTCCAGCTTGACACCCCTGGCCGGCTGTAGCTAAACTGCATTCAGATACTGACAGTCATTTTCATTTAGGAGGCAGCATGGCCGACTCCGACGCCCGCATCCAGCGCTTCGCCGAGTTCCTGGCCCACTCGGGCCACAAGGCCACCCGCCAGCGCGACCGCATCGTCCGCGCCTTCTTCGCCGTTGGGCGCCACGTGAGCGCGGAGGAGCTGTACCACCGCATCCGCACGGAGGACCCCGGCATCGGCCTGGTCACGGTGTACCGGACCCTGAAACTGCTCCGGGAGGCCGGTCTCGCCACCGGGCGGCAGTTCGGCGATGCCTACACTCGCTTCGACCCCAGCCCCGCCGACCGGCCCCACGACCATTTGATCTGCACCCGTTGCGGCAAGATTCAGGAATTCGCCGACGCCAGCCTGCACGCCCTGCGGGAGAAGGTGGCGCGCGGCCGTGGCTTCACCGTGACCGAACACCGGCTCGAACTCTACGGCTTTTGCCGCGACTGCGCGCGCCTGAACAGGGGTCGGGCCACCCGGAGCGTGCGGGCCTCCCGTGCCGCCTGAGCCCGAAGGAGACGCTGAATGCATCCCGCCGAGCCCCCTGCCCTGACGGATGAGATGCTAGAGGATTGCCTGCAGGCCGTCCACCGGCTCGAAGGACAGGGCCGCACCGCCGACCTCACGGAGGTGGCGGCCTTCGCCCGCATCACGCCGGCGTCCGCCAGCCAGGCCCTGGACGAATTGGCGTCTCGCGGCCTGTTGCAGAACGGGAGACCCGACCGTGTGAGTCTCACGGACGAGGGTCGCCGACAGGCCGCGGGGATCCTGCGCCGGCACCGGCTCTCCGAGCGCCTCTTTGCCGACATCCTCGGCCTGCCCTGGGATCGCGTCCACGACGAGGCCATGCGCCTCGAGCACGCGCTCACACCCGAGGCGGAGGCGCGGATCGCCGCCCTCCTCAACCATCCGGAGACGTGTCCGCACGGCGCCCCGATCCCGGCCGCCGACGGCAGCCTGACCCTGCCCGTGACTCAAACCCTGGACCAGGTGCCGGCCGGCCCCCGGGTGTGGATCCAGCAGATCATGGAGGAAGAGGCCACGTTTCTGCGCTACCTGGCCAGCCTGGGCCTCCTTCCCGGAGCGGAGCTTTGCGTGCAAGAGGTGGCGCCCTTCGGAGGTCCCCTCCTGGTCCAGGTGGGCGATGCGCGCTACGCCCTGGGGCGCGACGTGGCCGCCAAGATCCTGGTGCGGGCGGAAGCGGATGTGCCCGGCTCGCGGCGAACCCGTCGGCGGTTCCGAGCCGGTTGGGGACGCACCGGCCCTGACCATTCACCTGGAGAAAGAGGCTGAGCCATGGCATTGAGCTGCCACGGGGCTCTGCAGGAGCTACGCGAGGAGGTCCAGCTCTCCATCGCGCTCGCCGGGAATCCCAACGTCGGCAAGTCCAGCCTGTTCAACCGGCTGACGGGGATGGGCGTCGTCACGGCCAACTACCCCGGCAAGACGGTCGAGGTGCAACTGGGCGAGACCCGCTTCGAGGATCGCACCATCGGGGTCATTGACCTGCCCGGCACCTACGCGCTGGGCGGCATCTCGGAGGACCAGTGGGTCGCTCGCCAGGCCCTGCTGGACGGTGCCCCCAACGTCGTCGTCCTGGTCCTGGACGCCACCAACCTGGCACGCAATCTGTACCTCGGGCTCCAGCTCCTGGACATGGGCCTGCCCATCGTCGTGGCCCTGAACGTGGTGGATCAGGCCAAGGCTCGGGGCATCCAGGTGGACGTCGGGCACCTGAGCGAGATCCTGGGCAGTCCTGTCGTCCCGACGGTCGCGACACGAGGGACAGGCCTGCACACGTTAATGGCCCACGCCGTGGATCGCGCGACGCACCCCGTCGCGCTCCGGCCCAGGGTTCGCTACAGCACCGATGTGGAGACGGCCATCGCCAAGCTGGAGGGGCCGTTGGCCTCGCGCACGGATCGGCCGCACGGGCTCTCGCCTCGCGCCGCCGCCATCCTGCTCCTGGACGGCGATCCCGAGCTGGGGGCCTGGCTGACCGGGGCCGAGGGCGCGGACGAGTTGATCCGCCTTCGCGGCGAGATGATCGCGGTCCTGAGGGATGTCCGCGGCGAGGATTCTGCGCTCCTCCTGGCGCGGGAGCGACATGGTCTGGCCGGCCTCATCGCCGCCGAGGTGGAGCGACGGGACGCCACCCCAACCCTCGCCGCCGAGCGCCTCTGGCGCCTCACGACCGCACCGCTCACCGGCTTGCCGCTGCTCGGCCTCACCCTGGCGGGAATCTTCGGATTTCTCTTCTACGTCGGCGACTGGCTGTCCACCGGGTTCAGCGCCCTCTGGACGACCTTCGCTTCCCCCGTGATCCGGTGGCCGTTTGAGGCCCTCCTCGGTGACGGGGCCCTCTCCAGGACGCTGCTCTGGGGCTTCGACGCCGGGATCAACGCCGCCCTGGCGGTCGGCATCCCCTATGTCCTCACCTTCTACGTCCTCTTGGCCCTGCTGGAGGACACCGGATACCTGAATGCCGTGGCCTTCCTCACGGACCAGGTCATGCACAAGATGGGGCTGCACGGGCGGGCGGTCATCCCGCTGGTGGCGGGCGCGGGCTGCAACGTCCCGGCCATCATGGGTACGCGAGTCCTCGGCAGCATGCGGGAGCGCGTCATCGCCAGCACCCTCATCGTCCTTACCCCGTGCAGCGCCCGGACCGCGGTCATCCTGGGCGCCGTATCTCTGACCGCAGGCTGGAAGGCGGCGCTGGCGATTTACGCTGTCACATTCGCCCTGGCCTTCCTCACCGGTATCGGGATGCACAAGTTGCTTCCGGGACGGGGGACGGGGCTCGTGATGGAGATGTTCCCGTTCCGGCGGCCCGGGCTCTTGCCCATCCTCAAGAAGACCTGGTACCGGTTCCACGACTTCGTTGTCGTGGCCGCGCCCATCGTGCTGGGCGGCAGTATCGTCCTCGGCGGGTTGTACGAGACGGGCCTCCTGTGGAAGCTGGCCATTCCCCTCCGCCCCATCATGGAGGGATGGCTGGGGATTCCCGCCGTGGCCGGCCTCACCCTGATCGTGGCGATCCTGCGGAAGGAGCTGGCCCTGCAGCTCCTGGTCACCCTGGCCATGGTCCAGTACGGCCCGCAGGCCAGCAACCTGCTGAGCTTCATGCGGCCCGACCAGATCATCGTGTACGCCCTGGTCAATACGCTATACGTCCCCTGCGTCGCCACCGTCGCCGTCCTCGGCCGGGAGCTGGGATGGAGGCGCGCGCTGTTGATCTCCGGATTCACTGTGGTTCTGGCGCTTCTGGTCGGCGGGGCTGCCAGGGGCCTGCTCACAATGTTCTCCTGGTAAGGCAGACGCCACACACAACTCAGCCCTCTCCTCGCGATAGTGAAATGGGGCCGCCACAAGGACGGGGAAAGGCTGTCCGAATCGACAAAAAGGCAGAGGACGGGGCCTTGATGGATATTCTCAGCCGGATGTTTGAGAGCGTCGTTGTCAGCCTGCGCGAGGGCGTGGAGGTGGTCCTAGTGATTGGAGTCTTCTTGGCCTATCTGCGCCGCACCGGTCGGGAGGCCTACAGCCGGTACGTCCTCCTCGGGTTGGGCGCGGCCGTCCTGGCCAGCCTGCTCGGCGCCGTCCTCATCCATCGCCATGGTCTAGATCCGGACAACCCGGCCATGGAGAGAAGCGTGATGTTCGTGGCGGCCGGCCTGGTGGCGTCTCTCGTCATCTGGATGTGGCGGACGGACCGGAGCATCCGGCGGCGGTTGGAACAGCGACTGGATACCTTGGCAGGTGAAGCGGCAACGACCGCGATCCAGCAGCGGGCGGCCCTCGGGGTTCTTGCCTTCGCGTTCTTCATGGTCTTTCGCGAGGGCGTGGAGACGGTCCTCTTCCTGGCGGCGCTCTCTGGGACCGTCAGCGGCAGCGCGCTCTACAACGCTCTCGGCGGCGGCACGGGGCTGCTGCTCGCCACCCTCTGCGGGATCCTTCTCGTGCGGGGGAGCCTGCACATCAACCTGCGGCGCTTCTTCAACGTGACGGGCGTCGTCCTCCTGATCCTGGTGGCCAAGCTCACCGCGGGCGGATTCCACGAGCTCTTCGAGGCCGGCGTCCTCCCCGCCTCGCATGCCATCGAGGAGGCCGTGGAGCTTTCGACCGGCAAGACCACCTCGCTTCCCATCCTGGGCCTGCTCATCGGTCTCCCCGCCCTGTGTCTCCTGTGGGATTGGTGGCGGAGAACATCCGCCGAGTCCTCGCTGCCCCCGCAGCCCAACGGCGCGGGCACGTAGGAACAGGCATCAAGGCCCCGCATGATGAGGAGGGGCCTCTTCCCCCAACTCTCAAATCCGTAGCAGCCAGCGGGAATAGTAAAGTTCTACGGGCTTGGTCCAGATCATTGGGTGGGCATGGCTGCCCCACGCGCACGTCGGTCTGGTTCTCCCTAATTGTCTCCGCGCAGGAATCGGCGGAGCGTCTCGCGGAGGATCTGCGCGTCCAGCGGTTTGGTCAGGAATGCCGCGCACCCGGCCTCGGCAGCCCGATCCTCGTCGCCGCGCATGGCCTGGGCTGTGAGGGCCACAACGGGAATGGCGGCCGTGGTCGGATCGGTCTTGAGGTGGCGGGTGGCCTCATATCCTGTCATGCCGGGGAGTTGGACGTCCATCAGGATCAGATCCGGACGGGCCGTTCGGGCGAGGTGGAGCGCCACATCGGCTGTCTCGGCCGCCAGCACCTCACACCCCTCCCACTCCAGCAGGGCCACCATCAGCTCCAGGTTGATCGCGTTGTCCTCGACGACCAGGACGCGCGCCATCCCGATGCCTCCTGCGCCCCCTCGCCTCTAGCGTCTCCCGGGCACGGGGGTTTCCGTCTCGCGCCGTGCCCCTCACTCCCCCGGTCGTTCCACCGTTCGAAGGGAGCGCGGTCCCACCCCAGCGCTACTTGCGGCCGACGAAGCCAGCAGCCGCACCACGGTATCCACCAAGACGCGCGGGGAGACCGGCTTGGTCAGGAACTCGTCCGCTCCGCGGGCGAGGGCGCGCTCCGCATTCAGGCCCTCCAGTCCGGTGACCACGAGGACCGGGAGCGTCCGGACCTCCTCCGCCTCCCGCACCCGCCGGAGAATCTCCCAGCCTTCCATGTCGGGCAAAACGACATCCAGGATCAAGAGATCGAAGGCTTCCGCCTCCATGACGGCCAGAGCGTCGGCCCCGGTGGCTGCGCCCTCGACGGCAAAGCCGGCGCTCTCCAAGGCGGAGGCCATGGGAATCCGGATGAGCGCCTCATCCTCCACCAGCAGGATTCGCTTTGCCTTGGGAACCTCCAGGCGCGGGAGCCGGACGACGAAACGGCTCCCCTGTCCCGGGCCCGCGCTCTCGGCCCAGACCCAGCCCCCGTGCAGCTCCACGAGCTTGCGGACCAGGGCCAGGCCCAGCCCCGCCCCACCCTGGGCCCGGGTGTCGGACCCGTCGACTTGATAGAAGGCCTCGAAGACCGTTTCCAGATTCTCCGGCCGGATGCCGATGCCCGTGTCCTCCACGATCAACTCCACGCTGTCGGCCGAGGGCAAGGGCTGGCCGCCGCCATCCGGACCCCCGTTGCCGGCGCCCGGCGCCTGGCGGGTGATGATCCTGATCGAACCACCCTCCGGCGTGAACTTCACGGCATTGCCGACCAGACTGTGAAGGATCTGGGCAAGCTTGAAACGATCCGCGACGATGAACGGCATCCAGGGATCGAGCGCCGTGGTCGCCTTCAGCCGCTTTTGGCTCCCCGGAATCTGAACCAATCCCAGGATCTCCTGGACCAGGGGAGCCAGGATCACCGGCTCCAGGCGCAAGCGGCTCTTTCCCGCGTCCAACTGCGCGATGTCCAGGACCTCGCTGACGAGGCTGAGCAGCCGCCTGCCGCCACCTTGGATGCGGTCAAGGTAGGTGGCCTGCTTCGGGGTAAGCGGCCCCCCGGTCCCCTGCTGGAGGAGATCGGAGAAGCCAAGGATGAAGTTGAGCGGGGTGCGCAGCTCGTGCGACATCTTGCCCAGGAATTCCACCTTGACCCGCAGCGCCTCTTCCAGTTCAGCGGTCCGCTCCTTTACACGAGCCTCCAGAGTGGCGGCGTGCTCCTGGATCTCGCCATAGAGCCGGGCGTTCTCGATGGCGATGGCCGCCTGGTTGGCGAAGCTGGTCAGGAGCGCCAGATGGTCCGCGGTGAAGATCGTTCCCGCTTGTGTCGCGTGGGACGTGAGGACGCCCAGCAACCGGCCACGGTAGAGCAGCGGAACGCCGATCACCGCAACCAAGTCTGTCATGTCGGGACGTCGCTTGGGGAATCGCTGATAGTCATTGACGAGGAGCGGTTTCCGAGTCTCAGCCACGATCCCGTTGACCCCCTCGCCCAGACGGAACACCTGCTGTTTGACCTTCTCCGCCTCTGTCCCGTAGGCCGCGCCGAACCGTAGCGTCTTCGTCTCCTCATCCCACAGGACCACCTGGGCATGCGGCGTGCCCAACAGTTCCGTGGTCTTCACCGAGATCAGGTGCAGGACCTCTGCGGGATCCAGCGAGGTCGTGAGCGTGTGAGCGACCTCGTAGAGGCTCCGGGTCTCACGGGCCGCCCGCTCCGTGGCCTCGAAGAGCCGGGCGTTCTCGATGGCGATGGCCGCATGATCCGCGAAAGCACTGAGCAGACGAATTTCTTCCTCGGAAAACGTCCGTCGCTCCTTCCCGTCCACATGGAGCACCCCGATGATCCGGTCCCGGTACCGGACGGGGACCCCGAGATAGGCCACGGCACCATGGGCCGCTGCGGCCGTCCTGTGTTCGACGAGGATCTGCGGGTCTT
>Ga0208692_1001338_pt1 | contig 14132 bp, 7 predicted proteins | sample June2015DPH_20_1_3_FD_184721 | JGI IMG/M metagenome (GOLD analysis project Ga0208692, IMG submission 184721) | Peatland microbial communities from SPRUCE experiment site at the Marcell Experimental Forest, Minnesota, USA - June2015DPH_20_100... | ecosystem: Environmental > Terrestrial > Soil >...
TGGAAGTGACAGTACCGCCCCTGACGCCGACCCGAACCCGCCGCGTTGAACCCCCGGGGACGGCCGAGTTGTCCCGCGGCGATCTGATGTTTTTCAACGGGCTGGGCGGATTCACCCCTGACGGACACGAATATGTCATTACGACCACGGACCGGCAGGTGACTCCGGCGCCATGGGTAAATGTGCTGGCCAACCCGCACTTCGGAACCGTCATCTCAGAGAGCGGCCTGGCCTATACCTGGAGCGAGAATGCCCACGAGTTCCGCCTCACTCCCTGGGGGAACGATCCCGTGAGCGATTCGAGCGGAGAAGCCTTTTACCTCCGTGACGAAGAGACCGGCTACTTCTGGTCCCCCATGCCGCTGCCCAGCCGTAGCGCGCTGCCTTACGTCAGCCGCCACGGATTCGGCTACAGCGTTTTCGAGCACACCGAGGACGGCATTAGCTCAGAGGTGTGGGTTTACGTGGCCCGGGATGCACCGATCAAGTTCACGGTGCTCAAAGTGCGGAACGTGTCAGGCCGGTCGCGCCGGCTCTCCGCCACGGGCTATTTAGAATGGGTTATGGGAGATCAGCGGTCGAAATCCGCAATGCACGTGATCACCGAAGTTGACCCGAATAGCGGCGCGCTCTTGGCGCGCAACCCCTATAACACGGAGTTCACCGATCGAGTTGCCTTCTTCAAGGTGGACGCTATGCCCCGGACCTTAAGCGGTGACCGGACCGAATTCCTGGGACGTAACGGCACGCTGCGCAGTCCTGCCGCTATGTCCCGGTGGCGGCTTTCTGGAAAGGTGGGAGCAGGTTTGGACCCCTGTGCCGCGCTTCAGGTTCCTTTCGAGTTGGACCACGGGCAAGAGCGTGAGGTCGTTTTCACGCTCGGCGCAGGGCGAGACGTCGATGACGCCAGGAACCTCGTGCAGCGCTTTCAAGGCTCAACGGAGGCGCGTGGCGCCCTCGATGCGGTGTGGCAATACTGGAATCATACTCTTGGCGCCGTGCAAGTGGAAACACCCGACCCGTCCCTCAACGTGCTCACGAACGGCTGGCTTTTATACCAGACTCTGGCGTGCCGCCTTTGGGCGCGCAGCGGCTACTACCAGTCGGCGGGCGCCTTCGGTTTCCGCGATCAGTTGCAGGACGTGATGGCGCTGATCTACGCCGAGCCGCACCTGGTGCGCGAGCACCTGCTCCTTTGCGCCTCCCGCCAGTTCCCGGAAGGAGATGTCCAGCATTGGTGGCACCCCCCCTGGGGCCGGGGCGTACGTACCCATTGCTCCGATGATTACCTCTGGCTGCCGTTGGCGACGTGCCGCTACGTCCTGAACACCGGGGATACCGGCGTGTTGGATGAGCCTATCCACTTCGTCCAGGGCCGCCCGGTAAACGCGGAGGAGGACTCGTATTACGATCTGCCCAACCGGTCTCAAGAAGCGGCCAGTTTGTATGACCACTGTGTGCGAGCCATCCTTTGGGGCCTCAGATTTGGTGAGCACGGCTTGCCGTTCATTGGCTCCGGCGACTGGAACGACGGCATGAACCTGGTGGGCGAACACGGCAAAGGGGAAAGCGTCTGGTTGGGCTTTTTCCTTTATGAAGTGCTCAGGCGGTTCACCGAGGTGGCCCGTACGCATGGTGATGTGTCCTTCGCCGAGCGTTGCGCCAGGGAGGCGGCCGGGCTGCGCCGCAATATCGAGAAGCATGGCTGGGACGGCGAGTGGTATCGCCGCGCCTACTTCGACGACGGTTCACCGCTGGGATCGGCGCGCAACCCCGAGTGCCGGATCGATTCGATTTCGCAGAGCTGGTCCGTTCTATCTGGTGCGGGAGATGCGGCGCGTGCGCGCCTGGCCATGGAAGCAGTGGATCAGCACCTCGTTCGCCGGGAGCAGGCGCTCATCCAGCTCCTGGATCCAGCGTTTGACAAGTCGGATTTGAATCCCGGCTACATCAAAGGGTACGTCCCCGGGGTGAGAGAGAACGGCGGGCAATACACTCACGCCGCCATCTGGGCGGTAATGGCCTTCGCGGCCTTGGGCGACAGGGCGCGCGCCTGGGAGCTACTGGCAATGATCAACCCGGTGAACCATGCCAGATCTCCCGAGGAGATCGCCATCTACAAAGTAGAACCCTACGTCGTTACGGCCGACGTCTATGCGCTCTCGCCTCATACTGGCCGCGGTGGCTGGACGTGGTACACGGGGTCTGCCGGCTGGATGTACCGGCTTATCGTGGAATCACTCCTGGGACTGAGCCTGGAGGTGGACAAGCTGCGGTTCACGCCGTGTCTCCCGTCGGATTGGCCGGGCTTCAAGATGCACTACCGGTATCGGGAGACGGTCTACCACATCGCCGTCCAGCGCCAGCCGGCCGAGAATGGCGAGACGCGTGTGACAGTTGATGGGGTCGACCAACACGATAAAACTATTCCCCTGGTTGACGACCATCAGGAACACTATGTCGAGGTGAGCATACCCGTGGTGCGCAGTCAAACGCAGAATTGACCGCTAAAAGAAAATGACCGCCCCCAAATTTTAATATGATAAATTCTCCCCGGTCGGCTGGGCACCTGTGGCCGTAAACATCCCTCCTGCAATTGCGTGGCGCATTTTCTGAGAGGCGATCGATACGGGCTAAAAATCCTTTGGCAACCACCTGTCGTTATAACTGAGCCAGCCGACTCTTGCCCCATATTCCAAAGCGGCAAAATCGATCATATCCGGCCAATCGGCGTGGGGCCGTTGTTTGCGAGGCGTTTTGTAATCCCTTTTCCACCAGCGGTTAACCACTGTAACTGGAGAATTGGGTGGATTATATTTTTTCTTCGTGTTTAGGGGGAGTTGCAGGAAATAGGCTGTCGCCCCCTCCGCAAGATGAAGTAGATTCTGGCTCGCTCGGCCAGGAATACCATAGGACGCAATTTCTCCTAACCAGATGATCGGCTCTCCAGAAATATCGGGCAGGATGGGATGCTGAGGTGTGAGCCTGTAATGTAAGTACCCTGATAAGCCCACATATAATAGTTTAGATGGCGATTTTTTATACTTTTGTTTGCCGATAAAGAGATATAGACCATCTTCATAGTCAATCTTCGTCGATTTCCTTGCCTCTTGGATCCCTTTATAAGGCCCATACCAATCAACCACAATGCCAATATGTGTACCCATGATTTCAATTCCTCCGCAGGGCTTCGTCGCCCTTTCCTCACAGTTCTCCTTTGAAGGCCCGGTCCAGGATGGCGGGGAGCAGGGCGTCCAGTTCGACGGCGGTTTGGGCCTGGAGCTTTTTCAGGGCGTCCACCTGGGCCTGGAGGTCTTCCAAATAGGCCACAATACGGCGTTGTTCTTCTTGGGTGGGCACGGGTATTTGAAGTGACTTCAACTTAGCACCAGGTAAGTTTGGAAACGTGCTTCCAGCAGAAAGAGAAAGCATCTCATGCGTTTGGTTCTCAACAAAATGATAGACAAACCTTGGATCACAAATATTAGTATCAACTGTTAAAGCAGCAAGCCCTCGCCCTATACAGTACTCTCTGTCAGCCCAATTCATTCTCCCCGTTGTTGCACCACGAACGCATAAAAGAATATCTCCTTTGTTACAGAGTTTAGTAGAGGCACTTGTCCATTGAATAGGTATCGGATTACAGTCCCCAAATTCAGTTGGACCATTGAGCAAAGGAATACCTTCTCCATGGGTATTATAAGAATGACCAGGGGGACTTTGTCCCATATTTATTGGCGCTACTTCTTCAAGGGATTTATTTATCCATCTGTGATGTGATTGACCAAAAACTGAATTCTTTGTCGCCCCCATTAAGGTTCTTGCTTCTTGGTAGGTTTCCCCTCTTAAGCTGCGAGCCTCCCCAATCTTGGCGGCCAGTCCCTCGATCTTGCCCACGATCCGCCGTTGCTCGGGAAGCGGCGGGATGGGGATGGTTTTTTCCAACCATGCTTCTCGATTAAAAACCATTTTCTCGATTACAACCCCAGAAGCACTGCTTCTCACGCTTTCTGTGAATGTTGGTGAGTGAGAAAGCCACCAAAAAAAACGAGGGTTAACATCGGACGATATTGCGAATTGGTCATAATTTGTGCTTGCAATCATATTGGAGGGCAAGTTAACAGGGACCATTGCATATGCTTGATGCCAACATTGAACCCGTGAGATGATAAATGACCCGGGGATAAGACGAAACTGTTTCTTTGTTTTTATTTGATGACCAAAAAGCTTTTCCCGCTCTTCAAGTCCTCCATGTCCTCGTTTAACAGTGATAGTTAGGTATTCTGCCATATCTTGTAGTTCAATGCGTTCATCAAGATATGTAAGTACTTTCTTGAAAGGTATTTTAGCCCAAGTCATTGTGAACGTTCCAATATAGCACGTATCTCAGTGATTATATTGAGTATCATACTTTCTTTAGAAAGAATGTTCTCAACCAATTTTATCGGAGGTATATGTTCTAATTCATTATTCATGTTGGGGTTGCGTCGATCAAGATTATAATTATTTGCGACAATCTCATCCGCAACCACCTTCCATGCGTTACCGCTTTCCTCGCGGTTCTTCCACCATGAAAGACAACCTTCAAATTCTTCAAACTGAATTGGCTTAGACTTGCTGTATCTGCTTTTACCTGTTTTACCTGCCCTTTTCGGGATTTCGTAAAACCAGATTTCCTTTGTTGGCCCCGACCGATCAAAAAACAGGATGTTTGTGGGAATACCTGTATAGGGTGCGAATACTCCCTCAGGCAGGCGAACAATGGTATGCAGGTTGAAGTTCTTGAGCAAGTCCTCCTTGATGCGGGCGCAGACCCCATCGCCGAACAGGGTGCCGTTGGGCACGACCACCCCGGCCCGCCCTGGCTTGGGGGGCCGGCGTAATTTGCGCATGATTAGCTGCAAGAATAACAGGGCCGTCTCGGCAGTCTGCTTATCATCCGGAAAGTTCCCCAGGATGCCCCGCTCTTCCTCGCCGCCGAAGGGCGGATTGGTAAGGATCACGTCCACCCGGTCCTTGTCGCCGATTTCGTTTAACGGCACGGTCAGGGAGTTGCCATAGTCGATCTGTGGATACTCCAATCCGTGGAGGAGCAGGTTCATCTGCGCCAGGAGATAGGGCATGGGCTTGGCTTCGCCGCCCAAGATGGTTTTCTGCTGCAAGGTGCGCCGCTGTTCCACACTCCGGCACTGCTTCTGGAGATGATTAAACGCCTCCACCAGAAACCCCCCAGTGCCGCAAGCGGGGTCCAGGACGGTTTCCCCCAGGCGGGGATCGGTAACCGCCACCATGAATTGCACCACGGGCCGGGGAGTGTAAAACTCCCCCGAGTCGCCTGCGGCGTCCCGCATCTCCCGGAGCATGGACTCGTAAAGATGCCCCAGGGTATGAATTTCATCGCTGGAGGTGAAGTGGATGCCGTTGATCTTGTTAATCACGTCTCGGAGCAAATAGCCGCTGACCATCCGGTTGATGACGCCGCTAAAGACCCTGGCGATGGTGTCCCGACGGTCCCCACCGTTGCTGCTCTGGAGGCTCTTAAGATAGGCGAACAGGCCGGGGCCTTTGGTGCCATCAGGGCGCACAGCTTCATCCTGATTGATAAAGGCAATAAGTTCATCCCCGGTGATGCCGTCTTCCCTGGCAGCCCAATCCCTCCAGCGATAGGGCGGCTCAACGGCGGGCCGAAAACGCTTCCCGGCCATGGCTGCTTCGATCTCACGTGCCTTCTCCATGTCGTCCAGGAATTTGAGGAACATGATCCAGGTGAGCATGGGCAACCGGTCCAGGTCGCCGTTGAGGCCCTTGTCTTTGCGCATAAGGTCTCGAGCCGACTTGATGATGCTGGCCAGGGATTGGACGCTGGAAACAGGCTTAACGACTTTGAAACTGCGAGCCATAATGATATTTCCTCATGCCGCATACAGTAGAGTTTGCAATTGCTGGACCGCCTCTCGAAGGGGGTCCGGCCCGCCGAAGAAGGTGGCAATTTCGATGACGTTGCCATGAGTGGAAATAGGAGGGACTTTCAAAACCTCGGGGATGGAAAACTGCGCCGGTCCATAGTCGGCATAGATTTCCAAGAGTTCGTGCAAGATGACCTTGGCCTCGGGGCCGTATTGGTCGAAAAAGTCTTTCTTGTCCAGGCGCAGCCGGTCGGCCCGCTCCCGGCGGGTGCGCAACGGGGCATTGAAGGCCACATGGCAGAGGAGGTCGAAGGGATCGGCCTCGGGTTGGCCGGTGGCTTCGGCCAACTCCCGGAAGTCTATACCCCGTTCAGCCAGGGACTCTACGATGAGGGCACGCTGGGCAGGGTCGGCCCACTGCTCCCGCAAGGCCGCCGCATTGGGGTAAATGGTCCGCACCTTGTCAGCGGTGTAATCGGTGTATTTCACCACCTTTAGTTTCTTGCCGTCGGCGTCCAGTTCATAGACCAGGTGGGCAACGATCTCGAAAAACCCGCCGTCCACGTACAACTTGCGTGGTTCATGGGTCGGTGGTTCCTCAAGAACGGGCGGCTCGGGTTCGACAATCTCGCCGCCTTCCACCGGCTCTTCGGGCTGAATGATCTCCTCCCCGGTGACCTGGCCGTTCTCGTCGATCTCCTCTTCGGTGATGAGGGCGGGATCGCCGTCGAATTCAGGGTCGGCGAAGTGGCGGGTAGCGGAGCCGGTGTAATCCAGAATTGAAAAATAATATTTGCCGTAGTCGTCCCGGACCCGGGTGCCTCGCCCGATGATCTGCTTGAACTCGGTCATGGAGTTGACCACCCGGGCGATGAGGATGTTCTTGCAGGTCTGCATATCGACGCCGGTGGTTAAAAGTTGCGAAGTGGTCAGGATTGTCGGGGTTAAGGTTTCAAGCTCCTGGAACCGGCTGAGATGGCCCCGGCCAATGAACCCTTCATCGGAGGTTACCCGGCAGACATAATCCGGATATTGCTTCACCAGGTCGGCATTGAGGTTGTTCAGGGCACGGCGCATCTCGTCGGCGTGCTCCTGATCCACGCAGAAGACGATGGTCTTAGCAAATCGGTCGTTCTTCTTGAGGAAGTCGGTGAGATGCCGGGCGATGGCCTGGGTGCGGGCTCTCAAGGCAATGATGCGCTCAAAGTCTTTGGTGGTATATTCACCATCGGGTATCTCCCGGCCATAGCGGTCCAGTTCCCCGGCGTTGGGGCGCCAGCCGGCGGCGTCCACGGTGGTGATGACCCGATGTACCCGGTAGGGGGCCAGGAAGCCGTCCTCGATACCCTGGCGCAGGCTGTACATATAGATGGGATTGCCAAAGTATAGATAGGTGTCGATGTTGTCGTTCCTGAGAGGCGTGGCGGTCATGCCCAACTGATAGGCCGGCTGGAAATATTCAAGAATCTCCCGCCAGTTGCTCTCATCCTTGGCGCTCCCCCGGTGACATTCATCCACGATAATCAGATCGAAGAAATCCGGAGCGTATTCCCGGTAGAGTCCGGGGCGGTGTTCATCCTTGGCGATGGCCTGGTAGATGGCGAAATACATCTCCCGGCTCTTTACGGCGATGCCGTTTTCGATCTTGTGGCGGGCCTCTCCAAAGGGGGCGAATATCTTGTCCTTGGGGTCGTCGATAAGTATGTTGCGGTCGGCGAGATAGAGAATCTTGGGGCGGCGGTATTCACCGGAGCGGTTCCAGCGGGCTGACCAGAGCTTCCAGCAGATTTGAAAAGCCACCACGGTCTTGCCGGTTCCGGTCGCCATGGTGAGCAAGACACGCTTCTTTCCTTGCAGGATAGCCTGGACCGCCCGGTTGATAGCGATCTCCTGGTAATAGCGGGGACTTTTGCCGGACAGGTGATTGAAGGGAGTGAGCAGGCGGCTCTTCTTGCTTTCATCCAGACCTTGGGAAGCGGCGAGGCGTTCCCAATGTTCAGAGGGGGCGGGAAACCGGGTGATCTCCTGCTCCAATCCCGTCAGATAATCGAACTCGATAATGCCGTGGCCGTTGGTGGCGTAAGCGAACTTTAGCCCCAGGATTTCGGCATAATCCTTGGCTTGTTCCAGCCCGGTCCCCGGCGACAGGTATTCCGCCTTGGCCTCGATGACAGCGATAGGAAAGTCTCGGGTGTAGCGCAACAGGTAGTCGGCCCGCTTTTGGGGCCGGCGGTGGATCTTGCCGCCTGAAACCACAATTCTGCCGTCAGTAAAGGTCCTTTGCTCAGTGAAGGAATGGGGATCGTTATCCCACTCGGATTCAATGAGCTTGGGAAGGACATATTTACGGCAGGTGTCGGCTTCGTTGGCCATGGCTAAAACTAAAGGCTCCCTATATATGACACTGCTCATTCAATAGGTTGGCCAGGGGACCATAATAGGAGGTCTCCTTGACGGCTGCGCCTGATGAGCGAATTTCGGATAATTCCTTGAGGTAGGTTTCCAGGGGATTCATCGGGCCTCACCCAAGGGCATTATGCCACGGGTAAAAGAAAATTGGTTAGCACTTTTTTGGGGAGTGTGTGCCGGCCAATTTCATTTCCAGGTTCACCTGGAGGGCTTATGGCGCCTTGCCAGGTCTCCAGCCGCGGCGTCGGGCTATCAAAAAATTGTTTGAAAAATAAGGAATTAATCGCAGCGGTAACTACCGCGGCCTGAAACTTGCATAGATTATGGGTGCGCAGTTTATTTCATGGAGGCCTTGTGGTGAACTTCCCGGATCGTACCAGGCAGCTAGAGCAGTATGATGATCTCCAAGAAGCGAAATACGTCTTGGAAAATCTATTGGACAGCTCTGCCGACGCCATTGGCGTGGTGGACGCCAAAGGCCGAATCACCAGATGGAATGCGGCGTCAGAGGAGATTTTTGGCTACAGTATGCCAGAACTCAAAGAAAAACATTTTTCTGAGCTCTACGAAGATCCGGCTGAGCTTGAGATAATGCTCACCCGGCTGCGCCGGGATGGCTTCGTTAGAAAGTATGAAATCAACATGAAGAAAAAGGATGGCAGTATTGCGCCGTTTAATCTGTCCATCAATCTTTTATATGACAGGCAGCATAATCTCACCGGCAGCCTCTGCATAGCCCGGGATCGAAGCAATACCCGCAGGGCTCTGGCCGAATTGCAGATGCTGAATGAGCGGCTGGAAAATGAAATCACCGAGCGGAAGAAGATGGAAGATGCCTTGCGCGAAAACAAGGAAACTCTGAGAGCGCTTCTAAATGCCATTCCGGAGTCAATTTTCCTGATCGGTAGGGGTGGGGTCATCGTTGCGGCAAATGAAACCTCGGCAAAAAGATTAGGCAAAGGTCTTGATGAACTTATTGGATCTAAGATGTCCGAGCTACTTCCTTCCGAAGTAGTCAAAAGGGAAAAGGCTTACACTGACGAAGCCATAAGAACCGGGAGGGCGGTTCGTTTTGAAGATATGCGGGATGGAAGGTTCTTGGACAACTTAATCAGTCCCATCATTAATGCCGAAGGTAAAGTTTCCAAGCTTGCCGTTTTTTCCCTGGACATCACCGCGCGCAAGCGGGCCGAGGAAGAAATTTTGCGCTTTGCCTCCTTTCCCCGGCTGAATCCCAACCCGGTTCTGGAAATAGACCTGGGTGGTAAGGTCACCTATGGCAATGAGTGGGCCCATGAAGTTCTCCGGAAATTGGGTCGCCAGGATATCACGGCCTTCTTACCTCCTGACCTGGAGGCCTTGATCCAAAGCTATCGGGAGAAGGGGGTGAAACAGTTTTATCGGGAGGTTGAAATAGAAGACGCAGTATTTGCGGAATCCATTCATGTGGCTGAAGAATTCATGACGTTGCGCCTCTTCGCCATTGACATCACGGAACGCAAGCAGGCGGAGGCGGCCCTGCGGGAAAGCGAAGAGAAATATCGGGGTTTGATAGAGACCACCAGCACAGGTTATGTAATCCTTGATACCGAAGGCAAAGTTCTCGATGCCAATCCGGAGTATTTGCGACTGACCGGACATAATGAATTAAAGGAAATATTAGGACGAAGCGTCATTGCGTGGACGGCGGAGCAGGATCGAGGGAAAAATGCTGCAGCCATAAAGCAATGTCTAAAGACTGGCCTCGTCAAGCATCTTGAGCTTGATTATGCCGGAGGAGATGGCCGCTCCATAGCGGTGGAGGTAAATGCCACTGCCATCATGACCTCGGAGGGGATAAAACTTATAGCCCTGGTCAGAGATATCTCCGATCGCAAAAGGGTCGAAGACGAGAGGGCCAAACTGGAGGCCCAGTTGGTACAAGCCCAGAAGATGGAAGCCATCGGGACTCTGGCCGGCGGTATTGCCCACGACTTCAACAACATCCTCACCGCCATACTTGGCAACATCGGCCTGGGTATGCTGGACCAAAACATGGGAGACCAGGGCCGGCAACGATTGGCTGCCGCGGAAAAGGCCTGCCAGCAGGCCCAGAGTCTGGCCCGGCAGTTGCTTACCTTCGCCAAGGGCGGCGCGCCGATTAAGGAACTGGTTTCCCTGGAAAACCTGGTAGCCGAAGCTGCATCTCTGGCCTGCCGGGGCTCCCAAGTTCGCTGCGAACATGCCTTTGACAAAGATTTAATGGCGATTGCAGGAGACCCGGGGCAGATCCACCAGGTCTTCCAGAATCTCATTATCAATGCCATCCAGGCCATGCCGCAGGGCGGCACCATCGAGATTACCGGGGAAAATATTAAGGTCGGCAACCATGGCCGCCTCCCCCTGGAGACGGGCAATTATGTCAAAGTTTCCATTAAGGATAAAGGGATCGGCATACCGGAAAAATATCTCCAGAAGATCTTCGATCCCTATTTTACCACGAAGCAGCAAGGTAGCGGCCTGGGTTTGGCCACCGCCTATTCCATTGTTAACAATCATCACGGCCATATCTCGGCGGAGTCCAAGTTAGGAGAAGGAAGCACCTTCCATATTTATCTTCCGGCCAGCGACCAGAAGATTATGCAGCAACCCAAAGAGGCCACGGAGCTGCTTTCCGGGAAAGGGAAGATCCTGGTAATGGATGATGAGGCGATGGTGCGGGAGGTGTTGGGGATGATGTTGCTCACCCTGGGCTATGAGGCGAAGTTCGCCAAGGATGGGGTTGAAGCAATCGAATTGTTCAGCCAGGCGCAAGGATCGGCAGATCCATTTGCCGCGGTAATCCTTGATCTAACCGTTCCCGGCGGCATGGGGGGCAAAGAGGCTATGGAAAGATTTCTGGAGATCGATCCCCAGGTAAAGGGCATAGTCTCCAGCGGTTATTTCGATGATCCAATAATGGCGGATTTTCAAAAGTATGGGTTTGCCGGGGTTATTGCCAAGCCTTATAAGGTTGCCGAACTGGGTAAAGTATTAAACAAGGTCCTCACCAAAGGGAAATAAGCAATTTTCCGTGTTTATTCCATCAGAGCAGGTAAATAGCCTGGAAAACACGCCCTCCACAGGCTAACCAGTTAATATATCAAAGGTTTGGCCTATTAATGGGAGTGTTTGATGCAGGCCGAGCCGAAAGCTTCAAAACTCGCCGTTGCTCTTTTAATTTTTTTATGTGCGTTTATGGCGCTTGAGGTTTGGATCGGGTTCAAAGAAAGTTCCATTATGTTTCCAACAAAAAATTGTAATATGAGTTTTGTTAAAAACGTCTTTGTATGCAATTCTGCCAAAACAAGTATAAAAAAGTATATTACTGTAGCTAACCAACTTATCTTTAGTAGAGATTTCACAATCAACTGTAATCGGTTGGAATCTATTACTCGCAATGACCATTGTTTCTGGAACAACTTTAGAAGCATACGACGAATTTTGCATTTTAGTGAGTTCTTTGTCAATTTGTTCATTATTAATTATAACCAAACTATAATTAACTTTTGTCAGAATGGCTGGTGTTTTGCCATGATTGGTAACAGTAATCTTGGCTTGATTAACTCCTTCTTTAATACCTTCAATAGGTTGCCCCTGCTTGCTCTCAGGGTGAGGTTTTACTGTTACGAAAATATAGGCTCTTTCGGCATGGATTTGGGATTTAACACTTCGCCTCATTTGAATGCCTTGATAGACGGCCACGATGGCCAAAACTCCGGTGATAATAGCCAAATACCAAGCATATCTTACGAGCAAGTGGTCACTCGCCGCTTTTTCCTCGCGATCATTTCGTTCTTGATCTTTTTCAGCTTGAGTCTTTTGGGGAGTTATTGCTTTGATAACGAGTGGCGCTTCTTCGGTGCCGCGCTTATCGGCTTCGGGTTTTTGGTGTTCCTTGGAAGCCTGTATTTGGGCTGGGTTACTCCTTATAGTTGGTCTTGGGGATGGCCCTTGTGATTGTGCATTTACCAAAATAACCGGCAACAAGAGTATGGTGATTAAGCCAATTATTTTTTTTAGCATAATCTTATCGCCGCCCCGAAGATGTCAGGATTCTTGCGGTGCATAATGGACCGAAATATGGGATTCGCGCAAAATCACCATAGCACAAATGGCGGTTGGGAGCCAATTAAAACTACCATACCGCTTCCGCTGAGTGGTTCTCAAATTTCATATCAACACTTGCAGTTTAAGCAAGCACCTATTATTATTAACTCATCGCGTGGGGTTAAATATACTCGATGGGTGGATGCCGGTATGCCAAAAATCCCAACAGAAATTTTGGAATCTGTTTTTTATTTGTATAGGCATAAAGAAGATGCTGAAAAAGGCTCTGAATATGGAGGGACTGGTTTTTTTATAAGCCTTCCCTCTGAAAATGATTCACGTTATTTTTATGTTTATGCAGTAACGAATTATCATAATATTATTGATGGGTTTACAACGCTCAGGGTTAAGACAGAAAATGGTGCATCAGATTTTATAGAATTAATTCCCGACATTGATTGGAGATATGTGCCTGGTGGCGGCGATATTATCGTAGCTTCGATGAATAAGCATCTTAACGAGAAAAAACATAGAGTAATGTGTATTACCCTTTCGTACTTTGCGACGAGAGAAGTTGTCGAAAAGAATCGAATAGGGGTAGGCGACGATGTTTTTATGGTGGGGCGTTTCATAGATCATGATGGTGGCCCTACTAATACGCCGGCAGCGCGTTTTGGAAACATTAGTGTAATGCCTACACGAATAGAGCCAATGGATAATGGTGTTAAAGACAGTTATTGTATAGACCTTCATTCTCGTAGCGGGTTTTCGGGTTCACCTGTATTTGTTTATCGAACCCCAGGAAACGACCTTGAAGCAAATATTCTTGCTGGATACACAATTCTTGGTTCAGGATTTGTTAAATTACTTGGTATTCATTGGGGTCAATTCCCTGAACTTTGGGAACTTATTCATATTCCTAAAGAAAAATTAGCAGAATCTACCCTTGGATTAATAGTAGAGGGACAATATGTAAAAGGTTTGAGTGGCATGACCTGTGTAATGCCCGTTGAGCCAATCTTAGATGCACTCAATATTCCCCAATTCAGGGAGGAACGGAAAAGAGGTGATTCTACATTGGAATTAAAATTCATAAAAAATGGCTATCCTGTCGAACCGGAATCAACTAAACCCCTTTCCAATCAGGACAACCCGCAACATAAAGAGGATTTCAACTCTCTGTTAATCGCGGCAGTGAGAAAGAAGCAACCAAGTGATGAAACATAGCATAATGGGATTTTCTCATGTTATGGCGGTAACTGAACTCACTTACATATTTCCAAAGATGCTTACCAGAAACATGGACATGAGTACCTTTGATGGAACGTTTTAAAATACTCCAATGTCCCTCAATCGTATTAACATGGTACTTGCCATTGACATATTGTTTTGCAAGGTGATTAACTCGGCCATGTTCATAACCATATTTTAGATTATTATAGCCATCCCATTCATCGGTGCTTATATTGCTATCAAAATCTACATTATTAAAAACTATCGGCTCTAAGGTAGTGCTTTTAACATCTTTGATAGGACCGGCGCGGAGGGTGCCATTGCGTTCTACCATGCCCATAACGATGGTTTTATTAGTTCCTTTTTCCTTAGTGTCTTGGCGGGTTTGATGACCACCAATACGTGTTTCGTCAATTTCGACGTGTCCCGAAAGGCGATCATGGTTATCGGCTTGGGCCATGAGCTTTCGCAATTCGTGAGCCATGCGCCAAGCGGTTTTATAGGTGCAACCGATTT
>Ga0208692_1001355_pt1 | contig 14059 bp, 10 predicted proteins | sample June2015DPH_20_1_3_FD_184721 | JGI IMG/M metagenome (GOLD analysis project Ga0208692, IMG submission 184721) | Peatland microbial communities from SPRUCE experiment site at the Marcell Experimental Forest, Minnesota, USA - June2015DPH_20_100... | ecosystem: Environmental > Terrestrial > Soil >...
CGCCTCCTCCTCGCGCCTTGATCTCGCCTCGCAAGCCCCATGCGCGCGGCCTATTGTACTTTCACCACGGGCTGCTAGCCCCAAAGTTATCATATGTCGGGATTGTTTTTGTGGACTTACTTTGAGGAAGAGGAGCAGGATTGCCGGTTTTATCGGGGTCGGGGTCGGGGTCGGTATCGGAATCGGGATCGAAAAAGGCTTCATTCGACCCCGATTCCGATACCGACCCCGATTTTACTAATGAACTAGGCGATGCCCAGCTTGAACTTGAGTGAGTTCAGCGTGTTTTTCATGAGCATCGTGATGGTCATCGGCCCAACGCCGCCCGGTACCGGGGTGATCGACCCTGCAATCTCCTTCGCCTTGTCAAAGTCCACGTCGCCGCGGAGGATCGCTACCTTCTTGCCGGTCTTTTCGCTGATCTTTTCACCGATCCGGTTGACGCCCACGTCGATGACGCATGCGCCCGGCTTAATCCATTCCGGTTTGACCAGGCCAGGAACTCCCGCCGCCACGATCAGGATGTCCGCCCGGAGGCAATGGGCTGCCATGTCTTTGGTGCCGGTGTGCACGATCGTCACAGTGGAGTTGGCGCCTTTGGCTTTCTGGAGCATCATGTTCGCAATCGGCTTGCCCACGATATTGGACCGGCCGACCACAACCACTTCCGCGCCGGATGTATTGACCCCCGTGCGTACGATCAGTTCCTGGATGCCGGCAGGTGTGCACGGTGGGAATTTGCACTCGCTCCCCCCGATCATCAGTCTGCCCACGTTGACCGGATGGAAACCGTCCACATCTTTGTCCGGGTCAATCGCATTGATCACCTTCTTCTCGTCGATGTGTTTCGGCAGAGGCAGCTGCACCAGGATTCCGTTGATCGATTCGTCCTTGTTGTATTTATCGATCAACGCAAGAAGGGCTTTTTCAGATATATCGGCGGGTTGATTGTCCTGCACTTCTTTGAAGCCCAGGCTGAGGGCCGTCTTCACTTTAAGAGTGACGTAGGATACGGACGCCGGGTTATCTCCAACCAGGATGGTTGCCAGCCCTGGAACAACACCACGTTCCTGCTTGATCTTTTTTACTTCTGCTTCAATTTCCTTGAGAATAGTCGCCTGGACTTCAGTGCCCAGGATTAATTTTGCCGTCATATACTCTCTCCATGTGTTCTAAATAGGGCTAACGGTCCACGACACGCTTGCTCCTCTTTAAGGACAAACGCGGCGCGCTGTTGCTAGAGAATGAAATTGCTAATGCAGTAATCCTTATCCAAATCTCCGCGTCCGGAATACTCCCGGGCGATTGCGCCTTCACTCGATCGTCGATGGGGCCTATTGCAGATAACCGTAACTCAGCTTGGCGATGTGCGCCCGCAAGGTCATAACTCTCTGCGAGCTTCCGCCTATCGGGGATTGACCGCAATTAATCGCAGCATCAGCCGGCGGCATCTCATAACCAACTACGGTTACGACGCTTTGGACTTGAGCTGCCCATCGTTTTGTTGGATGAATAGTCTGATGTCATCCGACATGTCAAGAAGTCGAAGCCATTGCTCTTTGTAGAGTGTCACCGGAAATCGGCCAAGTCCATATACCGAGACCGCCCCTTTTTCGCTCACTCTCATGGACAGCCCTTTGGAAGAAGATCTTTTCAGAGCTTCATTCTCTGCCCGAAGTCTTTCAAGTTCCGTTTTCATATCTTCATCCGCCATCGCCTTCTCCTCCTCCCGGCCCCAGCCTAATTGGCATAGGAGCCCTGCAAAACTCGGCGATTCTACCATGGACAGGGCCAGAATCAGAATAAAGCTTTTGGCCGGGGGTGCAATTAGAAGTGCGAGTCAAACGGAAGTGCGGCTCAATGTTCGGTGGAGCCCAAAGAATTTGTCATTGGTGATTGATTATTGGTTATTTGTTATCTTTCGGATCGGGTCGAAGAGGACGCGATTAGCGTGGGTGAGGAGATGATGTTTCTCAAATGACAAATCACCAAAAACCAATCACAAATGACAAATTGTTTTTGCTGACTCGCACTTTTGATTGCACCCTTTGGCCTGTTTACGGGTGAACGCGTCAACGCGTTAACCTGTCATCGGGAAACGGGTTCCATTCGTGGTTTGACATGGCAAACAAAACGGGATTATCGTTATGCATGACCTCTCGACGCGAATTCCTGATTTCAGCCGTGGGAATCCCCTCGGCGATTGAAGCCGCCTGTGCGCTTTCGCATGCCGCTGTCTTCGACCGGACTGAAGATCTGATACGATCTGCTCCAAAGGCGCGCTACTGGATCTCCACAGCCTCTCCCGGCAGCAGTTGTCTCACTTGCCACCAACCGGAATCAAAACTCAAGAGCAAGGCACACGAAGGCCAGCCTGCGATTGTAAAATGCCTTTTGTGCGCCCAGGGCTGCATTATCAAGAGCGGCGAAAGGGGAAAATGCCGCGCCAGGATGAACGTCAACGGCGAGCTGCGCAGCTTAGTTTACGGCCGGCCGGTTACCATTCACGTAGACCCGATCGAGAAAAAGCCGTTTTACCATTTTCTCCCGGGATCGGAGGCTTTTTCCTTCGCAACCTCCGGATGCCCTCTGCATTGCAAGTTCTGCCAGAACTGGGAAATTTCCCAGTCCCGTCCGGAAGATTTCGACATCGGCTTCGTTCAGCCGGCCCAGATTGTCGGCGCCGCATCCAAAAAGCAATCTCCGGTAATAGCTTTCACCTACAACGAGCCCACTGTTTTTATGGAGTACCTGGCCGACACGGCAGTGCTCGCGAGGAAACAGGAACTCCGCTGCGTGTTGGTGAGCTGCGGCTTCATGAATTCGGAGCCTTTGGCCGAAATGTGCCGCATCCTGGACGCGATCAAAATCGATCTGAAAGGTTTCAGCCCGGATTTCTACCGGAACGTCTCCGGCGCCGAGCTTCAACCCGTATTGAACACGATCCGGCAGATATCCAGAAGCGGGATTCATTTGGAGATCGTCAACCTCGTTGTTCCGACTTTGAACGATTCGGAAAAGATGATGAACGATCTGGTGGATTGGATCATTGGCGAGGTGGGCCCTGATGTCCCGATTCACTTCACCCGCTTTCATCCCGACTATCAACTCGTGAACATCGAGTCAACTCCAATCGCAACCCTGGAACGCTTCCGTAATCATGCCATGAGCAAAGGCATCCATTTTGCCTACATCGGAAACGTTCCGGATCATCCGGGCAATAACACGTACTGCCCTCAGTGTGGCAAGCCTGTAATTCTGCGAAGCTCGATCTTCGTTACCGGCATGAATCTGGAGAAAGGGAAATGCAAATTCTGCGGAAGGGCTATTCCGGGCGTCTGGGCGTAGTGGATTCGAGATTCGAAATTCGAGATTCGAGATTAAGAGCTTTTCAATCTCGAATCTCGAATCTCGAATCTCGAATTGCGCTGGTAACCTTAATCCTCGTTTTTTATGTCGCTGTTGCCTCCTGTGGAAATTCAAGCGAATCGGCCATACGTCCTCCGGCGGTTGCAGGCCAGTTTTATCCTTCTGATCCTGAAAAACTGAAGCTTGCAATTGAAAAGTTTCTCCAGGATTCCTCTGCAATTCCCATGGAGAAACCGGTCGCGATCATCGTTCCCCATGCCGGCTATATCTATTCCGGACAAATCGCCGCCGACGCCTACCGGCAGGTCATGGGACGCCAATACAATACCATTGTAATCCTGGGCGTAAATCACACCTCCCCAACCTTCAACGGCGTTTCAGTCGGCGACTACAGCGCATTCCGCACTCCCCTCGGCATCATTCCGGTTGACGAAGAGATCAGGTCCGCTTTGCTCGCGGAAAGCAAGGACTGCGTCCAGAGCCGCGAGGTCCACGAAAAGGAACATTCGATAGAAGTGCAGCTTCCTTTCATCCAGGTTCTGTTTCCAAACGCGCGGATTGTTCCGGTTGTAATACATCCGCCGGATCTTAAGATGTGCGTCCGGTTTGGCCAGGCATTGGCAAAAGTTCTGAAGGGACGGCAGGCATTGATCGTAATCAGTTCCGACCTGTCGCATTATCCTGCATACGAGAATGCAGTCAAGGCGGACCGCCAAACTCTGGAGACGATCGTGTCGCTCGATTCCGGCCGCATTTCCTCGCTCATGAAAGAGCTGGATCTCCCCAACCTGGAGACAAGAGCCTGCGGTGAAGCGGCAATCATCGCGGGAGTGACGGCGGCAAAGGCCCTCGGCGCAAAACGCGCAGTTGTGGTGGGCTACGCCAATTCGGGCGATATTCCTGTCGGAGATCGGTCGAAAACCGTCGGATATGGCGCAGTCGTGCTTGCTCCGGGTGACGCGCCGGGCAGCACCGCGGTTCTGGTCCGTCCCGCACCCCCGACAAGTGCAACTCCACTCCAAAACCCGGAGAAAAAAACTCTTCTGACATTTGCGCGGGAAACAATCCTGCGTTACCTGACGACTCAGACAATCCCGCTGGCAAGAAACTTCCCTTCCAGGCTGGATTTTCCCCAAGGCGCCTTTGTCACCCTGCGAAAAAACGGGGAGCTTCGCGGGTGTATCGGACACATGTCTCAGGATATGGAGCTTGACAAGACAGTCGAGGCAATGGCCCTGGAAGCCGCTTTCAACGATCCGCGATTCCCGCCGGTGCAACTGAGTGAAGTCAAAAACCTGGAAATCGAAATCTCAGTGCTTACACCCATGAAGCCAATCAACAAGTCCGAGGAAATCGTCGTTGGGCGCGACGGAGTTCTGCTGATCAAGGGACGCTATTCTGCGGTCTTTCTTCCCCAGGTGGCCACGGAAGAGCATTGGAGCAGGGACGAAATGCTCGACCATCTCTGCGAAAAGGCGGGAATGGCTGCAGGGTGCTGGAGGCGTGACGCGAGTTTTCAGGTCTTCCAGGCCGAAGTCTTCAGTGAATCGCAGTTTAAATAGTTTACGGGTTTTAAACGCGTGAACACGTTAACGCGTGAACGCGTAAACGCGTAAACGCGCAAATGCATGGCTTACCTTTTTGCCCTGGGATTCATTTCCATTCTGGGACAGGTCGTTCTGCTCCGGGAACTCAGCGTAGCATTCTACGGCGTTGAGCTGATCTATACGCTTGCCCTCGGAATCTGGCTTCTTTCAACCGCCTGCGGTGCAATGATCCACAAGCGTACTCATGTCCCCCCTTCTTTAACCTGGACTAACCTGCTATTTCTATTATTCTCGATCGCCCTCGCGCTGGATGTGGCATTCGTCAGATCTGTTCGCGTCCTTTTCACCAACCTTCCGGGCAGTTATCTCCCGCTGGCAACTCAGATCGCCGTCATGTGCGCCGCCCTGCTGCCGATCGGATTGATTCTCGGGCTGTTGTTTCAGTGGACAGCCCTGGCGTACCTTGCAAAAGGCAGGTCGCTGGCTAGAGCATATGCAGTGGAAAGCGCCGGCGGTTTGGCCGGCGGCTTTTGTGCCACTTTGTTCCTCAAGCTCGGATTGCAGAACCTGGTTATTGCGCTGATTTGTGCTTTAGTTGCGGCCGGATCGTCATTCCTGAATTTCGACAGGCGGCGCATTCAAATATATCGCTCGGTCTCCGTGGCGATTTTTTCGGTTCTGGTGTTTTTGCTTTGGAAGGCGCCCCAGCTTGACCGGCAGATGACTTCCTGGACGCATCCCAATCTGGTGTCGACTTCGGACTCTCCGTATTCCAGGATCACGGTTTCACGATTGGACGAGCAGGTCTCCGTTTTTGAAAATGACGCACTTCTGTTTGACACAGAAGAAACATGGGCGGAGGAATTTGTCCAGCTTGCTGCTCTTCAACATCCGAATCCACGCAGAGTATTGGTCTTGGGAGGAGGGATCGAGGGCGCCATCCGTGAAATTCTGAAACATTCTCCAACGAGCGTCGATTATGTGGAGCTGAATCCCGCTTTGCTGCGTGTTATAAAAGTCCTCCCCGTTGAGATTCAAAAATCACTTCATGCCCAAAATGTGCGCATCTTCCAGGAGGATCCCCGCCAGTTTCTCGACAGGTCGCCAAATTACGATCTCATTCTGGTCGGAATGCCGGAGCCGAGTTCCGGGCAAGCGAATCGCTTTTATACACGGGAATTTTTCCGGCAATGCCGTGGAAAGCTGAATAACGAAGGGATCGTTGCATTCTCGCTGCAGTCCTCCGAGAATTTCTGGACTCCGCAGCTCCAGCGTCGGATGGTCAGCATTTTCCGGGCGGCCAGATCGGTTTTTCCGGAGGTCCTGTTCGTCCCCGGTGGCAGGAATGTGGTCATCTGCTCCACGAATTCATTGACCAGGGATTCGTCTGTTCTGGCATCCAGGTTACAGGCAAGGGGAATAAAAACCCGGATCATATCTGCCGAATACCTCCACTACTTATTTACCAACGATAGATTTGCTGAGGTAGAACGGGCGCTTGAAACCGGGACGGCGCCCATCAATACCGATACTCGCCCGATCTGCTACCAGTACACGATCATGATCTGGCTTTCCAAGTTCCTACCCAACGCACAATTTTGGGACCTGTCCCTCTCCGGCTCGTGGACTGGCCGCGGACTTGCCTGCCTAGTGACGCTCAGTTTGCTCGCTTTGCTGCTGAGCCGCGCCCGGTGGCCGATCCGGCGCGCGCTGCTGACAGGAGTTGCCGGTTTCGTGGGAATGACCCTTGAGGTGCTGATCCTTTTGTATTTTCAAACAAAAAGCGGCGTTCTTTACCAGGATATCGGGATCCTGCTGACCGGCTTCATGGCCGGGCTGTCCTTTGGAGCCTATGGAACGGAAAAGATATATGGACGCGCGCCGAAAGCTGTGGGATTTGTGCTGCTCGGCGGATTCATTGCGCTCGGCGGCATTGTCGGCTGGTGGATCAATGCCGGAAGAGGCGCCGGGCTGCCGGAAAGTCTGGGTTCCCTCTTTGCAGCGGGCGCATTGGTTGCCGGAGTTTTTTCTTATGCGGGTCTGCATGAATCCCACGATCAAGCCGGGGCAATTACTCCACTATATTCCGCAGATCTTATCGGCGGCTGCATCGGATCCCTCCTGGTCAGCTTAGCCTTGGCCCCGCTGGCAGGACTGGCCATTACCTCCTATTTGACGATTCCGGTCGTCATGCTCTCGGCTCTTTTGCTGTAATGAAACATGAGGGGACGGCTCTCCCGAGCCGTCCCGCCCGAGCAATTATGGGACTGAAATTCCGGACGGGTCTGGAGACCCGTCCGCACATAATTTTTATCAATATTGGAATCCTTGGCGTTTTTGCACCGATAGCGCAGCGATAGTCTCTTCAACCCCTACCCATTTGTATTGAGAAAATGGTCAGTAAAACTGAAAAGATTCAACAGGCCGGAGGACTGGGATAGACATTCCGGTTTCCGATTTCAGGCTTGTGAATCTATTGGTCAATGAAACGGAGAACATCTTCTTCATGACCGGAACCATGGTTTCCGTGGCTGAAAAGATCTTTTCCGTGACCGAGACCATGGTATTTGCGACCGAAAAGATCTTCTCCACGGCGGCGACAATCGTCTTCCTCAAGGAAAAGATCTTTTCCATAACGGCGACTATAGTCTTCGCCACTGAAAAGATCTTTTCAATCATCGCGACAATAGTCAGCGTGCCTGAAAAGATCTTTTCGATCATCGCGACAATGTTCTGCGTCGTTGAAAAGATCTTTTCGATCATCGCGACAATGGTCGGAGGCGATATCCATCTATTGATTCTAAATGATTTATAGCTACGCTCGATTTTGACTGTGGTGTTTGTCGCTGAAAAGATCTTTTCGATCATTAAAAAGATCTTTTCAGTCGTGCAGAAAATAGTCATAATCATGTAAAAGATCTTTTCGATTGATGAAAAGATCTTTTCAGTGGCTGAAAACATCTTCTCTGATTCGGATACAATTGTCTATGGCATTGAGAAGATCTTCTGCGTTTCGAGGACCATTGTCATCGGCATTAAGAAGATCTTCTTCGCCTCGGACACTATTTTCTTCGCGACGAAGAGCATCTTCTGCATCGCTGAGAAAATTGTCGGCGAAGCGCCGACAACCCTTATGAACTAGAACATACAACCTGCAAGGAGGCTTACCATGGCTCCACAGATTCGCATTGCGGATGGACTTCGAACCCAATCAGCCGAAAAGCTCATCGCTAGCGCCGGCGCCATTATCACCGGGCTGACAGGCAATCCTTCTTTTCCTTCGCCGCCGGTGGATCTGAAGACGGTGCAGGACGCCGTCGACGATCTGAGCGCGGCTTTGGCCGCGCAGCCCAATGGAGGCCCCACGGCAACAGCCGAGAAGAAAAACAGGCAAGCGGCGCTGATCGGGCTCCTGCGCAGGCTGAGGCACTACGTCGAGGACCATTGCGGCAACGATCTGTCGGTTCTCCTGTCGAGCGGCTTTCAGGCGGCGGTGACCACGCGCGTGCGTTCGCCTCTGGCGAATCCTTCGATCCTCAACATTCGCTTCGGCAACAGCACCGAGCTGGTGTTGAAAGTCACGCCGATTGCGCATGCGAGGTGCTACGAAGTGCGATTCGCAGCTGTTTGTGAGGGGAACGCTCCCGGTCCCTGGCAAACCGCCGGCATGTTCACCAACTCGCGGTCGATGACGATCGACGGCCTCACCCCTGGAACGACATACACGTTCCAGGTGCGGGCCGTCGGCGGATCCACTCGCTACAGCGATTGGAGCAATCCGGTGTCGCGCATGTGCATGTAATTTCCGCTCGCAGTACCGTATTCCTAAATCGGCGGTTAAGACATAAACCTCGTCCGCAATTAGGCTCAAGCAAGGCGCGCCCCATTCCGCCCGCCAGTCTTCCAAAGATGGAAGTTTGCACTTCCTACTGCAAGCAGATGCCGCCCGCCACCAAATCCGGCTGGGAATAGAAAAGCTCAAAAGACGCCACGGATTTCCCATCGCAGCCGACAGCCGCAACCAAACGAATGTGTAGAACCTCTATTGAACATGTGGGGACGGCTCTCCAGAGCCGTCCCGCCCGAGCGATCATAGGACTAAAAACCCGGACGGGTCTGGAGACCCGTCCGCACATGTTTCATCAATTTTTTGAGACAGCCTATCGAAAGATGCATGCGCGAATAAAAGCTTGCTGAAAAAGCAGGAAACTGCACTTTTATTATCACGAATTCCATGGATTCAAAATCGGTGGAATCCGTGGCGTTTTTAAATTTTCCCGAGAGCTTTGAGCACGCGGTCGGGGGTTGTCGGGTAATCCATCAACCATTTGCCGGTCGCGTTGTAAATCGCAGATACCGTAATCCCCGACATCGCTGCCCCGGTATTCTCTCCAATACCAAACGACCCAAAAGCCGCATATCCCAGATGGCTTTCGTTGACAAGACACGTGGACGGCGGGTAATCGTTCATCGTCCCGATGTGGTAATTAATCAGATCAAAGTTTAAGGCCACACCAGTCCGCGGACACCAGACGTGCTCCTCGGTTGCGCTCCTGCCCAAACCCATGATGGCGCCGCCATATTGCTGGGCTGCCGCGCCTCGAGGATTAAAGAGGTGCCCGACATCATTAACGCAGACAATGTTGGACACATCAACCATGCCGGTTTCGGTGTCTACTTCCACCTCGATAAAGTGCGCCTGTCTTCCCATGGCATACCAGGTGGAATCCGGTTTCCCATCCATGGTTAAAGTGGTTACCCTTCCGACCACCGGATGGGCAATTGCCGGATCGGCATCCCAGAAAATATCCGCCACCTCGCGAACCGTCTTTCGGTTGGCCGGATTTGCCTTTTCGAAGATCATGCTGTCCTTGATATCGAGGTCTTCAGGCTTTTTGCCGGGGAATGCCGGAGGTTGTGCGGTTTTTAAAAAATGGCTCGTGTTGTAGGCAGGCGTCGGCTGGACCGCATATTCGAGTATTTTCTTCTTCAGTTCTTTTGCGGCCATTACCAGCTGCGTGGTAATGAAGGTTGTTGAAAAGGATCCGCCCGGCTGCCACATAAAAAAGCTGCTGTTGTCCGAACGCTTCTCGTGGATGACGGTGTCCTCATATTTCAATCCGAGTTCAGAAGCCACGATGTGGCGCGCGCCGGATTCGGTGTCCACCCCGATGTCGCTTCGTACGCCGACGATTGCAACGATGCCGTTGCGAAGCATCAAACAGCCAAACGTCATTGCCGGTTCAGGCGCCCAGAAGGCCCATTCATTGATCTCCATGAAGCCCATGCCGTGCATCTTCCCGTCGGGAAGTCTTTTGGCTCCGGGAGCGTGCCATTTCTTACCCCAGCCGATTGCTTCCTTCCCTTTGTCGATGACCTCTTTGAGGGACCATCGCTGAGGGAAACCGTTCTCCTTCTGGTAGCGCGTAACCCAATCCCAATCGTGTCCTCTGCACCCATCGTTCTTCAGTGCGACTTCGGTCGGATCCAAGCCGAGTTCGGCGGCTACCCGTGTAATCATGACGTCATGCGGGACGCAGGCGTGTGCGCCGTGCCGGAAGCATATCAGATGCCCTCTATTCACCAGCGGCCATTCCAGGGTTCCGCGAATGTTGGGTATTTTTGTGCACTCGTAGGTTTTGTCGACCGCGGAGTTGCGAACTCCGACCACGTGCCAGTGACAGGCGGTAATTGTCCCGTCCTTCTTGGCTCCTACTTTACAGGTGAAAGTCCCGGCATCGTCTCCCAGGACCATGTGAATGCTTTGGTCGTATAGGAGCTTCACCGGCCTTCCTTCCGCACGCCTGGCCAATATGACCGCGAGGCGGGTGAAGCACATCGAATAGGCGAGCCAGGAGAAGCCCCCGAAATAGGCGCCCTGATAAGGCATGGTTACGGTAATCTTGGACCAGTCGGCGAGGGCAGGGACAGGCTTTTCCCTCATTTCAGAAGGATTGATTAAAAACCACTGCGGAATGTCCTGATGATGAACCCAGAGATCGAGAAAGTCCCCGCGCCATTGAGCGACGCAGACAGCCGGTTCGACGCCCGCAGCCGAGTTATATTCCCTTTTTATCTTGTACTCGATCAGCTTGTCCGCTTCGGCGAATCCCTTTTCCATATCGCCGTAAGTCACATCTTCGGCAATGATAGTGTTCGGTTCTCTGGCCTTTTCGTTGATCCGTTTTACTTCCGGCATCGTCTTGATGGCGTCCGGTTTGGCCGATTCTTCCATGTCCAGAATAAACGGCTGCTCTTCCCATTCGATTTTCATCAGACGCAAGGCCCGGTCGCAGATCTCTTCGCTGTCGGCTACGACTGCAACTCCCATCGGATGATTATAAAAATTGCTGGTTTTCGGCAGAGTCAGGATGTTGCACATGCCCGAAACTTCATACCAGAGCCCGCTCCCGCTATCGTATTGAATGCTGGGATCGTCGTATTTGAGTATGTCTCTCACGCCCGGAAGAGCTTCAGCCGCGCTGGTGTCAATTTTGACAATCTTTGCATGCGCATAGGGAGAAGTGAGAATTTTGGCGTACAGCATTCCGGGGAAGTGGATGTCTCTCGTATATGTTGCTTTGCCGCTTGCCCTCTCATGCGCATCCTGCCGGGGCATCGAAGCTTGCGTCTTTTTGTAATCTTCCGGTACTTCCCAGGTCCAGGGCCTGTAGTCCATAAATGACTCCTCGGTTAGAAGTACAAATTACGAATTACGAATGACGAATTACGAATTGAAAAACCAGAACAACTTGAAGCTGTGTATTTTTAATTCGTCATTCGTCATTCGTAATTTCTCTTAGTGCGTTCCATACAATATGACGCCTTGCTTCAACAGAATCTCCTGCAGTTCGGAAACGTCCTGTTCCAATTGCCGCGGCGTGGTGTTTTTCAGCGCGCACACCGCGGCTGCCGCTCCTGCCGCCTGTCCGGTGACCATTGTTTCCTGAAGGAATCGTTTGTATGAATCCCGGTCGGTGGAAATTGCCTTGCCGGCCACCAGCAGGTTGTCAATGAGCTTCGGTACAAGGCAGCGGTAGGGGATGTCATACGACCCGCCGTCTTTCGGGTGAACGACGCCTCCATAGGCGATGGTGTCCTGCGTGGCGACATGTTTGGCGCCGGATGAGAATGAGCTTTTGCCGATGACGTCCTTGAATTTCCGCGCTTCCGCGCAATCCGCTTTGGTCAGGACATAATCTCCCATGATTCTCCGGCTCTCCCGGATTCTCAATTCCGTGCACATCCTGGTCAGATAGGAATTTTCAAAACCGGGCATGTACTTTTTGATGAACTTGAGAGCCATGACGATCTGCTTTCTGCATTCAACTTCACAGCGCGTCAGGTCTCTGACATCCGTGGGATCGGCATTACCCACCTGAGACGAGTGTTGAAAATGAGCCTGAATCTTGCCGTTCTCGCGGGGCAGGATGAAAAAGCCGACTCCGCTGAAGGTATGATATTCTCCCGCGGCCACGGCTTTGTCTCTTAGAGAATAAAACCCCATGAAATTGCTGATTTCCCTAATATCTTTGACCTTACGGATTCTTTCCACGATCTGTTCCTGGGTCCAGTTCAGATACGGGTGCGTCATGGGATTGAATTCGTATTCCGCATTTTCCTTTACATATTTCAGAACTTTGTCCCAGTCCACTCCATCGACTGTAAAGGAAACCGTGTGAGGCTCAAGCTGGTCCTTCGGAACTTGTTCATAAGGAGCGCCGGCCCTGGCGGAAATTTCGCCTTCACCCGTGCAATCGATAACGATTTTTCCAAGAACGGCCTGCCTGCCGGATGGACTTTCAACAATGACGCCGGTGACCGTATTGCTTTGCTTCAGAACGTCGACTGCCAGAGCATGCAGCATCAGGGTGACGCCATTCTCTGTCATCATTTCAAAAATCAGCAGGCCCCAGTAATCCGGATCGACTAATGAAAAACTGTATCCTACTCGAAAATCCGGAGTGGTATGGGGCAGGGCATGTCCGTCTTTCAGCAGCCTCTGGTGCGTTTCCTCCAAAATCCCGCCGATAATCTGCTCCCGGCGCGGGTTGAACATATAGGCGTAAGCGAAGCCCGGAGGACCGGAAACGTTCATCTGTCCGCCAAGCGTTCCCAGGCGCTCGATCAGAATCGTGCTTGCGCCGGCCCGTGCTGAAGCAATGGCGGCTGCCACGCCGGAAGTCCCACCACCCACAACCACCACGTCATATTCGCCGTAGATTTCCATGTTTGCCGTCCTTCCAATAAAACAATGTGGGGATGGCTCTCCAGAGCCGTCCCGCCCCGGTGCGAATACAAAAAGCCGGACGGGTCTGGAGACCCGTCCCCACATATAATCTCGTTTCGTTCCTGATTATCGCTTAAACTGCTCAATGCTCCGGGCTACGGCCCCACCAGGCAACGACACCGGCAGAACGACGCTCCCGCTGTGCAGCGCCCATGGAAGAATGACGCCCGAATGCCCGCCGCGTCCTCCGACAACCACGATGTCAACATCCTTAGGCGTGCGAGTCACCGGCATTGGATGCTTGTTGGCGAATTCAGGCGGGCGGACCGGCACCAGCCCCCTGTCCCTCACCATCGGGACATCGTGCACGGCACGCAAATGGATGTGCTCGCGAATCATATCTTTAGTGTACCCGGCATTTTTGAGCATCATTCCGTGATCCGGCGTCAGGACGAGCACCAATGGGCCCGGTATATAGGCGTTATTGGAGCCCAGGGTCGTGCAGGAATCGGTGATGGTATCCAGCAAATCATGGCCGTTCAAACTCAAAAAATCGATGATGTCGTGTTGCGGTTCCGCCTTCAAGACGTAGACGGTTGTGGTTTTGGAATTGTAGTGTTCCTCGTTGATCATTTTCCACTGCGCCAGCGACGGCTCTTCAGCAAAGCAATAGGTGAACTCCGCCTGGGATGCGATGCAGTCAAGGTCGCATATGCCGGGGACTGCGCGGCACACATTCAGGATCACAAGGTTCACCGCCCGTCCGATCGTTGCGTTTTCAGGATAGCCTGGACCCAAACATCCCTGCTTGCCTGATATCCCGATTTCCTGGGCAATCGGGCCGCTGACCAAAACCAGATTCCCGCCGGGATGCGACGTCGTTACCGACTGAAGCAAATTGTAACTGGGATCG
>Ga0208692_1001362_pt1 | contig 13997 bp, 20 predicted proteins | sample June2015DPH_20_1_3_FD_184721 | JGI IMG/M metagenome (GOLD analysis project Ga0208692, IMG submission 184721) | Peatland microbial communities from SPRUCE experiment site at the Marcell Experimental Forest, Minnesota, USA - June2015DPH_20_100... | ecosystem: Environmental > Terrestrial > Soil >...
GAATGCCCAGAATTTCCCCGTAGTGGATTACCACGTTCACCTGAAAGGCGGGCTGACACTGGAAGAGGCGCTCAAGGAGTCGCGACGGCACGGCATCCAGTACGGAATCGCTATCAACGGCGGGCTCGGCTTTCCCGTCACCAACGATGCCGCAGCCGAGGAGTTCCTCAGGAGTATGAAGGGCCAACCGATCTTCGTGGCGCTGCAAGGCGAAGGCCGGGAATGGGTGACGCTGTTCTCAAAGGAAACGGTGGCCAAATTCGATTACGTGTTTACTGACGCCATGACCTTCACCGACGACAGCGGCAGGCGAATGCGGATTTGGATCAAGGAAGAGGTGGGAGAGATTAAGGACAAGGAACGGTTCATGGACATGTACGTCAACCGCATCCTTGGCGTGCTCAATCACGAGCCCATCGACATCCACGCCAATCCGACGTTTCTGCCGGATGTTCTCGCGGCCGATTACGATCAACTTTGGACGCTCGAGCGAATGCGGACTGTGATCGACGCTGCGCAGAGGAACGACGTGGCCATCGAAATAAACAACCGGTACCGAGTGCCCAGCCCGGCTTTCATCAAGGCGGCCAAGAAGGCCGGCGTCAAGTTCTCTTTTGGCACAAACAACAGCGACAAGAACTTGGGCCGTATGGAGTACGGCGTGGAAATGGTGAAGGAGTGCGGGCTAACGTGGCAGGATATCTTCCTTCCAAAGCCCGATGGAGAGAAGCCCGTCCAGAAGCGGGGGCTTCTTAAGAGCAGTGACAAGTGATAAGTGACGAGTGACGAGCGGAAGTCAGGAGTCAGAAGCCAGTAGACAGAAGAGCAGGTGACAGGTATCAGGCCAAATCCCAGACGTGATTCTCATGCGACGCCCTTGCTTCTCTTGGGTGGTTCCCAGAGTTCAATACGGTTGCCTTCGGGATCCATGATCCAGGCGAAGCGGCCGTAATCGTAGTCCTCGCGCCTTGGATCGACCTCCACGCCTTCTTCGCGAAGCGCGGCCAGCAACCCGTCCAAATCTTCCACGATAAAGTTCATCATGAAGCTGGAGCGGCTGGGGTCGAAATATTTCGTATCCTTCGGGAAGATCGACCAGACAGTCATGCCGGCTTTTTCAGGATCGTCAGCTTGACGCCAATTGAAGACCACTGCTTCCTGCGCCTGGCGCTGCAAGCCAAGATGCTTCTCATACCACGCATAGAGTTTCTCGGGATGGTCAGCTTTGAAGAATATTCCGCCCAGCCCGTTAACTCTTTTCATATCGATTATCCCCTTTTTTTTCTATAACATTCCCGCTTTCTGCGCTTATCTCCTTTGCAATCAATAACATTCCCGCTTTGTCGCCATTTTTCCACAGCGGTCCTTTGTTTTCAATGACATTCCCGCATCGGTCGTGCAAAAAAGAATTCTTTTTCCTACTTCCCGTCCAGCCTACGATGGACAGCCGACCGGCCGCGCCGGGGCAGTTTACAATGAACGCCGACGAAAAGATTGCCTTTCCCGGCCCACATGGACTTATTGTCTTCAGGATAGGGAAGGGTGCAGAGGTGGACGACGTTCCCTGGAATATCCGCTGCCGAAGCATACGCTACAACAATAGCCGACCGATGGGAGTTTGTCAAGCCTTAGATTCAGACGTCCTGGCCCCCAGGAAATTAACAAGAGCCGACTTTGTAAATGAGGCGCGGGTCTAGGTAGTGGGTCAGTTTGAATTATTTTTACTTCCGAAAGAATATATCACAAACCTCATCTTTGGTAGCAGTATAATCCAATACTGATGTTCTCGGAGGATACTTTGCCAAAGGTTCCGATTACGGTGATGGGGTTCCGATGCGAAAGATGTGGACACGAATGGATTCCTCGGGATTCAGAGTATGAACCGGCAACCTGTCCAAAATGTAAGAGTCCCTACTGGAATCGACCGCGACGGAGGGCAATGATGACATACGAAGATTTCAAGAGTCAAATACAGGTCACGCTTCGCGAAGCTGGCGGCTCTCTCACTTGGACAGAAATTAGAACCAAAGCTGCGTTGCCGCAGAAATTCCCGAACAACCAGTGGGTTCATCGTTTGGAAAAAGACCTTGGATTGGAAAGAAAGAAAGATATTCACGGGATAATACATTGGCATCTGAAGTAGAATACGTGCCATGCCTCAAGCCAATCGATTAAAACTTCCAACGGCACCTCCAAAGCAGCAGCTTGAGAGTAAAGCTATCTGGAATGACTCTCGCCCGCTGCTTGCTGCTGATTTTTTCACCCTTGGTTACACAGGGCGAACACTGGATGAAATCTTGGATTCGCTCACCTTAAATGGGGTGCGGACCTTAGCGGACATTCGGCAAAATGCCGTGAGCATGTATCGCCCGGAATTGAGCAAAAGCAACCTGCGGCGTGCCGTGGAAAGCCGAGGTCTAAACTACGTCCACGTGCCAGAACTCGGTGTTCCGCGCGATATTCGGGCCAAAGCCATAGCCACAGGCAGCCGCGATGTGATCTGGGATTGGTACGATCAGTATGTAGTAGCCCCCTATATTGGGAGGAATCTGCACCGATTTTTTAATAGTTTTGAGCATCCCGTAGCACTGATGTGTGTGGAAATCGACCCACGCGAGTGCCACCGGCATCGACTCTTTCTAGCTCTTGAGCAGATGGGATTAATAGGTTTCGAGCTTTGATGCGCCTATGTACAGAGCAGAGGAAAAGAAGAAAGCTCTGATCGTCGTCCGTACCTATCCGACTCCGGCCAAGAATGGCGTGGAGGTTTCGTGTACTGCTGCAATTACAGATAAAGGCGAATGGCTACGTCTCTTTCCAGTGCCCTGGCGATTCCTCCCCCAGGATCAACGATTCCGAAAATATCAGTGGGTGGAGATCACTGTGACCAAGGCTAGCGATCCAAGACCTGAAAGCTACAGACTCAAGAGTGACTCGATCAGGATAATTTCGGAACCGCTATCAACCGCTACTTCGTGGAAGGCAAGAAAGGATATCATCCTCCCGCTGAGAGCACACTGTCTCTGCTGCCTGCAAAAGCAGCTCGATGAACACGGGCACCCGACTCTCGGTTTGTTCCGTCCGAAGATTATTGAACGCTTGCTCATCAATCCTGAAAGCCCAACCTGGACCGAGGGCCAACTAGCAGTTCTTCGGCAAGGGCACTTATTTGAAAAAAAACCAGAACGGGAGTTAGAAAAAATTCCTTTTAGCTTCCGGTACCAATTTCGATGCGACGAAACCACATGTTCAGGCCACAGGATGATCTGCACCGATTGGGAAATGGGAGAATCTTGGCGAAAGTGGAAGGAAGAGTATGGAGACGGATGGGAGAGGAGGTTTCGCCAGAGGTATGAAACTGAAATGATCGAAAAGTATGATACTCACTTCTACGCTGGAACTGTGCATCAGCACCCGCACACCTGGATCATCGTTGGGTTGTTTTACCCCCCGCGCGAACTGCAGTCCACGATATGCTTTTCGTAACCTTGGAACTATACCCCCGGATTGCTGTAAATCGTGCGTCTAAGCGCTCTCACGCACATCAACGCCATCTGTTCAAGCTCTGCATCGTGCTGCTCTGGATGCTCCAGGAGTTCCGAATCTTCCCACGGTTCCTCAACATGCACTCACCTATTGCGATACCGGCGAAGCCGGTGAAGATCGGCTGTTAAATCGCTCTCCAGTTGCGCTGCGTCAATTAACTGCTCCAGCCGCATTCGTTTCGCTTCGCTACATTCGGAGCGCAGATGCGTTTCAATGGCAGCGACGGACGTTAGTATGCAGGCTAGGAACGCGCCGTGTATAAAGGAGGTGTCCGCATCACGGGTTATAAATGTGCACCATTCCGAAAGAATGACGCCTCCCTTAAGCAGTTCGTCATCTAACGCTAACAGCATGGCTTCGCGTTCATTTTCAGTCATTTCGTTTTCCCGCGAGCGGCTGCCGCTCGCTTCGCAATTGCCTTCCGTCGGGGCGATAGGCATCGACGTCGTCCGGGCGACCTCCCAGCTCCTCTCCAAGGAAGAGGTACGAGATGTGTTCGGCGCCCAGCAGCTTCTCGAATGCCGGCTGGCTAAAATGGGGCAAGCGCGCGCTCTGCGGCACGCTGCGCACATCGGCCACCAGCTCGACTCCGAAGTCCTTGAGCAGCTTGGCGAAATGCTCGAACTCCAAGATCGAGTGACCTACCGTAAAAAGTGGGTTCAAGCCGCCGGAATTAGTTGCCTTCTCAAGCTGCACCCCAACACCTCCTTGTAGCGCATCTTACCAAAAACCGGCTGCCTGGGCACCCACTTTCCTGGCATTACTTTCGCGGGCAGCCCCGGATTCTACCTGATATCGACTGTGGACTTTCTTTTTCGCCTTGATTCCAACCTTTGAAATCGCATACAGTCCATAACGAGGCACGTACGCGCCACCCGAGAAGGCTTCGCACGGCCCAAAATCGGTTCTGGCTTTCTTGCGCATGGACATCGAAGAGATCAAACGGAGAGTCAGAGGGAACCGCTACGTTTACAGCCATCACGCCGTCATTGAGCGGAGAGCCGAGTCACTCACCTTCAGTCAGATCGAACAAGCCGTACTTAGTGGCCGAATCCTGGAGGAGTATCCTGACACCGGTCGCGGAGAGAGTTGTCTTGTGGTAGGCTTATCTGGCGATGTGCCGATCCACGTAGTCTGCGGCTGGCGCGGCGAAAGCGTCGCGGTGCTAACGGTTTACATTCCACGACCACCCAAGTTTTCCGACCCTTGGACTCGGGGGGCGGGAGGAACCGAGTGACCGAATTAAGATGCAATTTCTGTGGCAGCGATCGGCATGAAGAACGTCGCATCGAATATCTCTACAGCCATCAGGGAGAGCACTTGCTTGTCCCCAACACTCCCGCAGAAGTCTGCCTGAATTGTGGCATGGTCTATTACGATGCCGCAGTGCTCAAGGAAATCGAGCGCCGTTTCTTTGCCATCCGGAATAAGTCCGAGGAACCCGACCGCTACATCAACATGCCGGAGAAATCGTTTGTGGGGTGATTCAGGTCGCGGCATGTGAGCAAGACGTAGCGCCGCGGTCCGCCCTTTGCCCCATTCCCTTTACTCAGGGCAAGCTCTGCGGCATGTGCGTTTGGTCGGGGAAGAGCCGCGCACCTGACAGAGCGCAGGTCCGCGCTACGCTTGCTTTCAGGGATCGATCATCTTATTTGTTTTCTATAACATTCCCGCTTTCTGAGCTTATCTCCTTTGCAATCAATGACATTCCCGCTTCGCCCCAACTTTTCCACAGCGGTCCTTTGTTTTCAACAACATTCCCGCTTCGTCCAGCAAAAAAAGAAGGCACCTATGTACTTTACGCAAGGCCAGGGCTGTGCAATGATTAGCCCGAGGCCGCACCTACCAGTATATCCGAAACCGAAACCCGAGCGGCCAGCCAGGAGCAAATCCATGACGATAGCCGCCGGGTTCCGATGCTTCGATGGCGTCCTCTTAACCACCGATAGCGAACACTCCTGTGGATTGAGCAGATACTCCGGTCAAAAGATATGGCCCATTGAATGCGGAGATTTCATTTCGGGTCCGCAACCGAATTGTTCAACGCTCCTAGTGGCGGCGGCTGGATTCGACAGCACAATTTCAGAAACCGTGACTTCCCTGCGCAACGACGAAGGAATACGCGGAAGCTCCATTACATTTGAGACTATCGAAAGCGCAATTAGACGTTGTGCTTCAGGCATAGGATCAACGGTCCTGTTGTTGGCCGTCAAACTCCACACCGAGCAACAGGCTCGTTTGCTTCGAGTGGTCGAGGACGAAGGAAGAGTAAAGATCGTTCCCCTTTCGTCAAGAACCGGAGATTGCTGTACATTTACGGGCACTGAAGTTGCCGAGTCGATGTGTCGAGAGATTTGCGATTGGCTGCATAGCGCTGGCTTACCAGTTCTGGTCATGAGAGAGCTTGCAAAGCACATCCTAAGCAGGGTGAGCGAGTATGCGATATACTGCCTCCCCCCAATTCAGAGCAACTATCTCTTCGACACTGGACGCCCTGAATTGGCAGAAATGAGAAGAGATATTAGGCTACCAGACTATGCCACAGGTTATCTACTCGGTCTGCAATATGATTTCGGCCATGCGCTTCGGAGCTGCGTTGATCCGACCGTACCCGAGGAGATGTTTGAAGAATCATTGCAGCATCTAATTGAAAGGCTGAGAACGACACGGAGACGTGTGCTAACTCCTTGATTCTATGTCGAATATAGTTGTATCTTTTTACTTGACACAAGCCTTGCGGTAAGTATAAGATTAAAGCATGGAAAACAACAAACAGCACAACCTAACGAAGTCGGTAGTAATCGAAGAAATTCCGCTCGCATGTTCCGATGAACTAGCGGCGGTTGAACTCTTAGAAGCAATGCGCTGGGGAAAGAATCCCGCGTGCGTTCACTGTGGGAGCACGGCGGTTTACAAGATGACGGATGGCGAAACCGGAAACCGGAACAACCGGTATCTGTGGCGCTGCCACGATTGCAAGAAACAATACACGGTCCGCATCGGCACAGTGTACGAAGAGAGCCGCATTGAGCTTCGCCATTGGTGCTACGCTTTCTGGCGCGCTTCCACGTCAAAGAAAGGCGTTGCGGCGCTGGAGATCAAGCGCAACTGCCAAATCAGCTACAAGTCGGCGCTCTTCCTCATGAATCGCATCCGGTTTGCGATGGCTCCCGACAACCCCGCTGCCGAGAAACTGACAGGCACAGTCGAGTGTGATGAAACCTATGTCGGCGGGAAGCCCCGCATTCGCGGAAATGCCACGCGGGGACGCGGAACTAAAAAGACCCCGGTGTTCGCGGCGGTCGAGCGGCATGGAAGGATTCGGCGGCAGGTGATAGCCGACGTGAGCGGCAAGACCTTGAAAGGCGCTATCCGCGAAATGGTAGACCAGCAAGCCCGCGTCATGACGGATGATTTTGCATCCTACAACGGCATCGGCAACGAGTATGCGGGAGGGCATCACACCGTAGCGCACAGTACAAACGAATACGTGCGGGGAGACATCCACACAAATACGGCTGAAAGTTCATTCGCTCTTTTGAAGCGCGGCATCACGGGGATTTACCATAGTGTGAGCAAAGAGCATTTGCATCGCTACCTGTGGCAGTTCGACTTTCTGTGGAATGCGCGCAAGATGAATGACGGAGAGCGCACCATCATGGCAATCAAGTTGGCCGAAGGAAAGCGGCTCATGTACAGGGCGGCAGCCTAAATGGAAAAACGGCTCCAACGATCAACGTACCAACCAATCAGCAGCGTATGGGAGGGGAGTGACGGAGACCTTCTCGAAGCGATGTTCAAGTTCTACGCAACCATTCCACCTGAGCCGATTTTGGATGCGACCTACAATGCGGGCCGATTCTGGAAAGGCTCCAAGCGGAACGTCGTTTCGATGGATATTGACCCTCAATACAAGCCGATGATCGTTGGGGACAACCGGAAAATGAAAGGCGTCCCGTCCACAAACTTTGGCGTGGTGGTGTACGATCCGCCGCACGTCGGACCGCAAGGCCGGGACAAGAGCAAGAAGCGATTTGATGTGGACTTCGGCGCAACCGTAGAATGCGGCAAGGCTCACGACTGGAACTTGAGCTATCTTTACCCGCCATTCTTGAAACAGGCGAAGCGCGTGCTAAAACCGAATGGCCTATTGCTTGCGAAGATCACCGACATGGTGAACAACCACAAGTCGAAATGGCCACATTGTGACTTCATGCGGATGGCCGAAGAAGCCGGATTCATCGTATGCGATTTAATTGTAAAAATTAGGAATGGCCCAATGGTTTCCACGAAGTGGCAGAACGCGCATCACGCCAGAAAGCGCCATTGCTTTTGGATCATCTGCCGGAACGGTGATGATTGTGAGCGGGGATCATTTCTTCGGAAATAGTTCATTCCATCGGCTCACGCGATGGGTTCCAGGGCGTCCTCTGCCCGGAACTTTGCTGCCAAATCCGCTCTCGTTCCATTCGGGTTGATAATGAGCCATGAGCGCAAATTCGGCTGCGAAGACCCACCATTCACTGGCGAACGTCAGATAACGAAACTTCATGTCTTCCAAGGCGATATTCCGGCGTCCGCTAATCTTGGCGGCGTGTTCAGAGAGGCGAGCACGCAACGTCCGCTTGCTTTTGGTGGTTCCCTTCGATGCTTTACCGACGTAGACAAGGCGGCCTTTGAAGTAGAGGGCATAGATTCCACTGGCCTGTGGTCCTGCACCCCTAGTGAGGTGAAGCAATGGATTCGACTCTAATTTCTCTACAACTTGAGCGCGGATGCCCCGATCAAGGTCGAAGTCGAAATAGTGCGGGTCTCCCTCACCGTTCGGCATAGGGAAGGAATAATATCCGATAAATGGTCAACCAAACAATGGGAAACAATCAGACTGACACGCTACCGAAAAGACAGCCAACGAGGAAAGCTAAGCCCGGTCCTAAGCCCCAAGTTTTGAAGCTTCACGGCAACTGGAAATCTTTGATGAAAAAGTCGCTGCTGAAAAAGAAGCCGCCTGAGGGCTGGCCGAAGTAGGCAGGGCCTATGGTATGCTAGGCTGAAAGGATAGCCCCTTGCGTAAAGTACATACTTCCCAAAAAGAATTCTTTTTCCTGGTTCCTCCGCGGAATTTGTGGGTAAGGCGTGAGGTAAAGAAAGGAGTAGCGCATCCTGCTCCGAACCTGTTAAGGGATATGTGGACCAACACAGATCCCGGCGCAGGGGGGAGACAGGATGCGGGTCAAGAGTATTCTGAATCAGGTGGAGAAGTACAAGGATTTTGTGTATGAGCGGGTACGGTGGAAGGACGAAGGGGGAGAACGGGCGCTGGCGGTGGAGGTCCGGCCGCGGGCGCATCGTCCGGGTCGGTGTTCGGGGTGCGGGGAGCCGGGGCCGGGATATGACCGCTTGCCGGCGCGAGCCTTCGAATACGTGCCGCTGTGGGGGATGCGGGTGTACTTCGTCTATGCGCTGCGCCGGGTGCAATGCGCGCGCTGCGGGGTGAAGGTAGAGGCCGTGCCCTGGGGGCAGGGGAAGCAGACTCTGACGCGCAGCTACATGCAATTTCTGGCCACCTGGGCGGGCCGGGTTTCCTGGCAGGAGGTGGCGAGATTTTTTCACACTTCCTGGGAGAAGGTTTTCCATGCCGTGAGCTGGCAGGTGGAGTGGGGGTTGGCGCATCGGGACTTGGCGGGCATCAAAGCTTTGGGCATCGATGAGACGGCCTGGCAACGTGGGCATCGCTATCTGACGGTGGTTTATCAATTGGACGCCCAGGCTCGGCGCCTGCTCTGGGTGGGGGAGCAGCGCAGCGCCCAGACGCTGTTGAAGTTCTTCCGCTTTTTCGGCCCCCAGCGCACCCGGCAGTTGCGTTTCATCTGCAGTGACCTGTGGCGGCCTTATCTGGAAGTGGTCGCCCAGAAGGCTGGGCAAGCGCTGCATGTCTTGGATCGCTTCCACGTGGCCATGAACCTCAACCAAGCGGTAGATCAGGTACGCATCGAAGAGAGCCAAGAGTTGCGGCGGCGGGGTCTCCGCCCCCTCCTGACGCGCACCCGCTGGTGCCTGCTGAAGCGGCCTGAACATCTCACCTCGCAGCAGGAAATTAAGCTGGCGCACCTGTTGCGCGCCAACCTGCGCACGGTGCGTGCCTATCTGCTCAAGGAAGACCTGGGGTTCTTTTGGACCTGTCAGGGGGTGCTGTGGGCGCGAGCCTTCCTGAAGGGATGGTATCACCGGGTCCTGCGCTCCCAGATCGAACCCCTCAAGAAGGTGGCGCGCATGCTGCGGGCGCATGAACCCCTCTTGCTGAACTGGTTTCGGGCCCGGAAGCAGATCTCCAGTGGCCCCACCGAGGGCCTCAACAACCGTTTGCAATTGACGCTGAGAAAAGCCTATGGCTTTCGCACTTTCCGCGCTGCCGAAATCGCTGTCTACCATACTCTTGGGGCTCTGCCGGAACCGGAATCGACCCACAGATTCTGCTGAGGAACCAAATTACCCAGTTGTCAATATGAAATGCGCGTAGGTATATATACCTACGCGCATTTCATATTGACAACTGGGTATGTTATTTTAAGGATTTGGATTCTCCTTTGAAAGCTAGATTTCCGCGATAGACATTGGTATATATACCAATGTCTACCACGGAGACCAAAAGAGCTCGCACCTTGTGGTCGACTATCATGCGCTTTGCTGGAGACACAGAGAAGGTCCTTTCCGTTTGTCTCCGAGCAGCAGTCCCGCTCCGGTCTCCTTATCTTCCGAGAAATCTACCCAAATTATATCAAGCATATGCGTAGGTATACATACCTACGCATACTCTGGCTGGAGATACCTTAACTTAAACTCAGGATTCTGTTTTTCCACTGGATAGCTAGACTTCTGCTGTAGAAATTGGTATATATACCCATGTCTACGGCAAAGAACAACAGGAGCTCGTACCTTATGGTCGACTACAACCGAATCGCGCGAGCCAATCGCGTTAGAGAGGCTCAGGAGGGGATTCGAACCGTACTTGACAATGAAGGCCGGCGAGTATTCAGCCCTCAGGATCTCGTAAACCTCTTTCACAAGCACCGAAAAGAATGGTGGATTCTAGCCAACATCACATCGAAGAACTTTATTGACTATCTCCAACGCGAGCTGAAGATCAGAAAAATTACTCTTGAAGGGGCAACGCACTCCCAGAAGTTCTTCCGCTACCTTTGGGGTGAACCCTCCGTGATCGAGGTTGCAGCCGCCATTCGAGCGAGTGCCTATCTCTGTCACTCGACCGCCGTCTTCGTTCATGGCCTGACAGACCAGCTCCCACGGGTGCTCTACGTGAACTACGAACAGAGCGTGAAGCCCAAATCATCTGGAGGGCTCACGCAAGAGAGGTTAGACCAGGCTTTTCGTCACAAGCAGCGCGAATCGACTTTCGCCTTCGGGTACGATGAATACAAAATCATCCTGCTCAGCGGAAAGAACACAAAGAGTCTAGAGGTTCAGAACGTCCCGGTTCCCGGCGGCGGGAGGGTCCGGGTCACAAGTATCGAGCGAACCCTTATCGACATCACGGTACGACCGACTTATGCGGGAGGAGTGTATCAGGTTCTCGAAGCCTATCGCGGCGCCAAGGGCCGCGTTTCTATTGCCAAGCTGATCGCCACGCTCAAGGCGCTGGACTACGTTTACCCGTACCACCAAGCGCTGGGCTTCTACCTGGAGCGTGCTGGCTACCCAGAGAAGTTCTATGGCCGTTTGAAAGAGTTTGCTATGAACTTCGACTTCTATCTGGCCCATGACATGCGGGACGTAGGGTATGATCCCGGCTGGAGGCTATTTCATCCAAAGGGAATGTAGCGGTTCGGTCTCTTGGAGAACGAAGTCGAAATAGAAATCGAACTCCTCAAGGGGTTCCGCCACTGTGGCGCGAACGTTGGGCCAGTCGTTCCTGTGATAATCGCGTTGCTGAGCAAGCTTACCAAGCAAGGAGATGGGAACCTCCTTTGCCGCAAAGATCCTCTTTATGAGGTCAAGATTCTCTGGAGAACCAAGCCGAAGTCCCGTCTTCGTAACGACTATGAAGATATCGAAGAAGTCTCGAGCTCTTGGGCACTTTGTCTTTCCGGTGGGAGCATAGTCTTCCATCTGTTGGCAAAGGGCGCGGAGCTTCTCAATTGCGATCATCGCGGACGTGTAGACATATATCGTGTAGTTGTCGACTTCCGCTCGGACCTTTCCGGTGGTGTATTCATACTTGCTGAAGTCCACCCTGAAAATCCTTTGCTGGTCCGGCCCGACGACAGAGGCTTCTCGGCGGAGGCGCTCCTTATCGGATCCGAAAGACCGATGGCGTGTCTCCTCGATCAGCTTGAATTCCAACTGATAGCCGCCCCACCACGGCTGCTGATTCTCTCGTTGTTCCAACGGCTTGGAGACGAGTTTTACATCAAATGGAATGAACCCAACGACGTTAAATCCGCTGGCGAGACAATGTTCTATCCGAGCCAAGATGTCTCTGGGGTTTTCAAAATCAGTTTCCATGGAGAAGTCAAGATCGAGCGAATCACGGGGGCTGATGCCGTGAACCAGGCTTAATGCGTTTCCACCTTTGAGAACGAGTTGCTCGAATAGCACCTCATCACTGAAAAGCGCAGTGATCGTGAGTTTTCGAATGTCTTCGAATCCCAATTTCATCAGATCCCTTGTACGTCACTGCTGAAAAGATCGCAAGTCCTCTGCCTCCGTGCTGCCGCCCTGGCCCCCTTCCCAGCGACCCCCCTGAATCTGACAGGGGACCGAATAAATCTCAGGCAGAGTTCCATTGCGATCACCCGCCCGACTCCGCCTTTTCGCACAACGTGACGTCATTATATGTCCGGCTATCCGTGGTCGCCAGCCTGAACACCCTAAGACCTTGTTGCGCGGAATTGGGTCACCTTGCGCCTATCGCACATCTTGCTGAATCTGGGCTTCCCAATTGGAAGGAACGGGCGTCCAGTCGCGGGTGAACACGTCGCTGAGGGTCAAGCCGATCAGGATGGCGAGCCAGAGGAGGGAGGAGGCGACCACGATGCGCAGGAGGTTAGAACTCCAGCGAAGATGCATGAAGAAAAGAACCACGAGCGAGGCCTTGCAGACGGCAATCACCAGCGCCGCGACGGTGTTCCATTTGCCCAGGTTAATGAACGCGACACCTGTGGTGAGGCCGGTAAACACGATCAGCGCGGCGAAAACCAGGACATAGAGCTTCTTGGGAACGACGTGGCCCGGCATCAGTAGCGCCCTCCGATCAAATACAGTAAAGGAAAGAGGAAAATCCAGACGATATCCACGAAGTGCCAGTAGAGGCCCGACATCTCAACGGTGTTGTAGCGCTGCGGTGAGAATTTCCCGCGCCAGGCCATGATGATGAGTACCGTGAGGACTCCGACTCCAATCACCATGTGCAGGGCGTGGACGCCGGTCATGAAGAAGTAGAAACAGAAGAACAATTCCAGGTGTCGCGAGTCAGGCCCATCAAAAGTCCAGTTCAATCCCGGCACAAGTCCTTCGCCGAAGTCGTGCCGCCATTCGAAAGCGAGTTTGACGCCGACGAACGTCAGTCCCAAAAGCAAGGTAAGCAGCAAAAAGGTTATGAGCGCCCCCTTTCTCCCCAGTTGGGCGGCGCGAACGGCCAGCGCCATGGTCAAGCTGCTGCACAGCAATACCGCTGTATTGAAGGCTCCAATGCGGACGTCCAGCAGACGGCTACCAGCTTCGAAGGCGGGTAAATAAAGGTTGCGGAAAATAACATAGGCCGTGAACAAGCCGCCAAAAAACATGACCTCCGTAGCCAGAAATACCCACATCCCAAGGCTGGAGGCTTCGTGCTGCTGTTCGAGATCGTCGAATTGTTCTGCCAGAGCGGTGTTGCTGCTATGCAACTTGAGTTTCCTCCGTTCCGTACGCGTAAGCTTCCTCCGTCACGATGGGTGTTTCCTCGAAGTTCTCAGTGGGAGGCGGAGAGGGCGTCTGCCATTCCAGACCTTTGGCGCCCCAGGGGTTGGGCCCGGCAACAGGCCCGTAGCGCATCGACCATACCAGGTAAACCAGCGGGATCAGGTAACCCACGCCCAGGATGGACGCGCCGGCGGAGGACATCACGTTCAGCACCTGGAATTCCGGCGCGTAGATGGCGTAGCGGCGCGGCATTCCCAGGTAGCCGAGCATGTACTGAGGGAAGAACGTCAGATTAAAGCCAATAAAAATGATTGCCGCCGCCAATCTTGCCCATCCATCCGGATACATGCGTCCGGTGATCTTGGGCCACCAAAAATGAAGGCCGCCCATGTAACCCATCACCGCGCCACCCACCATGATGTAGTGGAAGTGAGCCACCACGAAATAAGTGGCGTGAACGTGCACGTCAACGGCCAGCGTGGCGAGGAACAGGCCGGTCAATCCACCCATGGTGAAGAGCCCGATGAAGC
>Ga0208692_1001367_pt1 | contig 13944 bp, 11 predicted proteins | sample June2015DPH_20_1_3_FD_184721 | JGI IMG/M metagenome (GOLD analysis project Ga0208692, IMG submission 184721) | Peatland microbial communities from SPRUCE experiment site at the Marcell Experimental Forest, Minnesota, USA - June2015DPH_20_100... | ecosystem: Environmental > Terrestrial > Soil >...
GAAAGTCGAAGGCGACGATGCCTTCGTCCTAGTCGCTGACGAGGAGAGTAAAGCAAATGATGCTTTGGGCGCCGTCGTTGATCGGGCCGTTGAAGCTATTTCTGGTGTGCCCGAAGAAACGCGAACAGCGATGCCCGACGGAACCACAAGGTACATGCGGCCAAGGCCAGGCGCCGCCCGAATGTATCCCGAAACCGATGTGCCGCAAACACCCATCACGCAAGAATTCGTCACAAAGTTGAAGGCAAACCTGCCCGAAACCACTGAGCAATTAACCAAACGACTTGTCGACCAGTACTCGCTGAACCAAAAACTGTCAAAACAACTGGTTGACTCAGACTATCTTGCACTGTTTGAGCAGATTGCTGCTACCAGTAAGGTGCCGCCCACATTCATCGCGACCATACTCACTGAGACATGCAAGAGCCTAGAACGTGAAGGCGTACCAATCCACTCCATCCCAGACAGCAAGATCCAACGTATCTTCGGATTAGTGGACGAAGAAGCGGTCGCAAAAGAAGCTGTGGTGGACCTGTTGAAATGGCAGGCAGCCAACCTAACCGCAGACCCCGACGACGGAGTCAAGAAGCTCGGCCTGAAAATGCTCAGTGAACGTGAACTTGAACAGATTATCGACCGTCACTTGGAGAAGAACAAGAAACTCATCGACGAGAGAGGTGAGGGCGCGTTCTCATCGCTAATGGGGTCGGTCATGTCAGAGGTAAGAGGCTCCATCGAGCCCAAACAGGTTACTGAGACGCTAAAGAGAAGATTGGCCAAAGCGGTTGGAAAATAGGTCGTTAATCATTCTAGGAATTCCACATCGTCAATCAGCCCATCACTGTTAACATCCAAACCGCTGACAACCCGAGCGACAACGTTCTGGTTCATTGAGTTGCCCTTGGCGATTTCGTCTGTGTATTTGATGAACGCGAGTACTGCCGCTCTCGTGCCCTGGTAGGTGTTCCCAGCGACTACTATGACGCGCTTTTCTCGATTCATGGGGTTCACGATTGATTGAACTGCTCCCTCATCTTCTCCTGCGTAACTTCTTCCGGAAATTCGCGAAATCATAATGTTATGGCCAGTGAGTTCGTACGTTATTGGAAGGGATTCATTCACTGCCATTGTGACCGTGTTCACCTTTGGGCCACCGACCGTTATGAGGTTCCGGAGCAGTTCTTCTTGTGAAATCTCAGTATCCAAGCGTACTATGTTCTCCCTAGTAAGCGGCAGCAATGACCCTAGAAACAAGGCGAGGTCTGTGGCTCTGTCACCACATCTGGCGCGGCCTCGGAAAACTCCATGTGTATCTGGGCTACCAAGGACAATGTGCCCATCCAAGTAGCCTGAGGAAATGAAGGGTTCAAGAAGTTTGGAGGATGCTTCTGTGAGGGTTAGTTCAGGCAGGCCCCGGTTGCGATTCGGGGTGGCGGCTAGTTTGGGAATGATGGTGATTGCCTTTTGCTCGGCTTTGTAGTACTTCGCCATTGCGCCTCTTTTCTTCATTGTTCTCTCTAAGCGAATGAATCCGGTTCGCTCAAGCTCTCTTAGGTGGTAACAGATTACTTGTTCACTTGTGCCGAATGCCTGTGCGAGTTCTTTCGCGCATTTCTCGTTTCCTGTAAGCTCGGTTAGAATTCTCCAGCGTGTGGGTTGGAGAACTGACTGTGCTAACTTCGGGTCTGAGAAGACACGTGTGGGTACGAGTTGATCGGAATGTCGTTCTTTCAGGATTAAGTATGACATGGCTCTGAGGTTCCGTTTCTTTCACGATTAATAAAGGCGCGTTTTGACTATTAAGGCGATATTTGCCCAATCAGTGCACGTTCCCAGCGTGCGATGATTTCAAGATCCTCAATTCATCAAATCCAAGCCACAGGAATGCTTATCACGCAAATCTGGACAGCTCGCCGAATTCTCTCGAAAAGGTGGCGAGCATGTGTGGAATAGCAGCGTGTGTTTTGAAAAACGGCGAGGTCGGGGCAGTTCTATATGATTCGTTAAAGCGGTTGGAGTACCGCGGCTATGATTCTGTCGGTGAGGCCGTAATTAACGATGGCAAAATCGTTGTTAAGAAAGACAAAGGAAAGATTGACGAGGTTGAGAGCGAACTCCACATCAGTGATCTAACCGGAGTTATCGGGATTGGACACACTCGTTGGGCAACACACGGAAGGCCGGCCCAGGAAAATGCCCACCCCCACACTGACTGCAAAGATCAGGTGGCAGTTGTACACAACGGCATAATCGAGAACTACATGCCCCTAAGGCAGGAGCTGGAAGCAGCTGGCCACCAATTCAAATCTAGAACCGATACAGAGGTTGTTGCTCATCTCGTCGAAGAAATTTTGAAATCGGGAGTTGGTTTTGTCGAAGCCGTTCGTCTTACTGCCAACCGCCTGACAGGCGCGTACGCTTTTGCATTCATTTGCTCCCTCGAACCTGACAAAGTCATCGGAGTAAGAAGGGAAAGCCCGCTGGTCGTTGGTGTCGGAACAGATGGAAACTACTGTGCTTCTGATATCCCTGCGTTTCTCTCAAGAACTAAGCAGGCGATCCTTTTAGAGGAAGACGAGATGGCTGTCTTAACGGCCGATCGCGTAAGGTTGTACAGGGTGGACTCGGGCGAGGAAATAATCAGAGAATCTTTCAAGGTCGATTGGAGTGTGGAAACAGCCATAAAGACTGGCTACCCACATTTCATGCTCAAGGAAATTCATGAACAGCCGCTCAGTGTCCGCAACGCTCTCAGAACACATCCAATATACCTTGAATTGATGGCTTCGGCAATCAACCACGCGAAAAGAGTTTTCCTACTAGCATGCGGGACCTCATACCATGCCTGCCTTGCCGCGGCTTACGCTTTTTCGAATCTGGCCAAAATCGCTGTGACACCTGTGATTGCTTCTGAATTCATAGAGGGGTACGGAGCATTGATTGACTCGGAGACGGTTGTTCTTGCGGTTAGCCAGTCTGGTGAAACTGCGGACACACTTAGTGCTGTGAGGAGCGCAAAGGATAGAGGCGCAACAATCCTAGGAATTAGCAACGTAATGGGTTCCACGCTTACTAGACTATCAGATGTTTACATCGGTCAGAATTCAGGACCTGAAATGGGCGTGGCAGCGACAAAGACCTTCACAGCTCAGGTTTCACTCCTTCTAAAACTGGCCGTGGCCTTGGCCAAGAAACGAGAAGTGATTCGTAAGACCGAGCTGGAGGCGATGGAGCGTGGTTTTGACCAATTGCCCGAGTGGATCTCCACTTTCCTATCCACTCAGCAGGAACATGTCAAGTACATCGTAGAGAAGTATTCGGACAGAAGGAGTTTCTGTTTTCTCGGTCGGGGGATGAGCGTGGCAACCGCCCTCGAGGGACGGTTGAAACTACTTGAGTTGTCCTATCTTCCGGCGATCGCTTATCCTGCAGGAGAATCGAAACACGGTTTCATCTCAGTCGTCGAGGAAGGCTACCCAGTCATCTTCGTTGCCCCAAAGGATGAAGTCTATTCGAAGATTATCGGAAACGTTATGGAAATGAAAGCGCGAGGCGCGAACATTATCGCAGTAGTTGACGAACAGGACGGGGATATAACGAGCCTCTCTGAGGAGAAGATTACTCTTCCGCCGGGCATCCCCTCACTTCTCACACCAATTGTATACATCATACCACTCCAACTATTCGCGTATTACATGTCTGTTCGCAAAGGCTACGACCCAGACTTCCCTAGAAATCTGGCAAAATCGGTAACCGTGCACTGAGTTCACAAAACGAACGAAATATCCTACTCCCACCCCTACCTACAGAGGTGACCTCAAGTTTTTCCTGAACGCGTCCAGTATAATTGCATCGGTGGACTACACTTTTCCTTCTAAATTTAGCCTACTCGTAAACTAGTAGAAACTCTATTATAAGTAGGTTCGGAGGGTGACCCGAACAAACTTGGCGGAGCGCACGACGGCACAGAAAGTGACCGTTACTCTCGCAGGGGCAGCAGTCTTCGCAGCACTCGCAGCGATCTTAGCTCTCGCGAAGGCTGCGGTACCATTCCCGTTAATCCCGTACCTCCAAATAGACTTCTCCGAAATTCCAATCTATATTGCCTTCTTTCTATTCGGCCCCTTTGCGGCCATAATCAGCTCGGTCGTTCAATGGATATTCCTAAACGTGACCGGTAGCGACGCGCCCCTAGGCCCTGCGATAAAGTTCGCCGCCGTCGTCTCAACTCTCGGAGGTTTGTGGCTGGGCAGTGCCGTCTACGGGCGAATAAAGGGAAACAAGGCTCACCCATCTCTTGCGATCTTAATGATGTTTGGAAGCGGTATTGTATGGCGTGTAGCCGCTATGACCGTCGTAAACTATATAGTCCTCATATACATTGGGCCAATTTTCTTTGGCGTAGATTACATAGGCTTCGCAAAAGCTACTATAGAGAGGTCGACAGGGTGGAAGTTTGGAAGCGAGGGTATGGTTTTGGCTTACACGTTGCTCTTCACAGCCGTGTATAACATCGTGAACCTTCTCGTGGCAGCAATACCAGCAGGGCTAATCGCTTCGCCTATCGCAAGTTCGTTTAAGCACATCACTTCCTTCGAGGCTTGGCTAGCTCGCAACATGCGCTAATCACTACCCTGTAGCGTCTAGATCCTTACTTCGTCCAGCCTAGAGTTTTATGATGTTCTCGCGTTCAGGACCAACGGACACATACTGGATTGGCACCTTCGCCACTTCCTCGATACGCTTCAGGTAATCCTGCGCTTCCCTTGGAAGGTCATCCCACTTTCTGGCGCTCGTTGTTGGCTTTTTCCAGCCTGCCCATTCTTCGTAGATAGGTTGCACTCTTCCAAGGTTCACGGTGTCCGGCATTTCCGTGATTTCCGTTCCATCGAGACGATAAGCGATGCAAATCTTCACCTTCTCGAATGAGTCTAGAACGTCAAGTTTCGTGACTGCAAGACTAGTGATGTCATTTAGTGACACAGCATACCGGAGAATAACAGCATCTAACCAGCCGCACCGTCGAGGCCGCTGAGTGGTTGCCCCGTATTCGTCACCGATTTCGCGAAAACGCTCTCCATCTTTGTCAAGCAGTTCTGTGGGAAACGGACCGCCCCCAACTGCCGTTGTGTACGTTTTCGCTACACCAACAATACTCTCAATTGAACGGGGCGACACCCCGGCTCCGGCACAGGCACCGCCAGCGGTAGGCGATGAAGCGGTGCTGTATGGGTAAATTCCCCAGTCAAGGTCTCGCATTGCACCCAACTGTCCCTCCAACAGGACCTTACGCCCTTCTGCGACTGCTCTGTGCAAGATTGGAAGCGAATCTACAATTCTCGCTCCCAATTTATTGCTCCACTCCTTGGCTTGTCGCATGAGATCCTCAAGTTGAAGCGGCTTTATGCCATAGTACGCCAATTCGTAGTTCTTGAGCGGAAGAATCCCATTCAATCTTGTTTTCAGGAAGTCGGGATGTAGAAGGTCTCCAACTCGAATGCCTCGGTAAGCCGCCTTGTCGCCGTATACGGGTCCGATGCCTCGGCGAGTTGTCCCAAGGCCGCCCTTCTGCTCGCCTGCCCCGTCAAGGAGTCGGTGGTAAGCCCAAACGAGATGAGCCCTTCTGTCAACCCAGAAGTTGTTGGTCTTGATTCCGGCTTTTTCTACTGTGTCGATTTCTTCGAGCAGGGAGGATGGGTCGATTACCGTTCCTGCCCCGTCGATGCAAACAACTCGAGGATAGAAGATTCCGGATGGGACTAGGTGAAGCCTGAATGTGCCAAAATTATTCACAACCGTGTGCCCCGCATTGTTTCCCCCTTGAAACCTGACAACAAAATCGGCTTGGGCAGCGAGGTAATCTATAATTCGGCCTTTTCCTTCGTCGCCGAACTGCGCTCCGACGACTACAGTGCACGCCACACCGTTTCCCCCTCACGAGGCTCTAAGTGCAAATTTAAGCTTTGACGGTAATTCACGGGAGCGATAGTTCATGCGACCGGGACCCTCTGATGCTAGTGTCCGACGGGAGAGAATTGGATTCAGTCTGCCCGTCGAATGCCATCACTGCGCCGGCTGAGAGCGCTCTGAACTTAAAGGATTCATCATTTTCCTACGCATGAATTCAACTCAAACAGCCCCTTCAGCTGTTTGAATTATCCTATTCTGAATCCGGAATCTAAAATTCCTGCAGCTTCTACTTTGAGTTATCGGTAATTCAGTTGAGTAACCGTTTCCGGCTAAACTAGCGTTTAGTACACATTTTCTCTCCAACCGACTATAACTTGGCAAGTTTCTTTCTTATTTCTTCAACATATTCGGGAAGCCCGTTCGTAGGGCTATCAACGAATTCAAGCGACAGGTTAGCACACAACCTTCTTGCAATAACACTGCTCAAAATTCGACTGACCTTGAGGCCGAAGGCATCTTCCAATATTGAGAAAAAGGTGTCTACTCGGTCAGGCAGGTCCTCGAGGGTAAGGTCGTAGTTCTCGTAAATCTGATTGAGCAACGCATCGGCGATAACACTGCCAAGCGCCTCAGTTAAGCCCTCTTTCACGCAGTGGGAAAAAATTTCGTTGAAGCTCAAACCCTTTCGGTCCGAAGTCACCGGCAAATCTAACCCCCCTTCCACTCAACGTTCTTGGAAGCGTTTTGCTTCGACTACTTGGATTGCCCCTAAACTTTCATTCTAACACCAAAGACGCTGCTTAGCTGTCGTTTCTCTTCGACGGCGAAGCCTTCTCCCCTGACCTTGACTCTTTGAGACGGGTCTCGATGAAATCTTTGATCTTTTCTTCATCGTATCGCCTTGCCTTCTCTTGCTTCTCTAACTGTTGCTTTATCTTCGTCAGCAGGTCGGCCATGTTTGCGGGTTTGATTACGTAGCCGTCGGCACCCTTGTTCACTGCCTCCACCGCATTTTGCAGAGTAGGGTATCCAGTGATGATGATCTTGACCATCTTTGGCGTTGTTTCTACCAGGGTTGTTAGCAGTTGGGTGCCTTCCATGTCTGGGAGGCGGATGTCTATGAGGGCGAGATTGTAGAAGTTTGTCTTAGCTTTTTCAATCGCTTCTCTCCCATTCTCCGTTGTGTCGACCGTATAGCCAGCGTCTCGGAGGGCCGTGGAAAATGTCTTCAGTATGTTCTCGTCATCGTCAACAATTAGGATCCGTACCGGATCGCTCAAGCCGTCTGGGCTCCTTCTTGGCTGTGTGATATGGGGAGTGTTAGAGTAAAGGTTGTCCCCTCTCCAATCTTGCTCTCCACAGTTATTGAGCCTCCGTGTGCCTCTGCGATTCGTTTGCAAATAGCCAATCCTAAGCCAAGTCCTTTGGGCTTGGTTGTGATGAGGGGCTTCCAGAGATCACGCAAGACGGTCTCTGGAATCCCTGGTCCAGTGTCAGCAAACTTGACGATTAGAAAGTCATCTGACCTGTTGCTTGAAATTGTAAGTTTGCCACCGTCCGGCATAGCGTCGACCGCATCTTCGATCAGGTTAACGAATACGCGCCTTATCTTGGCTGTATCAACTCGTATCTTGGGTTCGTCCAACGTTAGATCCGAGATCGTTATGTTCGCTGGGATTTCTACCTGTCTAACTGCGTCGCTTGCTATCAGCTTGGGGGTCGCTTCTGAGAGTTCTAACTCAAGCTCTTGGGAATAGTCTAATAGGTCACGCACTATTCTGTCCGAGTAGGCCACGCTGTCTTCGATCACTTCAAACATCTCACGGGTTTTTGCGTCTGCTGATGGGGTCAACTCCTTCTTGAGAACATACGTTGCTGTGGAAATTGCTTGCAGCGGATTCCGCAAGTCGTGGCCAACCATCGCTGCTGTCTCTCCAATAGCCGCCATTCTCTCCGCCTTCAGTAACCGATCCTGAGCTTCGATGAGTTCCTTAGTTCTCTCGGCAACAATTTGCTCTAGGCCTTCCGCACGGCGTCCGTTCTCAACGGCAATTGCAGCATGGTTGGCGAAGAGCATGAGCAAGTCAAGGTCTGATTGCGTGAACTGTCGAATTGCTGAATCTTCGGCGACTTGGATTATTCCTGTTACTTGGCCTCGCCAGATCATAGGCACGCTGATTTCAGCCCCGATACTTGTAGCTCCAGAGATAGGTGCGGCGCCCTTCCATTTGCGATAATCATTGATTATGAGCGGTTTCCGGGTCTCGGCCACCAAGCCGGATGACCCTTCGCCGTATTTGAGCACTAATCCCCTGAAATCTTGTGGCGTGTTGTAGCTTACCACGCAGCGCACCTCGTGCTTTTCAGGGTCGCATAGGTCAAGTCCCCCGCTCTTTGCATCTAGCAAGGTAACCGCTCGCTTTACGATGACCTCGAGCAGGTTCGGCAGGTCGTATGAAGCGTCTGTCATGTCAAGTACGGTTGCTTGAAGTGCAGCCAACTCCTCAGCCCGTCGACGCAAAACCTCTTCGCTTTCGATCAGCTTCTCCTCCATCTGCTTGCGTTCAGTAATGTCTCGCATCACTCCTATCCGCCCCATGAGAGCGCCCCGTTTATCATGCAGGGAGGAGAAATTCAGGTCAAAATAACGCCGCGCATCCTTTATGGGCAGAACGATCTCTGATGACTCCTTCACCAAGTATTCTCCGTTCAGTCCACGCGACTCGAAAAACTCAACAGCAGACCTCCCAAGGACTTCAACCCCACACCCAAACATTTTTTCACATGCCGGATTAATGTCCACTATCCGATTACCCGAATCCAAAACTATCACTCCGTCACCCATCCCGCGAACAACAGCTTCACGAGCCACAGGCATGAATTCGAAAAGGCGAGTACGAAACACTCCCCAGAAGTAAACCAAGCCCGTGAAAGCGAAAGCTAAAGGAGTCCAGTCAAATGGGAAAACCACATTGGGAAGGAGATCAAGAACACTCGCCCCAAGCGGTACCACCGCGCTGATTATCAGAATCACTGATTGCCGCCGCAGTACCCTCGAACGTAGGAATTGCTGCACAAGAAGAGCTATTCCAAACAACACGATTGCGTATGAGTATGCCGCATAAACATAGAACCCGACCCCGAAACTCACTTGAAGTATCGACAGCCCTCCGCTCGTGACCAGACTGTACCCGCTATAGAACAAGTGATAAGTGTCGTTTGTCCATCGAAGTAGGACCGTGACAGCAGGCACGAAACACAAAAGAACCAGACTGGGCAGGCTTAGCCGTTTCCCTCGGCCTGTGTAGAGCAGAACAAAAACGAAAAATGCGACAGGAACAATAGCGGCGCCTACGTAGATAGCTTGATCCCAGAAGAGTATCGACGGCAAATCAGCACTCACGTATTCTAAGCCATCCGTCAACGACCACTCGGCAATCATCAGCAACAGCACCGTGAACGCGGCCGCATCTGGAAAACGCCAGCGTCTCAACATGAACAGTGCCAAGCCAGCTGATACTGAAGCTGCAAAGAATAGGAGCAACGCGTAAACATCGTATTGCCAAACCATAGTCATCGACCCCTTCTCGTCGGTAGCGGAAAACTGAGACGGCACTCTCTTAAGGTTGCAACCAGTTTGATGCATTTGGTGGGCGGAGAAGGAGATTACATCGCCTGCCGTCACGTACTTGGACTAGATTACGAATTCTTCAGGTTCCACTTGGCGTGTCTCGACGCCTAACTTTGCAACTTTAAAGTGTTTGCCGCCGTAAAGAGTGGCCATGTCTTTCCCTGCCTGCACAGCAGCTACGATGCGTCCGATTGCGTCGGCTTTCATCATTCCGCTGCCGCTGGTGCCATCAGCGACTATGAGACCTGAATCTTCAAAGATGTAGGGGTTGCCATCAATCGTGTTTAGGTCATAATGGCCAGCCCACTTGTTGAAGGGTCTGATGTCCTTGAAATTAGGGAAGTAGTGAGACAGGACGGGGTAGATGTCGTACGTGTAGAAATCATCCTCGGCGGCAGGTTCTTCTTCAAAGGTGAAGGGTCTTCCTACGTAATCTGAAACCCCAACCCAAAAAGTTCCTTCGGATCGGTTCGGTTTCATATAGATCAACCGCGGTGGTATGAGCGTCATGGGGAGAACACCTTGCTCGTTGAAGCCTTTCGAGAACAGCAGATCACTTACTCCAGCCCCCTTAAGTGCGAAAACTTGTCTTTTCTTTGCTCTGACATGAGAGTCAATACCCAGATGACTCAGAAGGTCTGTGCTCCAGCAGCCCGTAGCTACTACCGTCTGCTCTGCCCGAATTCTGCCTCGAGTAGTTACCACGCCCTCCACTTTCGCGTTCTGCCACACCAGAGGTTCCTTCGGCAATCCCAACTTTGGTCGAGGTTCCAAAATGAATGAATTCATTCGTTCTCGGTAAAGGATGGATCCTCCCATCTTACGGATTTCCCGCTCGTAGAACTCAACCAGCTTCTCCGCTGCTATGGTTCCACATTTCAGCCCCTGTAGCCCCATGGCTATGCTGTTGAGTCCCATGATCTTGGCCTCCTCGTCCCCTGAATCAATCGCTATTCTGGATCGTGGGAGCATCTTGGATAGTTGATCCGGTTGCCAGAGTTTGAGGGCTATACCATCCTTCTTCATCCGATCAATAACGGAATCAAACTGTTTCGCGAGCTCAGCCGTGAGTAGCCAAAGATAGCCGACTAACTCCAAGTGGAGATCAAACTTCAGTTCATCCTGTACGTGTTTGTAAAAATCGATAGAAGTCTCGGAGAGTACGCGATTGACTTCTGATGTGAAGGTGTTCCTTATGCCCGCAACAGTCTTAGCGGTGTCCCCTTGCCCAGCTGAAGCGGCCTTCTCAACGACCGCAACCTGGCATCCAGGATTCTGAGAGAGTATGTGATACGCACTGGCTAATCCTACTATCCCCGCGCCTACAACAACGACGTCATACTCTTCACTCCTCGATGCCAAATCTTTCAACCCCTACGCTGCGTTTCAGATCTTTGCATTGGATCCCTTTTCGTGTTGCACAGCCTTCTCGTATACTACGCTTGCAGTCGACACGTCTTGAAGAGCCAGCCCTACAGACTTGTACAGTGTGGTCTCCAGATCTGGCCTCCGACCTTTCCTCTTGCCTAGGATTACCTCCAGTCTACCCCAGATGTGGTCGATGGATTTTTCGGCAATAGACATGATTAGGTCGCCCGCTTCTGTCAAGGCTGAATTATGATAGTTAGCCTAATTTGAGTTCATGAATTTCTGAAAACTGATCTTTCTTACTTCTTCTGCCATCGCCTTGGCGAGGTGACGCCAGGAAGTTGAATCCTGCTGCCTTTCCTGTTTGGCTATCCGCCTAATTTTGTCGCGACTAAGCCTTACGGGGGAATAGACTAATAGTAATCCGTCGAATTTCAATTTCGATCGGTTCTTTCCGACAGGAGACATTTGGTACAGGAATTGTGAGTTAAGGAAGGGGCCGGATAGATGCGTGTTTGACCAGGACAAGCGTCTTCGGTTAAGGCGAACCAGTTTAGTCTTCTTAACGGCTTTCCCGTTGGCGAAAGTAGTTCCACTCAGAAGGATGGCATCGTCAGTAAGTTTTCGAATTCTCCTACTGCCCTCCAGGCGCATCAGTGACAGGTCGTATGGCTTGTAGTCGGTGCACCAGTCGTATGCCTTTCTCGCTGGGACAGTGAAATGCTGAGTAAATCCATACCTGATGGAATATATTCGAAAATTCAAGGTCGATTACACGGTTCAAGAATTCAATGGTATCCGAGAGTTTGTAAACTCGTCGGTAAACTAAGGGCCGAGTTCTTTGCAAAGTAATCGGAGTGAAATCCTATGACGTTTCGTGTTCTGTGTGGGGGAGGGGATTCTGACCCCAACTTACCGGCTCCCCCAAGTCACAACAAGAGGCTACGTTGTATGTTGGTCCAGGAGTGCCCTCAACCATTTCTCGAACATGTATCTGCCCATTTCCTGGTAACCCTTTGTGTTTAGGTGAAGCCCGTCGGCAGAGTAATCCTCTGAGAGCCTATTGGTCCGTGGGTCGGCAGTTGCCGTGAAAAAGTCCACGAATCGTATGCTTCTCTTCTCTGCTTCCGTACGGATCAGTCTGTTAAGCTGGAGTCTGGGAGGGATAAGCGCGTCGAATCCAAGAATCGATGGCACCGAGCATGCCACGGACACAATGCCCTTCTTCAGAGCAGCATCGTACATGGTAGTCAAGTTGTGGGCGACCATTGCCGGATCAAAACCCCAACCTAAGTCATTGGCTCCTCCAAGTATGACCACGTAATCCGCATTCTCATCAACCACGTCCCTCGAGAACCTTTCAAGCATACCCGAGGTCAGATCACCGTTAATTCCCCTGTTCAGCACGTTAACCTCCAAACCTGATTGGAGGCTGCTCAGATGCTGTTTAGCGAGGGTCTCAAGATATTTCGGGTAAGGGACGAATTCATCAGAATCAGAGAAGCCGGTTTCTCCAACCGTCAGACTGTCCCCAAAGGCCACAATCTTCATGGATTTCAAGCCTCAAGCTCAGACCTAGTCTCATTAGCTTTACAGTTTCGAGATTGTTTCTATCGCCATTCTCTCAGTCATAGGGTCGACGATTTCTATGTTCTTGGTCCTGTTTTCCAACGGCTTGAGTCGTTTCCTAGCAAGCTTAGCCTTGTGGGTTTGGTGCGGGGTTTTAACTTTGCACCCTCGTTTGAACCCTCATAATCCACTTCGCGGCGTTACCCTCAGATGTGGTTCAGATTCTGACCCCAACTTACCGGTACGTATAAGCCGATTCAAGTCTGGTCGCCAGCACCAGCTGACCCACACACACTTTTCAAGCGTGCTTGCTTCGACCGCAGAAAAGCTAAACTCAAACATCCTCTCTGCCACGGCTGTGTGAAATCAGAAATGTCCTCGTTGCTGAAAGGCGGAAGGTTAGGCGCCGCCAACAAAAATGTGATTAATTTCATATCGTCCTTCGAGGATGACAGGCGAATAGCACGATCAACGATTCTAATCAATGAGGCGCATGTAATTGCCCTCACAAAAGCTCACGTCATACCTCGGAATAAAGCTCGCAAGATTCTCAAGTCATTAAGACAACTTGAAGGACAGAGGATACCGAAACGTGAACTCGAGGATGTTCACGTATTCATTGAGGAAAGCGTGATCAAGGACACGGGACCTAACATCGGCGGCCTACTTAACCTCGGAAAGAGCAGGAACGACCAAGTAACCACCGCCATCAGGATGGTCCTCCGTGAAGAGATACTAGAACTCTCCAGCAACCTCCTCTCATTGGTAAGTACAATGTTGAGGTTGGCGGAGAAACATACCGAAACTGTCTTCCCCGGCTACACTCACCTTCAACCCGCGCAACCAATCAGCTTTGCTCATTACCTCGTGGCTAACGTGGATTCCTTGCTGAGGAACAGTCATCGAATCATGGAGGCTTATAGTCGAATCAACTGCTCTCCTATGGGTGCAGCGGCTCTCGCCGGAACCAGCTTTAGACTCAATAGAAACTTGATCGCGAGCCTGCTCGGTTTCAACGGATTGATGGAAATCTCCTTGGACGCGGTTGGAAGTAGAGACTTCGTTCTCGAGACGCTTTGTGTTTGCGCCTTGATAGCCTCAGACATGTCACGAATAGCTCAGGATCTCATCCTCTATGGCTCGGTTGAAGCGGGCCTCATCACGCTTCCAGATGAATTCGCCTCCACAAGCAGCATTATGCCCCAAAAAAAGAATCCCGACTCACTAGAGTTAGTGAGAGCGAAGTGCGCCAGAATTACAGGCAATCTTAGCGGGGCGTCTACAGTTCTACATGGATTGCCTTCTGGATACAACCTGGATTTTCAAGAAATTACCCCATTGTGTTGGCAATCAATTGATGAACTTAAATCATGTCTCCATATAATGACTGAATTGATCCCTAGAATTGAGGTAGACAAAGAAATCGCTGTAAGACAATACCTCGAATTCACCGCAGCCACCGAGAT
>Ga0208692_1001369_pt1 | contig 13906 bp, 14 predicted proteins | sample June2015DPH_20_1_3_FD_184721 | JGI IMG/M metagenome (GOLD analysis project Ga0208692, IMG submission 184721) | Peatland microbial communities from SPRUCE experiment site at the Marcell Experimental Forest, Minnesota, USA - June2015DPH_20_100... | ecosystem: Environmental > Terrestrial > Soil >...
CCTCCCCGACCGCCTCGGGGTGGACATCGAATGTAGTGGAGACTCGGCAATCGCCCCCCTGGAGACTCAAGCACTTGCCGAAGTCTCCTGAGCTGCATGCGTAAGTTGGGCTAGGGGTCCGTTCCCCCGGCACCAATCCTCATGAACTCCCGATGTGACAGCCAGCCTCGCCCCAGCTTCTAGCCGAGGCAACCAGTTTAGACCTTGCCTGGCCCGAGACTGGCCGCTCGGCGCGCCTATGGTTGCAGGCGGCTTGAGATCGTCTCAGAAAATCGCAACAGTTCGTGCCCCTTTTCCCGCACTTCCGGGGGATCGCCGGGAGGAACCGGCAACACTTTTCCCGTTCCGTTGCGAGTGCCGAAAGGCCTTCGCCAGGGCGTCCGCAGCCCGGGCCTTGTCCTCCTTGGTGACCTTCGCGTAGATCGTGGTGGTCTTGATGCTGGCGTGGCCGAGTTGCTTCTGGATGACCTCCAGGTCGTGGCCGCTGACCACCCGATACAGGTGCGTCGCATAGGTATGGCGACACGTGTGCGTGGCGTACCGGGGATCCAGGCCGACAGCGGCCATGAGGCCCTTGACTACCCGCCAGACCCCGTTGCGGGTAAGCGGCCCCCGCTGGCCCGTGAAGACCGGGGCGCCGTGTGAGCCATCCTCCCCCTGACCCTTCTTCCACCCCAGGAAGGCCTTCCGGTGGGCTTTCAGTTCCTGGGGGATGAAGGACCCCTCCCGTTGCCTGCCCCCCTTGCCCTGGCGGACCACCAGCGAAGCTTGGCCGTAGCCCAAGCGGCAATCCCCGAGCCGGAGGCCGGCAACCTCGGAGGCGCGGAGGCCAGAGGAGAGCAGCGTGTCAAGTAAGGCCCAGGACCGAATGGCCGTCACGGTGCCGCTCTCCTTCGCGTGGAGGGCCCTGGCCTCGGCAGATCGCCGGAGGCGGATCAATTCCTCGGCGGTGAGGGAGTGGATCTCGTGCTGCGTGGTAGGCATGGCGGCATCTCCTCGCATCGCATCTGGCCCAACCGCCTCCTGCCGCGGGCCGGCGCGGAGATCCTTGCCCGGGACACCCGGAGTGGCTCCCCCCCAGTAGCCGCCCCGGGGGGATCGCTCGTCAGGCCACAGTGGTTGCTGGGCGGCCTCGGGCAGAACGGGCTGTCTGGCGGCGGTCCGCAGCCGCGCGCCGTTGCTCCACCGTCCACGCCCGGCCGTGCCCTGGCCGGCGCACTCGGATCGCGGTGAGGGGACCCACCCAGAAGGCCGAGGTCGCTTTCCCGTCGCGCTCCGTGACCTGCTTCGGGGACCCATCCAGCCGGTCGAGCTTCCGGCTCCACTCCGGCCAGATGGAGCAGAGATGCGCGCGCCGATCCTCGCGATCGAGCCGGATCGTGACTTCCATCTCGTCCTGCGAGTTCCCACCGTAGTTCATCCGGTCTCCGTTTTCAGTTGCGCGGGGGTTGCGTCGCCGTGCATCGGTGTGCTATGGTCTGCTGACCTGCTCCCTCTAAGCCCGCGTCCCTTCAGCCCATCTTTGCGAGAACCAGCTTGACACTCGCAAGGCCCACTGGGACAATCCGAGCCGCCAATTCTCGCTCCCCCACGGGGCTGCCATCATGCGCATTGGGATCATCGGCCTGCCGGCGACGGGAAAGACGACGCTGTTCGACCTGCTCTGCGTGGCGGGCGGGGGCCACGTCAGCCACCACGGCGCCAACGAGCCGTCCGTGGCCGTCGTAAAGGTGCCCGACCCGCGGCTGGAGCGGCTGGCGTCCGTGATGTTCAAAACCAAGAAGGTCACGCACGCCATCCTGGAGTTCGTGGACTTCGTGGCCCTGACCCGAGGCACGGGGAAGGGCGAAGGACTGGGAAGCCATTACCTGGCCCAGATGCGCCTGGTGGATGCCTTGGTGCACGTCCTGCGCGACTTCGACGATCCGGGCGTCGCCCACGTTGAGGGAAAGGTGGACGCGGCGCGCGACGCCGTCCTCGTGAACACGGAGCTTCTGCTGGCAGACCTGGAAACCGTGGACAAGCGCATCGGCCGGTTGGAGGCGGACCTCAAGAAGATCAAGAAAGCAGAGGCCGTCAAGGAGCTGGACCTCCTCAAACAGTGCCGCGCCTGGTTGGTGGAAGAGAAACCCATCCGCGATCTCGATCTCAGCGAGGACGACCGGAAGGTCCTGCGGGGGTTCGCCCTCCTCACGGACAAGCCCATGCTGCTCTTTCTCAACATCGCCGAAGGAAAACTGGGCAAGCCAAGCCCGACCCAGGAACGGCTGCAGCGCGCCCTGGGGGGAAAGGGCGTCGCCGTGCTCCCGCTCTGCGCCAAGGTGGAGCTGGAAGTTGCGCAGTTGCCGCCCGAAGACGTGGAGGCGTTCCGCAAGGATCTCGGCCTCCAGGTGGGCGGCTTCGCCGCAGTGCTCACGGCGTGTTACGATCTCCTGGGCCTCGTCACCTTCTATACCGGCGAGGGGGCCGAGGAGACCCGCGCCTGGACCATTCCCGCAGGCGCCACCGCGCTCAAGGCCGCGGCAGCGATCCACAGCGATCTGGAGCGGGGATTCATCCGGGCCGAGGTGATCAATTACGCGGAGCTGGAGGCTGCCGGTTCCCTGGCGACCGCCAGGAAGAAGGGCATCCTCCGGGTCGAGGGCAGGGATTACCGGGTGGCCGACGGGGATGTCATCATGGTGCGCTTCAACGTCTAAGCGGTGGAAACCGAGTGGTGAATGCGGGCCGCAGGAAATCCTGCGGCCCGCATTTCGTTTGGCAGCCTGAAGTGACACCGGCATGCCGATCGCCTGGGACGCGGCACTTCCTCCCCGGCTGGAGATCGAATCGGGGGGAGCCTACCTGCCGGTGGATGAGGGTGGAGATGGCGGCGGAAGCTGGGTTGTCGCTTCCCCGGGGGGCGGCGGCGAGGAGGGTGCGCCTGCTGCTCCGACGCCACGCGCGGGGGGCTCTCCCGCCGGCGCGGTCTGAGGCGATGAGTAGAACGGCGGGAGCGTCGATTGAGTCCGCTCGATCCTGTCCACCTGCGACTTCGGGATCAGGAGATCCCCGCCGGGACGCTCGACCACGACCGAATCGCCCTCCTCGTACGCCTCGCGTCCCCAGATGCTCTGGCCGTTGGTGAGATAGACCGTGTCCGCGCGCGCATCGGTCACCAAAACGACCCCCGTGAGCGCGACGACGACCATCCAGATCCTGCGCATTCCCTGCCCTCCTCTCTGCGCGAGCCGCCTGTGGGCGCCACCCGGGAACCGGATGGACATCTTCCCCACAACTCGCTCCCGCGGAGAGCGTTCGGAGCGTTTCGGACGAGATCCGCAGTTCCGTTCCGCCAGCGTCCCGTCCCCTCCTGCACAATCAGAGGATACGGTCCATCGTCGGGAGACATGGTTTCCGCCCACATCCCCCGTCAGCGTGTATCCTGAATCTAGATGCCCCCGGCAAATACGTCAAGGCCTTTCCCGGACGCACGCCGGACTTCCGGGCGTATTGACATTGCCAGGGAAATGGACTACACAGTCTCAGGCGCGACCGCTTTTACTGCGGCTGGGGGGAGGGGGTGTGAGGGTGCACGGTCCAGTTGCCGTCGCGTCACGCTTGTAAGGAAGATGCCGAGAGGAATCCCTCGAGGAGGCACGGTTGTGAGCCGCGCGCCGGGCACGTCCAACGCCGTCCCACGGAAAACACCCCGGCCGGCTGCCGCCTTCATGGACCGGCTGCACTCGCGGTTCGGCGTCAGCCTCCCGGTCCGCTGCACGCGGCTGACCGGGCGCGCCCCGCGCGCGTGGCGCGGGCGCACGGCCAACGTCAGCGGCGGCGGGCTCGCCGTGGATCTCCCCATCCGCTTGCTGCCGCACACTCGCGTGGCCATCGAGATCCGGACCGGCGTCGGGCCGTTACGAATGGAGGCGGATGTCCTGTGGACGCGACGGGTCGCCGGAAAGGACGACGTCACGCGCCACGGCCTCTGCCTGCCGGACCGATCCGAGGTCATGGACCTGCCCATCTACGCCTTGCTGGGGGAGTGGCTCCAGGGTCTCGCTCGGCGAGAGGCCAAGGACATGGGGCGTAAAGGCGTCCGGGTTGGGGTCCGGGCGCGCCAAGTGATTCACAGATGATCCGCCGTCACCTTGCGATCGTCCGTCGCCTCTTCCCGACCCGGCGAATCGCACGGTGGGTCCTGATCCTGGCCATCCCCGGAGCCGCCTTCATCCACCCCGCCATCGGCGCGGATGAGACGCTGAGGAATGTGGCGCTCCACCTCATTCCGCGCGAGATCTTGTTCTTCAGCGTCCAAGGAGGCGTGTGGACTTCCGTCCGGCTGGACGCGGGCGAGCGGATCCTCCAGCGAGGGGCGAATGGCAACGTGGCGGCCGTCGTCACGTCGTTGCGCGCCATCGGCTTCAGCGCCGGCACCGGCAAGTGGCCCGACATACAGCGCTTCCAACCCCGCTGAAGAACAAATACCGAGATCCGATAGCGATCTCCGATAGGGAAACTTCGACGGCCGTCCCTACCCCTGTGGCTATTGCTATCGGCTCTTCGTTTTCTCGCCATCCCTATCGCTATCGCTATCGGCTTTCCAGTTGTCGGACCGGATTGCTCAGTCTGCCGATCCCCTGGATCTCAATGTCCACCTGATCCCCGTCCCGCAGGTTGAGGTCATTCGGGACCATGATTCCCATGCTCGTGCTCAGGACGGTTCCCACCGGGATCATGTTATCCTTGAGCAGCCAGGGCACCAAGTCTTCCAGCCGGCGATGGAACTGGGAGGTGTTCGCCGCCTGCGAGGAAACTGTCTTCCCATCGCGGATGATCCTGGACCGGATCTGGAGCGTGTAGGGGTCGCCGATCTCATCCGAGGTCACCAGGCACGGGCCCAGCGCACAGCAGCCGAGATAGACCTTCGACTGAGGCAGGTACAGGGGATTCTCCCGCTCGATGTCCCAGGCCGACACGTCGTTGCACGCGGTGAAGGCGACGATGGCGCCCCGGGCCCCCAGGATGATGGCCAGCTCGGGCTCGGCCGCCGTGAGCTGCGAGTCGCTCCGGATCAGGACCGGTGCGTTGGGTCCTACGCAACGGCTGGCCGTGGCCTTGAAGAACAGCGCCGGTCGGGGATTCCCGTAGACGTAGTCGTAGATCCCCTTCACCCCCTTCGCCACATCAGCGTCCTCGTCCCGTAGCTCCGCGCTGCGCTTGTAGGTGACACCGGCACCCCAGACCTCGGGCGGGTCAATCGGAACGAGCAGGTGCGGCGCCCGCCGCGACGGCGTCCGCTGGAGGGCCGGCCAGTCCAGCGCCTTCCGGCGCAGGCGGCGGGAGAGCCACTCCGCCCGCTTCACCAGGCCCGCGGCCGTCTTGCCTTGCTCGACGAGATCCAGGGCGGAGTGGACCCCCTCGTCGGGGGCCGTGACGTCCAGGACCCGGTCTCCGCGGACCAGGCCGACCCGCTTCCCCTTGCCCGGCAGGAAAAACTGGACGAGCTTCATGTGGCCTCCTCACTCTTCTCGCTCGGCGGCGCAGCCTGGCGCATCCTGCGAGGCAGGCACGAAGGTATGGCAGAGCCAGCCGAGACCCGCAATCCATGTAATTGGAAAGCGCTCTGCCGTTTACCACATGGGAGGACCGAATTCAAGGGATCCCGCCGGGCATGGCCAGCACCCGGAGGATCTGGTCGTGGATCTTCCCGTTGCTGGCCACGGTCTCCCCCCCGAAGATGTCGAAGGGCCCGCCTCGGAAGTCGGACATGCGGCCGCCCGCCTCCTCGACGATCAGGCCCCCCGCGGCGATGTCCCATGGCGACTGATCGATCTCCCAGTAGCCGTCGAAGCGCCCGCAGGCGACGTAGCACAGGTCCAGCGCCCCGGCCCCGCGGTCGCGAACCCCCAGCGAATACATGGCAAACCGCGCGAACGTCCGACCCACCGATCCCGCGAACCGTCGCACCCGGTGGGGGAGCCCGGTCCCCAGGAACGCTGCCTTGAGCCCGGCGACCTCGGAGACTCGGATAGGCCGGCCGTTGCACCAAGCCCCGCACCCCCGGACGGCGACGAACAGCTCATCGTGCATCGGGTCATGCACCACGCCCAATTCCACCTGGCCATTGCGCTCCGCAGCGATGGAGACGCAGAAACTCGGGAGGCCGCGGGCGAAGTTCTTGGTCCCGTCCAGCGGATCCACGATCCAGCGCCACTCCGTCCCGGCCGTGGCGTCCAGGCCTTCTTCCGCCAGGATCCCGTGTCCCGGGAACTTCCGCCGGAGCCTCCGGACGATCAGCCCCTGCGCCTCGATGTCGGCCGCGGTCACCACATCGGCCGGGCCTTTTACCGTGATCCGTACTGCCGTGCGGAACCGTCGCCGCAGAATGCGGCCCGCTTCGCGGGCCATCGAGATCGCCTCTGCTGTGAGCGGCCGGAGCGCAGTCGGCAGCCTGGCGACGTTGAGTGTCCGCGCCCTCATGGCCTCCCCCTTTTCCCCCCTTCCTGTCCCGCACTCCACTCGAACACCAACTTACCACGAGATCGCATGCGAGAACAATATCATCTTCGCAAAATCCGCGTTTGTGGGTGAACCTCTGCGTCTCCCCATCCGGTGTCGGCCGGTGCCGCCAAAAACTCCTTGACCTCCGGGCGTGACCTGGGGTAGAAATCGTGCCGTTAACGCTAACATCCATCTCCCCAAGAACATGCCAAAGCCTGTGCGGACCTCGGTGACGCTGCGGGACCTCGCGCGGCACACCGGCCTGTCGATCATGACGGTCTCCCGGGTGGTGCGGGGGCGCCCCGATGTCAGCGCCGCCAGCCGTCGCCGGGTCCTGGCCGCCGTCCGCCGGCTGGGCTACATCCCCAACCCCGCCGCGCAACTCCTCGTGACCCGGACCGCCCCCGGGCCGCGAGACCATCGCATCATCGGCACCATCTTCAGCCAGGAGGTCGTGACCTCCCACAGTTACTTTGCGGGGATCATCCAGGGAATTGCCGACGAGGCCAGGCGCTCCGACTGTCATCTCCTCCTCGGCTACGGCCTGGGGGGCCCGACCCATCCCTCGGACTACCCCAGGATGATCCGCGACATGATGACCCGCTGGCTCATCCTGGTGGGGAAGGTCGCGCCGCGCCTCGTGCGCCAGTTGCATGGCAACGGCTTTTCCCTGGTCTTGGTGGACATGCGACCGTCCATCCGGGGCGTGGACGCCGTCGTCTGCGATGACGCGCAGGCGGCCTATGAGGCCGCCCGCCATCTGATCAGGCTCGGCCACCGGCGCATCGGGCTGATCCGCGGACCCGCCCGGCATCCTTTCTCCCGGGCGCTCACCAGCGGCTATCGGCGCGCTCTCCTGGAGGTCGGAATCCCGGTGCGGGACAGCCTGGTGGTCGAGGCACCATTCCGCCCCGAGGGCGGCTACGAGGCGGCCGAGATGTTCCTCAAGCTCGCGGGCCGGCCTACGGCCATTTTCACCAACGACGACATGGCCATCGGCGCCCTGCGGGCAGCCCACGACCACGGGCTTGTCGTCCCCGACGACATAGCCCTTGTCGGGTACGACGACATCGAGTACGCGGCTCACACCACACCACCACTCACGACCGTCGCCGTCCCCAAGCAGGAGATGGGGCGCCTGGCGGTGCGGCGGGCCATCGCCCAGATGGAGCAGGGGGAACGGCACGTTTTCTCAACCACCGTGGTCTCCCACACGCTGTTGATCCGATCCTCGTGCGGAGCCCACATGGGCACCCAAGTGGGTACCGGCACCAGCGTCCTACCGCAGCCCCACTCCGCGGGAAGGAGTCAATCATGAAAGACGCACTGGCCATCCGGGGAGGGACCCCCGTCGTCCGCAAGGAACTGCACGTTCGCTGGCCCATCATCACCGACGAGGACAAAGCCGCCGTCCTGGTCGCCTTGGATTCGGGCATCCTCAACGGTCCCTATGCCCCCCAGGTCAAGTCCCTGGAGGAGGAATGGGCGCGCTACTGCAACGTGAAGTACGCGCTCACCACCAATAGCGGAACCGCAGCACTCCACACCGCCGTCGCTGCCGGCGGCATCGGGACCGGTGACCAGGTGATCACCACCGCCTTCACCTTCCTGGCTACCGCCCTGGGGGTGCTGCAACACAATGCGGTCCCCGTCTTCGCGGACATTGATCCACGGACCTTCAACATCGATCCCGCCAAGATCAAGGAGCGCATCACCTCCCGCACCAAGGCCATCATCCCGGTCCACATCCACGGCCTCCCGGCCGACATGGCCCCCATCCTGGCCGTCGCCAGGAAGCACGGCCTCCTGGTGATCGAGGACGCCGCCCAGGCCCACGGCTCCACGTACAAGGGTAAGAAGGTCGGCGGCATCGGGGACATGGGGATTTTCTCGTTCCAGGGGAGCAAGAATCTCCCCGCCGGCGAGGGTGGGATCTTTGTGACCAGCCGCGAGGACCTCCGGGACCGCGCCAACATGTTCCGGATGTTCGGCGAGGACATCCGCGAGAGCGACAAGAAGGCCTTCGACCCGTCCCGCCCCCTGGACGGGGCGCGGGAGTACAACTCGCTCATGATGGGCTGGATGTACCGGACCAACGAGATGTCGGCCGCTTTGTGCCGGAGCCAGCTCCGCCGCCTGGACGCCTCGCTGGCCAATGCCCGGAAGAACGCCGCGTACCTCACCGAGCATCTGGGAAACATCCCGGGCGTCATCCCGCCCTATATCCCGCCCGACTGCACGTCGAGCTATTACCAGTACCGCATTCGCCTGAATCCAGTTGCCGCGGGCGTCGACCTGTCTGCGAAGGAGTTCCGGTCCAAGGTCCTGTCGGCCTTGAAGGCGGAGGGCGTGGAGGTGAGCCTCTGGCAGACGGTGCCCGTGCCGGGCCAGACCCTGTTCCAAGAGCGGACCGGCTACGGCCTGTTCTGCCCGTGGAAGTGCCCGCTGGGCGAGGAGGTGAAGTACGATCTGGCCGAGTACCCCGAGACCGTCCGCTTGCTGGCCGATTCGCTCGTGATCGGGTCGCATTCCTATCCCCTGTTCCCGCAGCCCATGGAGCTGATGCGGTCCTACGTGGAGGCATTCCAGCGGGTCTTCGCGAATCTGGATCAAGTGGTGGCCTGACTTGTGACCAGGCGGCTATGACGCCCGGTCCTCCGCCTCTGGCGGAGGGCACCGTATCATGAGGAGAGATCCATGAGTCGGATGCGCGTCGGAGTCATCGGATGTGGGGGCATCGCCCAGATCATGCACCTGCCCCACCTCAAGGAACTGCACGAGCTGTACGAGGTCGCGGCGCTGTGCGACGTCTCGCCCGGGACCCTGAAGTACGTGGGCGACTACTACGGGGTGAGCAGGCGGTTCACGGATTACCAAGATCTGCTGAAGGAGACGCTGGACGTGGCGGTGGTCCTCTCCGCCGACTCCCACGGGCAGGTCATCCTGGACGCCCTCAAGGCGGGGAAGCACGTCTTCACCGAGAAGCCGATGTGCTACACCCTGCGCGAGGCGGACGAGATCCTGGCCGCCCACAAGAAGGCGGGGACCGTCTGCATGGTGACCTACATGAAGCGGTACGACTCCGGCTTCCGCTACGCCCAGCCGCTCATCCAGAGAATGCGGGACCTCCAGGCGATCCACATCACCATCCTGCATCCCAACGAGATAAACCAGATTGGCCACCACGATGTGCGCCGGTTCCCCGACGTGCCGGAGGAGGCCAAGACCCGCCTCCGCGCCGCGCAGGACGCCCTGATCCGCGAGGCGATCGGCGAGTTCACCCCGCTGGAGCGGCGGGTGTTCGCCGAGAACCTCCTGTCCACCCTGGTCCACGATATCAATGTCCTGCGAGGTCTCTCGGGTGACCCGGCCGAGGTGCTCTATACCGACGTCTGGGCCGGCGGCGACAGCATGATGACCTGCCTGCGCTATTCCTCCGGAGTCCGGGCCGTGATCAGCCTGCACTACCTCTGGGATCTGGCGCACTACGAGGAGACGGTGGGGTACTACGGCAAGGCCAACCGGGTCCGCCTGGTCTTCCCGTCCCCGTTCTTCCGGAACATGCCCACCCCCGTCATCGTAGAGGGGATGGAGGACGGGAAGCCCTACGAGAAGCAGGTCATCGCCTCCATGCGGGAGGCGTTCAAGGAGGAGCTGCTCCACTTCGCCGAGTGCGTGCAGCAGGGGAAGACGCCCATCACGACGCCGGAAGAGGCCAAGGGCGATGTGGCCCTGCTCCACCAGATCTTCAAGGCGATCAAGCGCCCGCTGAAATGACGCTCTGGCCGGAGATGCGCGCAGCCATTGAGGCGGCCGAGGCGGCAGGCCGGATCCTCCTGCGCCATTTCGGCCACCCGCGCGGCGGGCGCCTCAAGAGCGCCAAGGACCCCGTGACGGCGGCCGATGCCGCCGCCGAGCGCTGCATCCACGCCTCGCTGGCGCGGCGGTTCCCGCACATCGGGTTCCTGGCTGAGGAAGGAACCAGGGTCGACGGACTGGACGGCCGCTGGATCGTGGATCCGTTGGATGGTACGCTCGCCTTCATCAGCGGCCTGCCGGTCTTCGCGGTGTCCATCGCGCTGCAGCGCCGCCGCCGGATCGAAGCCGGGGTAATCCTCTTCCCCCGCCTGGGCGAGCTATTCGTCGCGGAGCGGGGGCGGGGCGCCTGGCTGAATGGGCGGCCCATCCACGTATCCACGCGGACCAGGCTGATCGACTGCGTGATCTTGCTCTGGCACGACGACACAGTCTGGAGCGACCGCCGCCTGCGCGGGCGGATCGCAAGGCTCGCCCTCCTGGTGCGAAACGTCCGCATCTTCGGCACGCTATTCTCCCTGGCCTACATCGCCGCCGGGCGACTGGACGCCTACCGGGAGCAGAGCGCCCACCCCTGGGATCTGGCGGCGGGCGCCCTCCTGATCGCCGAAGCCGGCGGCCGCGTGACCGACGGAGCGGGCGGCCCATTCGACATGCATTAACCCAGCATCCTGGCCAGCAACGGCCGCATTCATCGTCGCCTGATCGCGGCCCTGAACGGTCGGACGTCAGGGCAACTTCCCGGAGGTCCTGATGCCTACGACATCGCCTATCACGCTGGGCGTGGGGGTGCTGGGGTACGCCGGCGTGGCCAAGGCCCACCTCAACGCGCTCAAGAAGCTCGCGTACATCGTCTGGCCCTCGCCGGTTCGCTTCCGCCTCCTCGGGATCGGCGGCCGGACTCACGCGGCCGTGGAGGATGCGGCGCAGCGCTACGGGTTCGAGTACGCCACTACCGAGTGGCGCCGGCTCGTGGAAGATCCCCGGTTGGGACTCTTCATCAACTGCGCTCCCAACGATGCCCATGCCGAGCCGTGCCTGGCCGCCGCCGCGGAAGGCAAGCACCTCTTGTGCGAAAAGCCATTGGCCCGGGACGCCCGCGAGGCCCGCCGGATGTGGGAGGGGATCCGACGCAGCCGGATCCGGCACCTGGTGAGCTTCAACTACCGCTTCGTCCCCGCGGTCCGGCTGGCCCGGGAGATGATCCAGGCCGGCGACCTGGGCGACATCATCCACTTTCGGACGCGCTACACGGACGACACCCTGTGCGATCCGTCGATCCCTCACACCTGGCGCCAGGAGAAGCGTCGCGCGGGGAGTGGCGCCGTGGGGGACATCGCCTCGCACGTCCTGGACCTGGCGCGCTTCCTGGTGGGGGAGATAAAGGTGGTCGCCGGCCTGTCGCGGATCGTCGTGCTCCGGCGCCCCGTGGCCGCGGGATCCCGCCAGACCAAGGCGGTGGATGTCGAGGACGTCTACGAGGGCGTTATGGAATTCGCCAACGGCGCCATGGGCACGCTGGAGGTCTCGACCTTCTGTCTGGGGCGGAAGAATTACCTCACCTTCGAGGTGAACGGGACGCGCGGGAGTATCTGCTTCAACCTGGAGCGCCTGAACGAGCTGGAGGTGTTCCGGGCGGAAGCCAAGAGCCGACAGGACCGGGGATTCAAGACCGTCCTGGTCACCGACAGGGATCATCCGTTTGGCGGCACTTGGTGGCCGCCGGGGCACATCCTGGGGTGGGAGCACACCTTCGTCCACCAGCTCCACCACCTGGTGAAGGCCATCGCCGGCCAGGAGGCGGTGGCCCCGATCGGGGCCGACTTTCACGACGGGTACGTCAACGCCGTCCTCTGCGGCGCGCTGCTCCAGGCCGCCAAAACGGGACGGGTCGTCCGGCCGAAGGCCGGGGACCGGGTCGCCGGTAGCGGCAAGGCATGAGATGCACCAGCCCCAGGAGACTTGCGGTCGAGCCTGGAATTGACGGATAATCTCTGGTATGAGCGGAAAGACCTCGGATACGAGCCGTCCCTGAGGGTGAAGGGAGGTGATCTTCGGACACGCAGAGAACTTTCGCCATGCTGATCTTCAGTGCACAGCGGGTTATTCGAGTTGAGAAGGGGGCAACCGATGAGTAATCGCATGCGAATGCTCTTGACGTTTCTCGTGCTCTCCGGCTTGGTGTTCATTCCCCTGGCGACGCCGTCGCCCGCGCAGGCGGCCGCTCCAACCGAGCTGGTCTTCGCCGATAGCCAGTCCGGGGCGAACTTCCAGGCCTACTGGCAGAAGTACGTGATCCCGGCGGTCAAGCAGGCGCTGGGCGTGAACCTCAAATACCTCGTCACCAGCGACGCCGAACAGATCCAGAAGTCCAAGGCGTGGAAGCCTGGGCAGGGGGACATTCATATCCTCTTCCCCAAATCCATCGCGACCTGGGTGGCCTCGGGGGTGCCGCTAGAGACCCTCAGCACCACCAACGTGCCCAACTCGGCGAAGATCAACCCCCGCTTCCTCAAGTCCGACGAGGGCGTGGACCTGCAGGGAAAGGGCGTCCTCTACTGGCGGACGTCCTACGCCCTGATCTATAACAGCCAGTACGTCAAGAATCCGCCCAAGTCGTGGAAGGAGTTCTACGATCGGCGGAACGAGTTCAAAGGTCACATTGGCCTGATCCGAGCCGATGCCAAGTCCAGCTCCGGTTGGCGGCAGCGCCTCACCTTCCTGCATGGCTTCCTCAGGGAGAAGATGGCCCTGCCCATGACCCAATTGCAGAATGATCCTGCCTTCCAGGACGCCTGGAACAAGCTCAAGGACTTCACCAATTACGCCAAGCTCCCGCTGCCCGCGGAGCCGCCCAACATGTTCGAGGACTTCAACGCGGGAGACACCTGGCTCGGCCTGTACGCCCAGGACTACTCCCTGTGGTCGGCCCGCCAGGGGACCATGCCGCCGACCATCAAAGCCGTGTATCCAGAGGAGGGCGCAGATGAGATCGGCACGGCCTACCTGGCCGTTCCTGCCAATATCCCGCCCGAGTCCAAGGAAGTGGCCTTCAAGGTCATCAACTACCTCCTCTCCGACGACCAGCAGATCCGACTGATCTCCACCATGTGGCAGTACCCGGGGACGGAGATCACCGATCAGGTTCCCGACATCGTGTGGGAGGTCGTCCCCAAACTGGATGTCCTGGCCAAAACGGCGATCCCGCGAGAGCGGATCCGCAAGGACATGATCGATTACATCAAGGACCACGCGAAGGAGTTGATCCCGTAGCGCGTCCGCGGACAGACGCGGCCGCCGGGAGAACAGGCGGGGTGGGGGTGGATGCCGATCCGCCCCCACCTTTCGCTGTCCGTAGATCAAGGGGCGACATGACTGGACTCTGGCGCACGCACTCCTCGAAACTGATCACCCTGTTCCTGCTCTTGCCCGCCCTGGCGGGCTTCTTCGGCCTCTTCTTCTATCCCATGCTCCTGACGCTCATCCTGAGCTTCCGGCCCGAGGGGCAGACGCTGGGGTGGACGCTCGAGAACTACACCCGCTTCCTCAGCGATCCTGATGGCCACTGGGTGATGCTCTTGACGTTCATCCTCGCCCTGGGCGC
>Ga0208692_1001383_pt1 | contig 13763 bp, 9 predicted proteins | sample June2015DPH_20_1_3_FD_184721 | JGI IMG/M metagenome (GOLD analysis project Ga0208692, IMG submission 184721) | Peatland microbial communities from SPRUCE experiment site at the Marcell Experimental Forest, Minnesota, USA - June2015DPH_20_100... | ecosystem: Environmental > Terrestrial > Soil >...
ATTATAAGGTGTATTGTTTCAATGGAAAAGCGCATTGCACTATGGCTTGCACGGACCGCAATGGAAAAGGCGCGAAATATGATTTCTACGATCGCGAGTGGAAGAACAAGCTACTCTATAGCAAATCGAGTATATTGGCCAATCGCAACATTCCTAAGCCCGAAGCATATGAGGAAATTATCCAAGCTGCCGAGGTCCTCTCGAAGCCTTACCCGTTTGTCCGCATGGATTTCTATAGCATCAAAGGCAAGGCCGTCTTCGGCGAAATGACATTTACTCCGCATGGATGCATCGACACGTTCATGACGGATTTGGCCCAAGAGGTCATGGGTAAGTTGCTCAGACTGCCGGAAAAGCGCCCAAAATAGGACTGGTGTCTGCTCCTCCCTACCACTTAAACAAGACGGCATCGGAAAGTTTAACGATATTTTCCTCCACAAGGCGCCGGCCGGAGAACCGGAAGCGGGATAACTCAAGATTGGCCGGATAGCGCGCTAGGGACTCGATGCAGTTCAAGCCCCTGAGCACCCCATGGAACATCTGTAAAAAGACTCCGTGGGACACGACCAAAATACTAGAGCCCTCATATTCCTTGAACAGAAACCGGCGAAATTTCCTAGCCCGTTCCCAAACCTCCTCGAATGGCTCGCCCCCCTTCGGGTTGACCGTATGCAGATCGTTCCCAACACTTATCATGAGGATCGGAGGCTGAAGGTTTTGGATATCATCCCACGTCAGGCCCTCCATCACGCCGAATTTGCGCTCGTTACACAGCTTGTTCCGGACGATCGTTACCCTGTCGCCGACGAGGATCTGAGCAGTTTCAACGGCCCGTTTTTGCATCGACGTGACCACGACATCGAACTTCGCCTGGGCGAGCTTCGCGGCGGCTTTCCGGGAATCGAGAATCCCCGCCTCGTTGAGCGAGATATCCAACGTTCCAGCGTAACGCTTTTCGGCGTTGTATTGCGTGTGAGCGTGCCTCAGCGTGCTGATGATCGTTTCGTTGGACACAATAATTTACTCCGTGAGCCTGATGATTTCATTCAACCGCACGATAGACGAATAATCCGTCTGGAGCGGGCCGATCTTGATATATTCCACGTTATAAATGCAGGTCAGCGTGGAGAGGAAGGTTTCTTCCGTGCTGATGGACCGGTGAGACGTGATGGCGATCTGCCTATTGCGCTGGGCGGATTCGACCGCCCGCCGGACCGCGGTAACGGTTCCGGCCTGATTGGGCTTTATCACGGCACCGTGCGTGCATTGTTTTTCCGCGCCGGCCTCGATCCTCCCGGCATCGGATGAATAGAAGTTGTCGCCGATCGTGTAACACGACTGTTGTGAGGTCGTCAGACGCCTCCAACTCTCCGGATCCTGCTCGCGGAAAGGGTCCTCGAGGAAGCGAAGGCCGTATTGCCGGATGATGTCCATCCAGTATTCATGAAATTGCTCGCTCGTCCGCAATGAGCCGTCCGTGATGGGCAGATGATATCCCTTTTCGGTCCACAGATCCCCGGCGGAAGCATCGATCATCAGGTCGTACTTGTCCGATAGCCCCAGGCCATCCCGGATCTTCAGCAGGAAATCGATGCATTCCCGGTTGTCGGCTGTAGCGAAGCGGTTCACAGAGTTGCCCGAGATAACCGTTTTTGTCTGACCGCGGAGCTTTTCTTTGACCGCCCGCTGAATTTCATTATGATCCCTGATCACTTCCTCAGGGTCATTGCTTCTGGCGACGAGAATATATTCATGAAAGTCGCTCAATACCGGATTCGTATAGGCGTGCCAGCCACCATTCAGGATGTTCAGGCAGAGGCATGGAGGTGCCAGCCTGGTTTTCGGTTTGCCGAAGAGCTCAAAAAGGGACCGGGTTTTTCTTGTCGCGTTAAAAAAAGCCAGGGAAAGGCTGAACGCGTTGTTGCGGCCGATTAAAGATATCTCACGCTGCAGTCCACCGTCGAACGTCTCCTGGTCGATCTCCCTTCCGACGCATCCGACCTCTTCGAGCTTCCTGATGATCGTATCGGGGCCGATGGTGATCTTCTTGTCTTCGTAAATGCTGATGGTCTCGCCTTGCGGCGAACCGCCGACGCCGATGGCCCCATCCACGAGCTCGACGATGAATTCATTCGTGAACTCGACATGGGAATTCAGGATCTTCCTGCAGGCGATCGATTGAATGATTGCCATCGGATCCTCCCTATTTTCGGTTCCCTTATGATACCCGCTTGACCCACCCCCCGTCAATGTACTACCTCTGAGCTGAGATTTTCAAGCATTGAAGATAAAAACAGGCAAGTTCCCCATGCAATCTTATCGAGGGTTAGCTTAATATAAAAATCGGCTAGCCATAATCTTCTCGAAATCCCCTTTCCAATCCCCTTTAGGGGTGAGCACCGGCATCCAGATCGGGTCGACTCACTCTTACAGATAACAATGAGAGTCAATTTACTTTATTCTCGAGACCCGATCAGGGGGAGGAGGAATTAACAATGGAAAGACGTTCAGATCGTTCCTGCTGCTATCGAACGCTTTTATCGTGTTCCTTTTTAATTGCTGTTTGCTTTCTCATGCTGCCTGTTAATATGTGGGCTCAGAAGACTGGATCCACCAAATTAACCAGTCTCCTTTCTCAACGGGTCGACCGGATCCAGGTGGCCTTTGCCTACAGCCCCACTTATCCAAAGGCAGGACAGATCGTTCAGTTTGTCGATAGCTCCAAAGACAAAATGACTTCTTGGACCTGGACCTTCGGCGATGGGACGACGTCAGCTGTCCAAAACCCGAGCCACTCCTTTGCGACCCCGGGGTTCTACAAAGTGACGCTGACCGGCGGCAACAGCTCCGGATCGAAGAGCGTAGCGCGAACAATCAGTGTGGCCAGCTCAAACACTATTACGAATTCATCCTCCCCGGCCTCCCTGGTTGCATCCTTCAATTACAGCCCGAGTTCACCTGTAGCAGGGCAGGCGGTTCAATTTCTGGACAAATCGACGGGCTCTCCGACCTCGTGGCAGTGGAACTTCGGTGATGGATCGACCAGCACGGTCCAAAACCCGAGCCATTCCTTTATAGCGGCGGCATCCTTTTCAGTGACTTTGACGGCAGCCAATAGCACGGGTTCCAAGGCCATAAGTCAGACTGTGACCGTGGTTCCTTCGTTTGCCGCTTCTTTCACTTACAGCCCGATCCAGCCGGTAGCAGGGCAGGCAGTCCAGTTCACAGACACCTCCACAGGGTCCCCGGCATCCTGGCTTTGGAACTTCGGAGATGGGACGCCGTCAACCGCCCAGAACCCGAGCCACTCTTATGCGACTGAAACCTCTTACAACGTGAGTCTCACGGTTAGCAATAGCACCGGCTCCAAGAGCGTAAGCCAGGCCATCATTGTTGGGTCAGGAGATGGCTCTACAGGGACCTACTGGGTCAGCCCTACTGGGGCGGCAACTTGGGCAAATGCTAAAAGTGCAACCCCCCTTTCTGGAGCCTCCTGTTGCTCTCTATCTATAGCAAACGCTAACGCCTCGGCCGGGGACACGGTGGTTCTGCGGGCCGGGACATATCGCACTCCCCTTGCTCCCGCCCATTCCGGCACGTCTGGGGCAAAAATAACATGGAGAAACTACAACGGCGAATACGTCCTAATCAGTAACAATTCCGTTTTCGATGGCTACTATTATTACAACGTCCTCTTGTGGACCCAAAGTTGGCAAGTTTTCGACGGAATCAACATCAAGGGCGATTATACCGGGCCTAACGCAAACGGCGACAACGTGATGGTCCTGGCGGTCTGGTACAGTTCCAACTATAACGAGTTTAGGAATATGGACATCGACGGGAACGGAGGTGGGCGTGTTACATGGAGAAGCGACTCAAAGGCGCGCCCATGCCTTCACAATTGGATACACAACTGCACGTTTCATGACATCGGTTATATGTATTTTGGAAGCAACAATTTGGTTGATCAAAGTATCGGGCCGCAGGTTGAGGACGGGAACGACTATATTACGATTGAGAATTGCGACTTCCATCATAATGGTCATTGCAACTTAGAAGTGTGTAGTCGGTTCAGCGTCATTAAAAACAACTTCATGCACAACGAGGGGTGGCTGACCAACAACACCGGCTACCCGGTCGCGTCTTATCTGCCCGACACCGTTCCGCCGGCCGCCTCCGCAAATCTGTGGGGCCATCGTAACTATGCTATCTCAAGTTGGTTTGGGAACTATCCCGCGTTTTATCAACTATTGGAGGGGAATCGCTTTGGAACTCCCGGCCCACCTGCCGAGGACGGCGGGGGGGAAAACCTAACCATTGTGGCGCCGAAGAACATTATCCGCTACAACGATATGTTTAATGCCGTCAACAACGGAGTTCTTTTCAAGGAGGGCGGCTCGGGGGCATACTACGCCGACTACAACGCCTTCTACAACAACACGATTTATAAGTCTGGACGCTACGACAATGCCATTGCTCCTGATGGAATCTGGCAGGGGGATGGCATTTTCGCCCCCGCTTATGTGCCTGTCTATCAGCGCGTTGGGAATGTTCTCGTCAACAACATCCTCAATCTATGCGGCCCATATAGCCCTAACAATGGACACTTTGAGATTGACATGGACCCCGCGGTGAACACAATAGCCAACAACTTCCTGGGAGCCAATGGCGACCCGCTGTTCACGAATACGACCCTGACCGACCCGTTCAGTTTGACAGCCCCAAATCTCGCCCTTCAGGCGGGTTCTCTGTGTATCGGCGGCGGACAAGCATTGGCGATGGCTAACGGGGCCGGAAATTCTTCCGTGACGCTTGTCGTTACTCCCCTTGCAACAGGGAGTGTTGTTCCCTTCCAAGACGGAACTTGGGGGTCGGACTTGGCCCGCGGCGTGACGCTGTTCCCAGATTGGATAGCGATAGGGACGGTTGGGAACGTCGTCCAGATCTCATCCATCAATTATGACACCAATGTTATTACTTTGGCGTCACCAATGACGTGGTCGGACAAGGCCCCGATTTGGCTTTACAAGAACTCGTCTGGCGTTCGCGTTCTTTATGGGACGGCTCCCGATATTGGAGCCCATGTTGACCAACGTTAATCCGAGGAAACAGTAAAAGGGATGCTGAAGGCTTAGCTGCTTCGGGATACCATAACCGCGCAGCAATTCGCGTTACGCAACTTCCTGCCTTCTAATTCTATAGATATTATCTATCTCGATATGATATGGCGGAGTTGACATGGAATTCTTTCTCTGATCTATCGTTTCTAATCCCTACATTCTTATTTATTTTTCTCTAATTCTATCATAATCCTACCTAAAGTAAGGCTGTTGTCCCAATGTGCATTGGCTCCTCTGGAACTGCCAGCCGCACTTCCTCAGCTAGCTGTTTTTCTTTCTCTGGAAGAAGACCCGGTATAGCAACCTCACCCTTAGGGGTGAGAAAGAGCCTGAAAATATCACCCCTGAAATAGCCCTCAGGGGTGATGGCGGAGGGGGGGGAAGGCCGTTACCCTGATGGCGAATTGATGAGCAATACTAGTATGTTCTACAATAGGACACGAGCGAAATAAAAAGGAGTTATCCATCATCATGAACGTTCCCTTTGTCGACCTCAAGGCCCAATACCTCTCCCTCAAGTCCGAGATCGACCCCGCCATCCAGACCGTTATCAACGAGACGGCCTTCATCGGCGGCAAGCACGTCGAAGCCTTCGAGAAAGCCTATGCCGAGAAGTACGGCATGAAACATTGCGTCAGCTGCGCCAACGGAACGGATGCAATTTATGTCACGCTCAAAGCCCTGGGCGTCGGGCCCGGAGACGAGGTCATCACCGTCGCCAATAGCTGGATCTCGACGTCCGAAACGATCACCCAGGCGGGCGCCAGGCCCGTTTTCGTGGACATCGACGAGTACTTCCACATCGACCCCTCGAAGATCGAGGAGAAGATCACGAAGAAAACCAAGGCCGTCATCCCCGTTCATCTCTTCGGCCAGCCGGCGGACGTCAAGGCCGTGAAGCAGATCTGCGAGAACCACAAGCTCACCCTCATCGAAGACTGCGCCCAGTCCCATTTCGCAACGTTCCACGGTCAGAAAACCGGGACCTTCGGGTTGGCCGGGACCTTCAGCTTCTATCCGGGGAAAAACCTCGGGGCCTACGGGGACGCCGGGGCGATCATTACTGACGATGACGATTTCGCGAGGAGAGCCCGGCTTTTCGCCAATCATGGGTCTCTCCTGAAGCATATCCATGAGATCGAGGGCATCAACAGCCGGCTGGACTCCATCCAGGCCGTGGTGCTTCAGGCCAAGCTCAAGCACATCGACGAGTGGAACCAGGCGAGAAACAGCCACGCCTTGACCTACAACGCTCTCCTCAACGGCCTGGGCGAGGTCAAGTGCCCGAAATTCCGGGCCAACAGCTTCCACATCTTCCATCTCTACGTCATCCGGGCTTCCCGGCGAGACGACCTGGCCGCCTTCCTCAAGTCCAAGGGGGTCTCCACCGGCATCCACTATCCGACGGCCCTTCCCTTCATGCCGGCCTACCGATATTTGAGGCACCGCCCGGCGGACTTCCCTGTCGCCTACGAGTGCCAGGATGAGATCCTATCTCTTCCGATGTATCCGGAGCTGACAGACGAACAGATCGCCTACGTCGCGGATTCGATCAAGGATTTTTACAAGAAATAGGGCACTTGTGCCAGTGAAAAAGGTGTGCTAAAATGCGGCCTACGAATGGTCTTTCGCCAAGAGGCTTTCGTAGGGGCATGTGTAAAAAATTAGGGAGCGGGAAAAATGGTTAACATCGGTGTCATCGGGTATGGGTACTGGGGGCCCAATGTGGCCCGGAATTTTCACTCGGCCTCCGGAGTCAAGCTGACCGCGGTCAGCGATATATCGGAAAAACGCCTCGGCCTGGCCCAAAATCACTATCCCTTCATCAAGGGGATGAAGGACTCGATGGAGCTGATCCGGTCCACGGACGTCGACGCCGTGGCCATCGTCACGCCGGTCTTCGCCCATTACGAGATGGCCAGGGAAGCTCTCCTCGCGGGGAAGCATATCTTTGTCGAGAAGCCCTTCACCTCCACGAGCGCCCAGGCCAAAGAGCTCATTGACCTGGCGGCCAGGAAGGGCCTCAAGATCATGGTCGACCACACGTTCCTCTTCACCGGCGCCGTGAAAAAGATCAAGGAGATCATCAACGCCGGTGAGCTGGGCCGGCTTCTTTTTTATGATTCCGTCCGGGTCAACCTGGGGCTTTTCCAGCACGATATCAACGTCATCTGGGACCTCGCCCCGCATGACCTGTCCGTCATGGCCTATCTCATCAAGAACAAGCCGGTCGCCCTTTCGGCCCATGGCTCTGTCCATTTTGAGGGCGGGTATGAGGACATCGCCTACGTTTCGATCGAGTTCGATGGCAATGGCTTCATCGCCCATTTCCATGTCAACTGGCTCAGTCCCGTCAAGATCCGGAAAACCCTGATCAGTGGCGACAAGAAAATGCTCGTCTGGGATGACCTCGACGCCGACGAGAAGGTCAAGATCTACGACCGCGGCGTCGACGTCAAGAGCGCTAACGGGAGCAAGAACGGGATCCACGATCTCCTGGTGAGCTACAGGTCCGGGGACGTGCATATCCCGAAGCTCGATGGGACCGAAGCCCTCAAGGCCGAGGCCCAATATTTCGTCCAATGCCTCGAGAAAAACGAGGAACCTTTCAACAACGGTCAGGCCGGGCTCCAGGTCGTCCGCCTCCTGGAAGCCGCCGACGAATCCCTCAAAAAAGGCGGCCGGAGAATCGAGCTATAAAAGGGGCACCCATGGAGTATTGCCGTATCGCGCCAGACGTCAAGCTGGGCAAGGATGTCAAGATTTTCGCCTTCGTCAACCTCTACGGCTGCGCCATCGGCGATCATACCAAGGTCGGGACTTTTGTCGAGATCCAGAAAGGCGCCGTGATAGGGCGGAACTGCAAGATTTCCTCCCATACCTTCATTTGCGAAGGAGTGACTGTCGAGGACGATGTCTTCATCGGCCATAACGTGACGTTTATCAACGATATGTACCCCCGGTCGACGGCTGCCAGTGGGGGCCTTCAGACGGAGGCCGACTGGAAAGTCGTCCCGACCTTTATCCGGAAAGGGGCTTCTCTCGGGTCTAGCGTGACCATCCTGGCTGGGGTGACCGTCGGCGAGGGCGCGATCGTCGGGGCCGGGGCCGTCGTCACGAAGGACGTCCCCCCCTGGACCATCGTGGCGGGGAATCCCGCCAAGGTCCTGAGGACAATTGAAGGAAAAAAGATTTAGTGTTATGATAATCACGCTCAGGGGGAAGCAGGCCTAAAGGGAGCCAAGATGCTGAAGGAACGGGAAGCGGTCGTCAGGGCTTTCTTTATTTTCACTGACCTGCTTGTCGTTTTCCTGGCGTACCTCCTTTCCTTTGTCCTGAGGAAGAATATCGGGGTGGAGTTCCCGAACTCCTGGCTGCCGGTCTTTTCCCACGCGGCCGCCGACCGAAATATCACCCTTAGCCAGTATATCGCATTCGTGGTGGTCGCGGCGCCCCTTTGGTGCTGGATGCTCTATATTAACGACATGTATCGTTCGTTACGGACCCTCACCTACCCCAGGATTCTTTGGATCGTCTGCAAGGCCGCTCTCATGACATCTCTCGGTTTCGGCGCGTTCCTGTTCATCACTAAGGCCACGGTCGTCAGCCGCTTCTTTTTCTTCCTCTTCACGGGAACGAGCTTCCTCCTGATCCTTGCCGAGAAAACAGCCGGTTACCTCGCGGTGCATTATGTCCGCAGGAGGGGCCGTAATGACCGGAGGCTTCTCATCGTGGGGACGGGGCGCAGGGCCGCGGAATTCATCCGCAGGATCAAGGGCCATCCCGAATGGGGCTTCCACATCCTGGGCGCCATCGACGACGAGCCCGGGAGGGGAATAAGCAAAGTGGACGGGGTCGATATCATCGGCACCCTTGAAGATATCCCCAAGATCCTCCATAACGAAGCGGTCGACGAGATCGTTTTCGTCGTCCCCCGGTCGCGCCTGAGCCATGTCGAGGGGGCGCTTCATGACTGCGAGACCGAAGGGGTGGTCACCACTATCACGGTGGACCTTTTCGACATGCAGATCGCCAGGTCCGCCGTCTCGGAGATCGACGGTGTGCCTCTCCTGCGCTTTCATACGGTAAGGATCAACGAATGGGAGCTCCTGGCGAAACGGTTCATCGACATCGTCATTTCCGGCCTAGTCATCGTCCTCCTGGGCCCCTTCATGACCCTCATCGCTTTTCTCATCAAATTGACCTCGCCGGGGCCGGTCTTTTTCAAGCAGCAGCGGCTCGGCTTTCATGGCCGAAAGTTTACCCTCTACAAGTTCCGGACCATGCGCCAAGGAGCTCAAGACGCTCTCCCCAAAGTCAACGACGTGGCCGAGATGGACACTCCTGAATTCCGGGCCAAGAAGACGCGCTGGATCACTCCTCTCGGCCGGATCATGAGGAAATTCAGCCTCGACGAGCTGCCCCAATTCTTCAATGTCCTGCTCGGTCAGATGAGCCTCATCGGGCCCCGTCCGACCGTGCCCGACGAGGTCGAAAAATACAAGGCCTGGCAGAGGCGACGGTTTTCGATGAAGCCGGGGATCACATGTCTCTGGCAGGTCAATGGACGGAACAACATCGGATTCGAAGATTGGATGAAGCTCGATCTCGAATACCTGGACAACTGGTCGCTGTGGCTTGATATCAAGATCATGGTCAAGACCATCCCGGTCGTCCTTTTCGGGATCGGCGCCTATTAAAACTTCTGGCCTCGCAAAACGATAAGGTTTACAATCTGCTTTGTCACATGAAAATGAAAAAAGGAAGATTTTTCGTCGCATTTATAGTTTTCTTGCTTCTTCCGGCACAGGGCCGCATTTTCGCCTGGGGAAATACCTGGATGGGAGCGGCCCTGGAACAGATCGTCGATTCGGCCCGTTGGAGGCTCGGCGCTCTCAAATATAACGCGGCCATACGGGTTGACGACGCCGGCCATGATTCGGACATCTACTTCGGGTCATTAGCCAATCCTGTCCCCGACTATACGTTCAGCGCGGGCCCAGATATCCAGGTCTTCCTGCCCCTGAAGAAAAGAATCGTTTTCGATATTTCCGAGTCGCCACGTTATTTATTTTTTCTCCACACCGACCGTGAGCGGGCCATCAACAACACCTTCACAGGCCAGGTGCACTTTGTCTTTGATAAGTTTTATGTCCAGGTCGGGGGGGGATTGATCAATGCCAAGCAGAGGTTGAGCACCGAGCTGGATCTCAACGTCCGGCTCAAGGAAGACGACCTGAACGGGCTGATCTTGTGGCAAGTTTCGAAAGGAGCCTCGCTCGCCCTTCAGTACCGGAGATCAACATTTAATTACGAAAACCAAACACCCGAGTTTACGAATATCGGCGAGGCCCTGGACAGGACGGAAACCCACGTCGACGCCATGGCTTACCTTCAGCAGCATTCAAGGGCAAGGTTTTACCTGGATGGTCAATACGGGTCTTATGTATTTGCCGAAAGCGTCTCGCGTTTCAGGGATTCCCGGAGCTATGGCGTCTCCGGGGGGGTCGAGTTTTTGCCGCCCGCGGCCGGGTACGAGGGACAGACATCCGGTATCCGGGGAAGCATCAATATCGGGTACCAGAGTTTTAACGTTCTCGACCCTTTGCAGAAGGATTATTCAGGCCTGTCAGGAAACACCGCTGTTTCCATAGGGATAATGAAGCTGACGGCGCTCCGGGCCTTCTTTTTCAGGGGACCCCAATTCTCCGTCTACTCCAGCCAAACGTATTACCTTCAGACATCCTACGGTGCCGGATTGGCCCGTTCTTTGGCAAGACACGTCCTGTTCGCTTACGACTTTTATTACGGCCGCGATGATTACTCGGGAGGAGGGATCTTCGGCGGCTCTTCGTCAGGAGGGCCGGCTGACCGGTATCAGACGCACTCCTTCATGCTGAACTTTCGTTTGAGGAGGGAGCTCGAACTCAGCCTGTTAGCGCGCTTGGGCAAGAGGAATTCAATGCTGGCTCCCCGGCCGGAGAGCCGGGATAACTTTTTCGGACTCAGCCTGACATACGGCTATTCATCGGCCGGGCTTTCCATGCCGGCCAGTCCGATGTTCCGATGATCGCCGCAGGAAAGTCCTGGATTCGGAGAGCCGGCCGAGTTATAATAATTTTTTATAAATGAGGGCCCTCGGCATGGGACGAAAAAGGGAACCCAATGAGAAAGAGCCAAAAAAAACGGATGATTGACAATCGCCACAGGCCGATCCTTGGTGGAGTTTTAGCTCTGCTATTCTTCGGGTTTCTGCCCGTGAGCATCCTCGGCCGGCAGCAAGGGCAGACTCTTCCCGTCAATGATTACAGGATCGGGACCAAGGACCTGCTCGAGATCAGGGTCTTCGAGCTTCCCGAGCTCAATCAGACCGTCCGGGTCGCCGAAGACGGTTCCGTAAGTCTCGCGCTGATCGGGAAAGTGGGAGTCGCCGGTTTGACCTCCCAGGAGCTGGAAAAGAACTTGGCCTCGATCCTGGATCAAAAATACACGAAGGGCGCCCACGTCACGGTCTTCATCAAGGAATATCAGAAGGTCGCCGTCTTAGGGGCCGTCGGAAAGCCGGGGAACTACGAATTGGTCGGACCCACGACCATCCTTCAGGTCATTTCACAGGCCGGAGGATTGACGGCTGAAGCCATGAAAGAGATCTATGTCTTCCGGCAGGGCCCGGACGGGCAGAAAACAAAAATTATCATCAATCTGGAAGACCTGACCATCAAGGGGGAGCAGACCCTGAACATCGATCTTCAGCCGAACGACGTGGTCAACATCCCCGTGGATCGAATTCTCACGGTCTATGTCTATGGAGAGGTCAAGAGCCCGGGGGCGATCCAATTCAAGCAATCGCAGAAAATCACTCTCCTGCAGGCCATCGCCCAGGCGGGGGGGCCGACCGAGTGGGCCTCGAAATCACGCGTGGCGATCACGCGGAAGGCCGGCGGGGCCGGCAAAGAGATGAAGATCTATGTCAACCTCAAGGACGTTATCTCCGGGAAGACTTCCAACATCCTCCTTGAAGAGGGCGACGTCATAATCATCCCCTGAGGGCAGGTTCATATTTAATAAGAGGCGATGGCGATGGATCCAAGCACGAATATCGAGAACAAGCCGGTCATTTCGGTTCAGCATTATTGGCACATTCTGCTCAAATGGAAGTGGACCGCTTTTTTGTTCTTCCTCGCGGTCGTCGGAGGCGTCACCCTTTTTTCCTTTCTGACCCCGCGGAGGTATACGGCCAACGGGAGCATCTGGGTCGAAGAACAGATGAATATCCTGCCCTTCGAAGATGTCCAACGGTTCGATTCCACGAGCTCCTCCCCCCAGAGCTATTCTCAATTGCTCCAAAGCCGGGCCCTGGCCGTCAAGGTCATCGAAAAGCTCAAGCTTTACGAAAACCCTCTCTTCGCCGGGAAGCCCCGGAAAGGGGAAAAGCTCCCCGGCCCTTCGGACCGGGTCTTTATGGAGCTCCTGATCCAAAAATTTCAGGACAGCATTTCCGTCCGGCCGATCGAACGGACGAGATTGCTGGAGGTGACGTTCACCAATCCTGACCCCAGGTTCGCTTCCGGGACCTTGAACACGCTCTTTGACGAATACATCGCCATGATCATCAATCAAAGGTACGAGGCCTCGGCAAGGGCCACCCAGTTCCTGAAAGAACAGATGACCGCCGTCCGGGCCGAGATCGAAGAGGGCGAGAAAAAGCTCAGCGACTATGGATCGGCGAAGAATATCCTTCCCTTGACCGCCGCGGAGACTCCCACCATCACCAGGCTTTCCGAAGTCAACAAGGCCCTGACGGACGCGACGATCAACAGAGTCAACAAGTACGATTTTTACAATCAGCTCAAAGCGGGCACGATCGCGGACATTCCCGGAAGCTCAAACGGCAGTCCCAGCCCCGTTCAAACCCTTCGGGATCGATACGCGGCGCTCAGCCAGGAATACGCCCGAAGGCTGGCCACCCTAAGGCCTGAGTACCCGGAGATGCAGCGCATGAAATCGGAGATCGACTCCGTCAAAGAGACTCTCCAGATGGAATCAGCGAAGATGACCGATACCGCGTATGCCGATTACCAGGCCGCGCTCAACAAAGAACAAGCCCTCAGGGGACTGCTCGAACAGTTGAGGACCGAGGCGTTCAAGGCCAACAGCAATTCCATCGTCTATAACAGTCTGAGGATCGAAGTTGACAACAAAAAAGCCCTTCTCGAATCCTTAACCAAAAGGCAGAGCGAAACCGATCTCTCCTCCCGTCTCAAGAGCTACGAAGCCGCGAACATATGGATCGTCGACAGGGCGAATCTTCCTTTGGTCCCGACATCTCCCAACACGCGTCGGAACCTCCTCATGGGGCTCTTGGCCGGCCTGGCCGGCGGCATCGGATTGGCCTTCCTTTTGGAACACATGAACAACACCGTGAAAACGTCGAAAGACGTGACAAGCGCGACGGGACTGCCGACCCTGGGGGTCATTCCATCGTTCGACGCGGAGATCAATCCCAAAGGACCTAAATCAGAATTCACGAGGCTCTCCCAAATTTTATCCGGGAAAGGCGAAACGAAAAAGACCAAAGCGCGTGCCCATAAAGGTGACGTCCGGATGCTGGCGGACAAAACGGGCCAGCTTAGCCGGGTGCCA
>Ga0208692_1001387_pt1 | contig 13742 bp, 10 predicted proteins | sample June2015DPH_20_1_3_FD_184721 | JGI IMG/M metagenome (GOLD analysis project Ga0208692, IMG submission 184721) | Peatland microbial communities from SPRUCE experiment site at the Marcell Experimental Forest, Minnesota, USA - June2015DPH_20_100... | ecosystem: Environmental > Terrestrial > Soil >...
GGAAGTGATTTTGCATCCACCGACCCAAACCACTCGCTGTAGACAGATTGTGCCATCTGCTCCAAGATGCGAATACGGTGCTTGTTAATCTCAATCAGGTCGTCGTAGGCGGAGAGCACGGCGGCAATTTTGTGCTGAACGGGGAGAGGAGGAACTATAACGGGAATGGCATATATATAATTTCGGTTTAAAGATGGCTGTGCGCTACCAGAATTGTAGTTATCAAAGTCAATATGTTTCAAAAGATAATATGCAAACCGTTCATCATTTCCATGAAAATCAGTAACGAACAAGACCGCATTATGAGGCCAATAATCTATCGGTGAAAAATTAACCTCACCGAACGAAGCACCACTTCGGCCAACAGTAACTCCTGGTCCTTTGGCACGGGCAATGTTGTGGTAACCAGTAATACCAGCAGAACCATAAACAGGAACATTGCCAGTACGCCTATCTCGATCAGGAAGATCGTATCCCCTTTGAAGGCTAACAAATTCACCTAGTGTGGTTTGTTTCCAGCTCATAAGTCTTTAAAAAAATAAAAAACGTTCTCAGCAATACGTTCCACCAATTCACATGCTTCCGCAGGCATATGCCCGAAGATTGGAAATTTAGCGCTATTGACACGCTGCTCTAAAAAATGGATTTACTTTCATGCACCAGAAAATATCCCGACGAACTTCGCATCAATGTTTCAGCAATTGGAAAGATCGAATTAATTGCTTTTAGAGAGCGCATATCCGAGAGTTCAATCAGTTCGATCTTTCCAATCTTCATCCAGACTTTCATAAACTCAATCATGTTCTTTTCTCTGTAATAAGCAGGGATGAGGTTTTTCTCTTTTGGAAAATCTCGAGATATTGCTAATAGATTAGCCCGATATGCCGTAGATTTTTTTCTGTTGCCTTTAATTAAATATAAAAAGGTTGGGGTGTTCTGCTCAAGCTGCTCGCTAAGCAAAGCCACCCTTGCTCGCGAGAGTGGATTGCCCAGCTTGCCAAACCACACAGCGCCATGTTGTGAAACGATAGCATTATGTTCAATTACAACATCACCTACACTGAACATAGTATCCGAAAATCGAACGACCAAATGAAATGGATTGCTCATTCTTCCAATTCCAATTCTAATGCGATGTTATCCACATCCACCTCTCCGCTCATTAAGCGTTGTAGCAGTAGATCGCGCGTCTGCCGAAGGTTTACATTTTTGTCAAGCAAATTGTTCAACAGTTGGCGCAAAAATGAAATGTGATCTTCAAATTTTTGGCGAAGATGGTCTGGTGGAATAAAAATGTCGATATCAGTAATAACGCCAGCGCTTGCACTTTTGCGGGTTGTTCCTGTGCTAGCACCAGTTATATAATCTTTGTAACGATTTGATAGCAAAAAATAGAACAGAAAATAAGGAGACAGTTTTGGTGACTTTATCTTCAAGCGAATAAGGTATGAAGCAAAAACTGCATCAATTTCTTTTTCTACAATCCCCGCTTTTCCTGGGTCAGCCATACGGATAACCAGAATATCCCAAACGCTCAATTTATATTTTGGTAATTCGTCTTTGCTGATTGGGCAATATGGCACTTCATTCCATTTTATATAGGAATTTTTATTGATATCCATTCCTCTAACAAATTTTGGTCCAACTTCAATTTCATTCGCACTTTCAGTATAGCCATACTGCGTTTCGACGAGATCTGACAACTTCGCAACATCCCATCCCTCAGGAAGTGATTTTGCATCCACCGACCCAAACCACTCGCTGTAGACAGATTGTGCCATCTGCTCCAAGATGCGAATACGGTGCTTGTTAATCTCAATCAGGTCGTCGTAATTCGAGAGGGCAACGGTAATTTTACGCTGGATGGTTATATCGGCGAAATACTTAATAGATTGGTTTCGAAGAATTTCCAAACTAACAAAAGGTTGGGCAGCCCCGGTTCGATAATTTTTTATGCGAGCTTGGAATTCGTCACTTAGAACAAGGTAATATAAATATCGCGGATCAATTTTCTCGGGATCCGGTTTAAATAACGCAACGTTTTTTATACTAAATTCTTCATCTGTGTTGATATAAGCAGTAGCGCCGAGTGTAGCCCCAATATGAGCAAAAAGCGTATCTCCTTTTTCAGGTTTTGATCTTGATATTACTTTCAAGTGATCTTCATAGCTGATAAATTCACAGTCATCGAAATCAATATAGCCATTGGCGATTTGTTTTGCTTTTATAAATGGAAAACCATCGAGCAAAGTCTTAGGGGTATCGTGCGTACCATCTGTTACCAAAGTGCAGATTGATTTGAGGGTTGTAACTTCAAGTTCAGCCATGATTATTCCAACAACTTTGCTACATTCTCGGCAATACGCTCTTCCAACTCGTGCGCTTCGGTTTTGAGCACCTCTAGTTCCTCATTTAATCCTTCTAACCGCTCAGAAAAGTCGAAATCATCTTTGCCGCGGGCGCTAACGCCTACGTAACGACCCGGGTTCAGGCTCCAACCTTGTGCTTCGATCTCCCTTCGCGTGGCAACTTTGCAGAGCCCAGGTATATCCTTGTATTGGCGATTTTTGATTAGAGATTGCAGAGTGACTACTTGTGCTGGAGCTAGCTGGGGAAAAGCCGCCGCATTGAGGATAAACTCGTTCAGGCCTTCACCCCGATAAAGGCGCACCAGGGTTGCTATCAAGCCGATTTGCTCGTTCGTAAATTCTCGATGCGCCCGGTCAATTTGGGTGAAGATATTACGAGCATCGATGAAGAGTACCTTATCTTGTCGTTCCGTGCCGGCCTTTCCTTTGTCTAAGAACCACAGTGTGCAGGGCAGGGTCACTGTGTAAAAGAAGTTGCTGCCAATGGCAATCATCACATCTACCACACTGCCCTCAATCAATGCCTTACGGATCTCGCCTTCTGATTGGCGCGCATCCGCCGCAGAGTTGGCCATCACGAAGCCGGCCCGGCCTTTAGGGTTAAGAGCGCTGTAGAACAACTGGATCCAAAGGTAGTTGGCATTGTCCGCCCGCGGCATTATGAAGGGGAAGCGGGCAGTATCGTCTTTTATGCGCTCCTTATCCACCCGGTCCACATTGAAAGGCGGGTTGGCCATCACAAAGTCGAATTTGCCTGTCGCGTTGTGTGGATCCTCGTAATAAGAGTTGCCCTGGCGAATGTCGCCTGCTAGTCCATGTACAGCCAAGTTCATCTTGCACAAGAGTACCGTCTCCGCCACGCGCTCGTGTCCGTAAATGCTAATCTCTCGGCTTGGGTCTTGTTTGTGTCGCTCGACGAACGCTGCGCTCTGCACGAACATCCCACCAGACCCACAAGCCGGGTCATAGATCAAACCGTGATATGGTTCGATTACTTCAGCAATCAATTTGACGAGAGAGGTCGGTGTGAAAAATTCGCCGCCCTTCTGTCCTTCGCTCATGGCGAACTTGCCTAGGAAATACTCGTAGATCTTTCCAAAGGCGTCCCCTTCGATGTCCATCGGGATGGAATTGAAAACCTTCAGCAGTGTGACCAGGACGCTGTTCTCCAGGCGGTTGTACGTTTTGGGCAGGATATCCTTGAGATCACCGTTCTCATCCTCAATCGCGCGCATGGCATCGTTGATTGCCTTGCCAATATTCGTCCCTTCGGGTAATCGCATCAATACATTCCAGCGCCCTTCTTCTGGCAGATACAGCACGCCGCGCGCTTGATAGTCCACCTTTGAGACCTTCCTCCGCCCAGAGCTTTGCTGTGGTTTCAGCTCCTCCTCCACCTTTGCGAATTTGTGGTCAGCGAAGCGCAGGAAGATTAAGCCCAAGACTGGTACAGAATATTCGGATGATTTCAGCTTTGAGTTGGCTCGCAGCTCGTCTGCTGCGTCCCAGAGACGTTTTTCGATTTCAGTATTATTTGTAGGCATAGTTAACCCTTATAGATTAGAAGATGGACTTGTTTTCACAAACTAAAAAATATCCAGAAGAACTGAGCACCAACGTTCCGCAATTGGAAATATTGAGTTGATGGCTCTCAATTCGGCGTTGAACAAGAGTGCTCCCCATTTTGCCGGACCAGACTGTTCCATATTTCAAGGTAATAGTATTGTGTTTGGCAACCACATCTCCCACGCCGAATATTGTGTCTGAAAATCTCACGACTAAGTGTAACGGCTTCTCATCCATATTGCTTAATAAAGATTATAGCCGCATTTCTACCAGATAAATGCGAAGAGCCCATTTTCTGTAGTTTAATATACTTTCTCATAAAGCCATCACTCTTGATTTTTGGTATAAGGAAATGTATAGTGTAAACATCACATTTACATTGGTTCTTCTGGGAGGGAGTATTATGGATAAACCCATTATTTTTTTTAGTCATTCCTCAAAAGACAAAGAGGTCCTGATAAAACTTAAGGAACTCATCGATGAAAGAACCGGGAGGGCAATAGATATTTTTCTGTCCAGCGACGGACAGAGTATTCCGCTTGGTAGGAATTGGGTAAAAAGTGTTGAGGATGCGTTGTTAAAGGCATCGATAATGTTCGTTTTTATCTCGCCCAATTCCTATACCTCCAATTGGTTAAACTTTGAGGCTGGTCATGTTTATTCGAGAGGGATCCAGGTTGTACCAGTTGGCATATTAGGATTAGATCTAAATCATATAAATCCTCCCCTTTCATTATTGCAAGGATTTAACTGCGATAAAGCCAACTCATTAGATAATATTATCGCAATCATAAACCAATATTGTAAAACGACATTTAAGGCCGATTTTACAGAGGAGGAATTTAATAAGATCTTTAATAACGCAAGAGTTATATCAAGTATTCTTGCAATTTCCTTTTTGAAAATAAATTTGAAGATAATTCAACCTCCAGAAGAGGATAATTTACTGATAAAGACGATTGAAGAACAGCTAAAAATCAGCGGGATCAATTTTATCTATAGCGGTGGTACAAATCCCATACATTCGAATGGCCTCGAACTGTCGTATACACTACCAAATCGACGCGTCTCAATCAGGGTGGATAAACTAGTAGCAGGAATTTATCTGCCTGTATTTCAAGAACTACTTGTAAAGAAGGTCTTGGAGCCTGAAGATGCACAAGTCATCTTTGCTACAGGTTTTTCATTGGCAATAGGTTATTTGAGGCAGTCAGCTTTGTTGAAAGATACTGACGTTCAAATGAAAGAGGGTGAAGAGTTCATGTTCCAAGGTATTTATTTTAGGATAAACCAGTTTTCTGCTAGCGGTTATGAAGGTAAGTACTATATTCGAATGGATATCATTTTTCATGATAATTTCATTTCGAATGATTGGTTGGAACACTTGATCCAAATATTCGTAAACACTCATGTAATAGAAGTTGTAGAAGACAATTAATAATTCAAATTTACTTTCCCGATCTATATCTATAATTATAGTTTCCACCTATCGGCCGGAGATGCCCGTCGATGAGTTTTTTTGCGTCTGCCTTCGCTAGCTGGAGATACTGGCAAACCATGTCCAATGTACTATGTCCTAGGATCATCTGTAAGGTAAAGATATCTCCATCATTGCGTAGGTACTCCACTGCAAAGGTATGACGCAGGCGGTGAGGGTGAATTTAAGCGCGCTGGCCATAAAGACGGAGGTCACTGTGAAACTCATGGGAAATGATGTTGAATTTCGTAAATATGTAGATCAAATAAAAACCGAGATCAATGAAAAACTTATAAAAGGGAATGCTAATAATGGCAGACAAGTTGATGAATGGTTACAAATAATATACCAGAGCTATTCTCAGAGATTTATTTCTGATAATGAAAGGATATGGGCAACAGGGGCAATAATGATTCCCTTAGCACTCGCAATTTTTGTGGCGCTTCCATCAATTAAAGAACCGACCACACTGCAGCTTATTACCTTGGGGATACCATCCATATTGGTTATGATGTCCTGGCTCGTTATTGCCGAAAATCATAGGGCTTTCCAAGAAAAAAGTCGTGCTTGGATAGTTGCGATAGAAGAAACCCTTGGTCTCCAAAACACAGGTGGTCGAAAATACCAGTAAATTGGTTAAATGGGCTTGTTACCAAGCGGGGCGCGGCTCAGGCAATGCGATATGTACTTACATTTGTGGTTTTTGTTGGCTGGGTGTTAGTTTGGATCTATTGGCCCCGATGAACTGTGCGTCGGTATTCTTGGAAGTTTGAAAAACTAGATTTGCTCCGCGAACATAAAATTCCTCGATCAGTCAGAATACTTACATAGTTCAGAACTTGGCAAATTGTGAAACAATGCTTGCCAGCTCCCATCTGCGCTCTAGAATATCTATTGATAATCTAGCTTTATGACACTGTCCTCATCAGGTAATCAGTGTGTTATGTTAGTGAGGCAGTTCGACTCTGTCTTTCCCTTCGTTTCCAGCTGGGGTTAGGAACCGTTACTTATTTGCAAGCCGTTGTAAAATTCCACGATGTTGAATAATAAAAGTATCAACAAGATCTCCCTCTTCGTAAAAGGTTTCGCTGTCCACACCCGCTTCTGCAGTGAGCTTGCATAAACGACGAATGTACTTCATATCAGCAACAGAAACTATAACCTTGTCACCTGGATAGGGAAGGGCTCCTATACGACTAGGTTCTTTTATAGTACGGAGAAAAAAATCAGTTCTCTCTACTAATCTTGATATCTCAATAGTGTTCCCCTTTGGGTTACTTAATAAAAACCCAAAATGCTCAAGAATATGACGTAATTGACGATATGTTATTTGTCGTTCACCTTTTTGAATAGAACGAATATTGGTTCTGATCCAAACTGCTACTGCATTAACTTCATCGTCTGATATAGAGCGATCAGGAGAGCGTTTGGATTTATTATTAATATTTATAACATTATGCGTAGACACCTTGATAACAATATCGTAGAGTTGAGATTCCCCTACTCCATCAAAACTAAGCCTATTTTTGTAGAGATGTGCAAGAAGAGAAACGAGAGCTGTTCTCTTATTACCGTTATGAAATGGATGATCGCAGCAGATTCCAAATGTAAGCGTGGCAGCGTTGGAATACGGATCAGGATACTTCATAACGTTATTCAGGCATGTCTGTTGCCTGAAGACAGCCGAAGCCAGGAGATTCTCACTTTTCACGCCAGGTGGAAAAATCGGGTTTGAGGAGTCGGAGAATTCCTCGACGAGAGATTCGTGGATATGTTTTACATCTTCGACTGAGAGCATTTCCGCTGGCATTATTAAATTATACCCAATCAACAAGAGACTATGACTACTAATACTGGATTACCCCTATTTGCAACGTAAATCAACTATTGATAAGATCCATTTACAATAGTTTCCACGATAAAAAAACTTAGACGGACACCTGCCAATGACCATACGGATGGGGGAGGGGAGTGCTCCCATACAAGCACTCACGCAGCCTGTACTACCGCGGCGCGAAAGAGTTGCATGAACTTCGCAACTTTTGCCAAGAATTGTTGGAGATTCTAATAGCAGAAGCACTAACAGCGGTTCGACTCTTCTTGGGGGCACGTGTACAAGGTAGTAAATTTATCACTTTAGAATGGAATTAATTATGAATCTGAGGGGCGAACCATCTATGGCGGATCTACGATAAATTGATGTGTATAGGAACCGAACATTCCTCTGCTTGAAGCCTTTGTCAATCTATAGAAATCTTTATATCTTGTTGATTCCAGAGAGGAGCGAATATATACCAAATGCAACCTATCTGAGGAATATTCAATTCAGCGAAAGCAATTAACCTTGTGTGCAAGTTTTAGATCGTAATCAGTTTTGAGAAACTTAACATCGCAATATCTTCTTGAACGTAGGAGAAAATAGCCAAAGTGTGGCTCAAAAACTTGCGTATCCAGCACTCGTTGTAAGGTTATTTCCCCCATACATACAAAATGGATACTAGCAAATATAAGTATGTTCGTCAAACTATTACTTTTCCACTCCACTCATTAAAAGCTCACGCCGCCCGGGGAGGATGGAAAGAATTGCTGTGGTTTGACGAACTCGCTTTATCATTCATATCAAGCACATAACCTGCCATAATCCTAGGTTCCCCAGCACTATAAAGGAAATACGACAAATATTATGGCATGATGATTAAAGGATTATAATTTCCTTATCCCCGCGCAAATTGAATCCTTCTTTTTCTTTTGGCATTAATATTTGATATGGGAAAATTAGACAAAGAAAAACGATTAGACAGAACCCTAAAAATGACCTGCCCCCGGGAGTCGCTTATCTGAACCGCCGTTACGATCAGTTTGGTGCTTTGGAGAGCCTGGCATCGGGAAAGGGGATCGCGGAGCGCGCCCGTTTGGTTTTGATGGAAAGCGGCCGCGCCCGTTCCTTTTGTGCGCCTGAAGCGGAAGAGGTGTTCGCAGCAGCCCGCAAAGGGGAACCTTGGGCGTTGAAGGTTGTGGATGAAACGGTCGATTATCTGGCATTAGGAGTTGCCGCGTACGCCTGCCTGCTCGATCCGGATGTAATTATCCTCTCGGGGGGCGTGTCGCAGGCCTCCGACCTGCTCGTCGGTCCGATCATGGATAGGATCAATGGAGTAGTGCCATTCAAGCCGAAATTGGTGGCATTGTCTCTCGGCAACCGAGCGGTGCTCTTGGGTGCAATTCCAATGATGCTTCACCAGACGATAGCATACCCTTCGCCGTGAAGGTATTCCTGCTGGTATGGCCCAAACGCTGACATCGAAGAATAAGCCGAAATGAGTATTCGATTTCCTGTCAGTATTGGAAGCAGGAACAAAGGGGCATTGGCTATTTCCTGCCACTCAACTGCCCTTCGTCCTTTTTCGGGAAACATTCTGACTCATGCGGCTTATGATCTTCGAGGAAATCTTTCGTTGAACGCCCTGATCGCAATGACGCAGATTGGTCGTGACGCCTAGAACATCGATGGATGACTGGACCTCGCCTCCCTAGATTTAACTCCCTCCGGAGTACCCCGTTTATTTCGTTCCGCCGATTATCGACCATGCTGATCTGGGATTGACCTCAGTGAATTCCAAGTAGACATCAAAGGATGGGATCAGACGCCATGAGAGACATTCCCCTATTGTCCCAAGAGAAAGAAATCGCCGAGTCGGTCGAATTGAGGGTTTCCTTCGAGTGGCTGGTCGCTGCGGCCATTGTATTCACCGCGACTGGTTTACTGGTGACCGGATCTGCGGTGGAAGGGTCCCTGCTGACCTGGAAATATCTGCTGAGCATCTTCTTTCCCTTTCCTATCCTTGCCTGGTATGTCCATCGCCATCATCCCAATTTGGGAACCCTGATCTTATCGCTTAGCCTGTCGGGGTTTATCTTCCTTTGTGAAATCTGGCTCCATGCACCTTTGTCTTTATATTTTCTGGCATTGCCGATCGTGATAGCGACCATCAGTTCTTCTCTTTTATCAGGTGTAAAGACGGCAGGGGTCGAAACCTTTCTGTTGGTTCTCTTTGCCGTTGTGCAAGGGAGGAGCATCGGGCTCACTTTGTTTATTTTTCCAGCGGTCGCGGTCTGGGCGACACTGGGTGTCATCACGGTAATTTATCGGCCGATTTATGACTGCCTCGATTGGTACAACCGACGATTCATGGAATCCCGGCGCGAAGAGGAGGAAATGCGTTCCCAAAGGATGGAACAGTCCCTCTTAATCGAGGACCTGGATTATGCGAACCGCCAGATGGCCTTATTGAACAACAAGAATCAAATGCTCCGCCAGCTAGCAGAGCAGGCGCAACAATCCAAAGCAAGCTTTCTTGCCAGGGTCAGCCATGAATTCCGAACTCCTCTGCATATCATCATCAGCCTGACCGACCTCCTGATGGACACCCCCGACCTTTACGGTGCCGAAATCCCGCCGGATCTTCTGGAGGATATCAAGATCGTCAACCGGAATTGCGATCACTTGGCCTATCTGGTGGACGATATCCTGGATCTCAGCCGGACCGAGGCCGGTCAGTTGACCTTGCATCGCGAATGGACCGATATCTCCGCCCTGGCGAATGAGGCTGTGGATATCGTCAAACCCTTATTAAAAAAGAAGGACCTTTTCTGCCACTTGAATACCGACCTTCCGGATCAAAAAGTGTATTGTGACCCGACGCGCATCCGGCAAGTGGTTCTCAACCTGCTCGGAAACGCAGTGCGTTATACCGAAAAGGGGGGTATCTCGATCCGCATTCTCTCCGAAAACGGTCAGGTAATCGTCCAGGTCGCTGATACGGGACCTGGATTGCCCGTGGAGGACTTGAAACATCTGTTTGAACCCTTTTATCGGGGCATCACTCGCCCGAAAAACGAGACGGGCGGAAGCGGGTTGGGCTTGAGCATCTGCCGCCAATTTATTGAACTACACGGAGGAAAGATATGGGTGGACAGCACACCGGGTGTGGGAAGCAAATTCACCTTTACCCTGCCAGAAGAAAATCCGGAGGCGTCGTATCAGGTCAATGCTGCCTCGCCCGGGCGATGGGTTAATGTTCAATTGAGAGATCGTAAACCGCGTCTGAGCGTTTCCAAATTTTCCGGAAAAAAGCGAATCGCCGTTTACGATGAAACAAACAAACTGGTACCCATCTTTTCCCATTACAGCGATGAATTGGAATTCTCCTCCCTGGATAGAATTGAAGATATTGAAAAAACTCCTGCGCATACCGTCATTCTGAATCTCACCGAACCCTCCCAATTGATCGACAATATCCAGAAGGTCAGGAAGCACTTGGATTTCACGCCGATCCTAGCCTCCTCTTTTTCATCTAAAATCATTGACCTGGCCCAATCGGGGGTGATTGATTTTCTGATCAAACCTTTCAAGTACAAGGAGTTCCAGGCGGTTGCTAAAAAGGTTCAAACTCCGATCAAGCGGGTCCTCATTGCGGATGACGATCTGGATATCCGCCAACTTCTCAAACGCATGTTGTTGACATATGACCCTGATATTGACGTTCTATTAGCAGAATCGGGCGAAGAGGCCTTAAAGGTTCTGTTGGACGAGAAACCGGATCTGCTCCTGTTGGATATCGTCATGGGGGGAATAGACGGCTGGGAGGTACTGCGAAGGAAAAATATGCAGGAGGTGATGGGCAAAATCCCGGTGATCCTCATCACCGGTCAGGATCTTAAAGAATTTAACATGCATACGGATGTTGCTGTGGCATCATACAGCGAAGGCTTCTCGGCGCAACAATTCCTGCGAATCGCCGAGGATCTCTCCACGGAATTGTTCAAATAAATTTCGCAGCGTGATCCAAGGCTTCGATGAATTCCACCCTGCCCACCGGTTTCGAAAGATATGCCTTGGCGCCAAGTGAAATCGCGAGCTCCTCCTGCCCTAACACGGAGCAGATGATGACAGGGATATCCTTGCTGACGGGGAGTGACTTAAGTTGCGCGAGGAGTTCCCAACCGTCCATGTCCGGCAGCATAACATCCAGAACGATAATATCCGGGCGCTCTTTGGCGATGCTTTCGGCCACAAGTGCACCTTGATTGACGTCGCGCATAAGATACCGCGTGCGGCTGAGGAAGCGTTTGTAAAAGTGGACGATGTCTGGATTGTCGTCAATCACCAGCACCTTTACCATTTCTGCCGACGGGATTGTCAACTCGACTTCTGTGGAATTCTCGCTGGATTTAAATGCGAATACACCGCCCAGAAGGTTCAGCAACTCAGGTACTGGATAAAAGGTTGGCGCTTTCTCTTTGCAGACCTGTTTTGCAGAAAGTTGAATATTGACGAAACCACTCTCATGATGTGCTTGGAGGCGTAAGTCCCCAGAGGAAAATTGCTTGCCAATCTGCTGAAGGCAGGTCAGCAAAAGCTGGTTGAGGATTGAGGGGTGAATAGAGGCCATGACCGCCGGATCGGTATTTTCAACCTTGAGACCGACCGAAGGGGGCAGCATTGCCTGAGCGAGAACCTTTACCCGATCCAGGCTTTCGGAAAGATTGGACATCACCCCAGGGGAGTTCTTATCCAGATTTTGCAATTCCTGGTAGAGGAGATCTTTTTCCAGAGACTGCAGTTGTGAATTATGGAGATCCTCAGGAACTTTTGGAGGGATGATCCTTTTCGACCAGATCTGCAGGGCCATCGCGTGAACTGCTTGATGTTGGAACCTGCGCAGGTGGCGGGCCGTGATGCCTAGCTTGTAGGATGTTTCCTCTTGCGAGAGCATCTGGACATACCGGTAGTTCAGCAATTCGTAATATTTACGACTGTTAGCGTAAACAGGTGTATCCTCCTCGGGTTTCATCCTCTCGATTTGATCTTTGATTGCTTTTTGCACCGCTTCACTGCCTGAAGCCGTCGGTAGCCCCAGTGCACGGAAGACGATCTCTGCGGGTTCGATTTCCGAGTCGTAGAGGTGGTTCAGTGAATTCTGAAGCTGATTTTCGAATTCGTTGAATTCGGGGTTGTCCGCTTCTAGTCCGTTCATGGTCCTTTCGATGTCCTTGAATATTGAGAGGAAATCCTTATGCTTAGATTAAGATCATCCTAAAACCGGCCAAACCACAGGTGTATGCAGGTTTGGCGATGCAGTTCGGTGTTCGTGTGAACATTGGCCTTTATCGATACCCTTACATCGCAGGGTTTTTGGGTTTGTATAGATCCTAGTATACCCGAGGATAAACCAACCAATATGCCACATGGTCCACGCGCGGCCGGGCAATCGAATGTCAATGCCCGATAGCTCCGAACGAAACGCCAGAATGATGATAAAACCGGAAGGAGGTAAATCCTAAGATATTTTCTTAAATTAAATACCTCGTTCCTATTCCACTCACTCAGCAAGAGAGGAGAATCTATGTACAGAAAAGCTTTGTTCGTCCTATCCACGGTGCTCGTTGCAGTTTTCGTGCTAACTGCCTGCACACCAGCAGCGCCCGCGACGGTTGTCCAGACCGTCATTGTCACCCAACCTGCTCCAGCCACCCAGCCGCCGATGGCCACAGTTGATGAAAGCAAAGTACCGATTACCATCACTTTTGCGCACAGCTTTTCTCAATCTGACCGTATTGCATTCCTCAACTCAGTTGGGGTGGCATACACGAAGCTCCACCCGAATGTGACGGTGGTCTTCGACCAACTACCTGGCGATACATATGAACAGAAGCTGGCCCTCCTGCTCGCCGGATCGAACCCCCCGGATGCTGGATTGCTGTTCGATAGCGATGCTGCCAGCTGGATTGCCGCCGGTGTGCCGGTTGATATCGGCCCGGCCCTGAAAGCCAACACCGCCTTCAACTTTGCGGATTTCATTCCCTCCACCTACGCTTCTTGGCAGAGAGGGGATAAAATCTATGGGATTCCGCTCTCCACTTCCCCCGAGTTCATCGCTTACAACATCGATATGTTCAAGGCCGCAGGGGTCGATACGCCTGATGTGATGTTGTCGAAGAACGAGTGGACCTATCAAAATATGGCGGCAGCCGCAAAAGCCATAGAGGATAAAAGCCCTGCTGGCTCATGGGGGTACGTTCCTTTCGATAATTCCCTCTACGAGGCAAGCGAAATGGGGAATGCCATCGAGCCTCCCCTGCGGGCTTACGGCGCTGAATTCTGGTCGAAAGACGGAACTCAGTGCCTCCTGAACACCGCTGGTGCGGTTCAGGCTATCCAACTGCTGAATGACATGGCCTTCAAGGACAAGAGCATGGTTCCCCCGGGCGAGCAGGCAGGATTTGAAAATGGGAATGTTGCCATGGAAATGGCCATGCTCAGCCGCCTG
>Ga0208692_1001407_pt1 | contig 13592 bp, 14 predicted proteins | sample June2015DPH_20_1_3_FD_184721 | JGI IMG/M metagenome (GOLD analysis project Ga0208692, IMG submission 184721) | Peatland microbial communities from SPRUCE experiment site at the Marcell Experimental Forest, Minnesota, USA - June2015DPH_20_100... | ecosystem: Environmental > Terrestrial > Soil >...
GAGTCGCGGGGCAAACCGCCGCCCGACTACACTTTGTATAAGCTCGCTCATGCGCATCAGGCGGTCCGCGTCGATGCCCTTGGTGGCGCTCACAAAGAGCATCTCCGGCCGGAGATGATTGAGCATCTGTTCGTACAGGGGGTAGCACACATGCGAGGGCACGGCCGTCAAAACGACCTCCGCCTGCTCGAGCGCCTCGCCCAAATCGTTCGTAACCGCGATACTCTGCGGAAGCTTCACCCCGGGCATGAAGAGCGCATTCTCATGCTGGGCGCGAATGCTCTCGACGACCTCCGGCTCATAGGCCCACAACGCGACCGCATGGCCGGTCTTGGCGAGCGTGGCCGCCAGTGCCGTGCCCCAATTCCCAGCGCCGATGACAGCAATTCTCTTCATAGTAGAGCTATCAGCTTTCAGCCGTCAGCTCTCAGCCTTCCTACTATTTAGATCCCGTTGCTTTCTGCTTTCTGCCTCCTGCCTTCTTCCGTCCCAGCTTGTTCTCCGTCCCCTTGAGCAGCCGGGCGATGTTCGCATGGTGGCGCGCAATGATGATTACCGCGGCCCCTGCGGCGCCAAGAACCACCTGGATCGGTGGATTCTTCATAAGATGGACCAGGACGGGGAAAGCTGCGGTGGCAACAATTGAGCCGAGCGAAATGTAGCGCCAGATCGCAACCATGATCGCGAAGATCACGAGCACGAGGACAACCTGCCAAGGGGCGAGGGCAATGAATACGCCGACTCCGGTTGCCACGCCTTTGCCACCGCGAAATTTCAACCAAACCGGGAAGCAGTGGCCGAACACCGCAGCGAATGCTGCTGCCGCCACCCAGGTGGGATTTTCTGAGGTCATCTTCGAAGCAAGCAGGACAGCAAGCAGTCCTTTTCCGGCGTCAAGGATGAAGGTGGCGACGAACCCCATGATTCCGAGGTTCCGCATGACGTTGGTGGCGCCGATGGAGCCGCTACCCGTCGCGCGAACGTCGATTCCGCGCTGCCAGTGAACGATGAGGTAGCCGAACGGAATCGACCCCAGTATGTACGCGATTAGAGTTGTGAGCGGGCCGATCATTTCATTACGGGAATCGTTCCACCTTCCGATATTCTGGCCCTTGCGGCGAGAGTTTACTTTCAAACAGGAAAAACTCCGAGACCGCGAAGTTCCCCAGCTCCTGTTCACCTTGTTGGGTGAGGAGCGCCTGGAGGGCCGGCTGTGGTTGCGGCACTCTGAACCGTGCCAGCGTCAAGTGCGGTCGGAAGGCGCGCGGCTCGCGGGCGAAGCCGACCTTTCGCATAGCTTCTTCGATTTGTTCGGCGAGCTGGCCGAGACTGGCGGGCGCCTCGACCCCTACCCAGAATACTGTCGGGCGCCGGGCATCGGGAAAGAAGCCGAAACCCTTCAATCCAATTGCGAAGCCTTCGAATCGGCCCAGATTCTTCAGGCTTTCAGATACTTCCTTAACCTTCGCCTCGGAAATCCCACCCAGGAACTTAAGAGTCAGATGGATCCCCTCCGGTTGGGTCCACCGCGCGTCGGGAGAGACGGAACGGAACGAAGCCTGCTTACGGCGCAATGCCGCACGGACGCTTTCAGGTAGGTCGATGGCGATAAAAGCACGCATCTTTAGCCAGTAGGTGGCAGGTAGCAGGTGGCAGGTGGGGAAAGATTCCCACCTTCCGACCCCTAAGATGCTGAAAAACCAGTTTAGCCTGTCATTCCGAGGAGTCCCGATCTGATCGGGACGACGAGGAATCTCGCAAGTCGTTTGCTGGCAGAGCGAGATTCCTCGCTTCGCTCGGAATGACAACGTACGCAAACGTAGTTCAGCACCCGAGTAGCCCCTAGCCCCTGATCCTCCTGCGGATCATTTCAAGAGCCATTTGGGTAGCCCACAGGCGGACCCTTTCGCGATTGCCGGGGAAGCGGAATTCACGAACCTGTGTCCCCCGCTCATCGGCAAGACCGATAAAGACCAAGCCCACAGGTTTTTCAGGGGAGCCGCCAGCCGGGCCCGCGATTCCCGTGATGCCCACTCCGAGAGATGCGCCCGTTCGCGCGCGGATGCCTTCTGCCATAGCCTGGGCGACAGGCTGAGAAACGGCTCCGTGCTCCTCAATCAGGGTTGTTGGCACACCCGCTAAACTGGTCTTCAAGGCATTGCTATAACAGATCGCGCCGCCAAGGAAGAAGTTGGAACTGCCGGAGTTCCGCGTGAGCCGCTCCGCCAGCAGGCCGCCACTGCAACTCTCCGCCACGGCCACAGTTTTCTGCCGCATCACCAGGTACATCCCCACAACTTCCTCCAGCGATTCGCCGTGCGTGGAGAAGATGTATTCCCCCAGCGCAAGTTCGATCTGGTCGCCCAATTCTGCCAACCTCGCCTCAGCTTCCTGGTCGGTCGCGGCGCGGGCGCGCAGATGGATTTCGATGGCGCCCGGCTTGGCCAGAATCGTAGTGGTAGGGTTCTCATAGGCCTGGTAAATCGCTGCTGCCCGTTTGTCGACTTCGGATTCGGGAAGGCCTACAACCTTGTAAACGCGAGTCTTGATCCTCTGCTCCATTGAGGCCTGCGCCAGCCGAGGCACGCAAGCGGCATCGAACATCGCCTCCAACTCGCCCGGTGGGCCCGGTAGAAGCACGACGATGTTGTGATCGTGTTCAATCCAGATGCCGGGCGCAGTTCCATTATTGTTTTCGAGCCATACGGCCCCTTCGGGGACCATCGCCTGCCGCAGGTTGTTTTCCGCCATCGGCCGTCCGAAGCGGGCAAGGCGTTCCTGAATTTGCCGGCGGATTTCGGGGACCTCGCGCAAGGGTCGGCGGAGAACTCCTGACACCACCCCTCGCGTGAGATCATCTTCGGTGGGGCCGAGGCCACCCGTCAGGATGATCAATGGAGAGCGGGAGAGCGCTTCCCTGAGGGCAGTCGCCAGATCATCTGCACGATCTCCCACAACCGTCTTGAAGCGTACCTCAATCCCTAGGGAGTTTAGCCGCTCAGTGAGAAAGAGAGAATTCGTGTCCTGATAAAGGGGGGTCAATAGCTCAGAGCCGACGGCAATGATTTCAGCATCCATGGTAGAAGGAAAATCAGAAATCAGAAGTCAGAAATCAGAAGGTAGAAAAAAGAAGCCAGGAGTCAGAGGGAAGCATCAAATGCAGGGTGCGCAGAAGCCGGGGCGCATTAGAGCCCTTCAAAATCCGCCGTCACCAACTTGTGGCGCCCGACTCCCCTATAAGCAATTCCGCCAGCCTTTCCCTCTGTCTTCTGATTTCTAATTTCTGACTTCTGATTTGTTGTCACTCGTCCCGCCTAGGCGGGTCACTGAATCAGGGGCTTGCCCTCGATGCCGACGGGTAGTTGGATCAAGGAACTGTTGGTGGCGACCATCATTGACTGCTGGCGTGTGAAGGCTAGCCCAACCATGCCGTAACCCGACACAACGCGTTCCACTTTAGCGCCGGGTGTGATGCGCACAATTCCCCGCTGACCGGCCAGCGAGGCTGCAACGTAAAGGTTACCCTCAACATCGAAGGCCAATCCCTGTGGGCGTCCCAGCCCGCGGTAGAACGAAGTTACTTCGCCGGCTGGGGTGATGCGAAACACGTGGTCGAAGCTGGAAATGGTCGGGCCCGTTAGGTAAAGGTTGCCGTCGGGGCCAAAAGCCAGATGATATGCCGCCATGCTGGGCTCGATGGTCGCAAAGACAAAAATCTGCCGGTCACGACTGATCTTGAATACCGTGCCCGTCCGGTCGCCCACGTACAAGTTCTCCTCGCTGTCGAAGGCAATCCCGGTGGCGACTCCCATGCCTTCCGCGTAAAGTTCGCGCTGGCCGTCCGGACTGACTTTGTAAATTGTGCCTTCCATGCGGCTGGAAACATAAAGATAACCGGCGCGATCGAAGGCCAGCCCCGTGGGGTTCACCAGATCATTGAGGAAGGGGCGAACGACCTGTTGCCGGTCGATCTTAAACACGGAAACGGGAACCTTCTGCCCACGGCTGCCGCTGAAAGTGGTGAAAGTATTCCCGGCTGAATCGATGGCAGGATTGGCGACGGGGTGCAGGTTATCGGCGATGGTGACGCCCACCGCTACAGAGGCAGGCGCGCTGACCGCAACTCCCGTGTCCACCGTTAAGTCACCGCTGGATACGCCTTCGGGGACGCGCACCACAAGCCGGTTGGGAGAGGTGAGGAGCAGGCTTCCGGGCTGATCGCCAAACCGCACTTGGGGCCTGCCGCGACCGTTTCGAGTGAGTCCCCGGCCCGAGATGGAGATTTCACCGCCGGGAATCGCCGCACGCGGAGTAACACGTTCAATCAACGGTTTATTCGTGGCAGATCCTTTCTTTGCAGCAGGGGAATCGGGTTTGTCTGATTTCTTCCACAAGCTCATTTGATAAAGTGTCCCAAAATTACAAGCACAATCAGGCTGTAAAGACCCGCGACCACGTCATCCATCATAATACCCCAACCGCCGGGAAGTCGCTCGGCCCGCCGTGCCGGAAAAGGTTTTACGATGTCGAAGGCGCGGAATAGGATGAAACCGATAATCAACCCAATCCACGCGACCCTCGGTGTGGCGACGAAAGTAAGGATCTGGCCGGCCACCTCATCAATTACCACTTGGCCGGGGTCAACACGCCCAAATACCTTCTCGGCTTTCCCTGCCGACCAGACTCCGACAAGGAAGAGCAGGCCCGTGATAGCCGCCAAGGATAAGGCCAACCACAGAGGCTCGAGTGAAGTCTGGCGAAAAGCGATTACCAGAGCCAAGCCCAGTGCCGATCCGGCGGTCCCCGGCGCTACGGGAAAGTAGCCAGACCCCAAACCGGTTGCGATCCAGATGGAGAGACTGCGGCGTTCTTTAACCACTCCCCCTCTTATCGTCCTGCTCCTCCTCTTCGGTAGGGCGGTTCTTGTCCTGCCTTTCCACAGGGGTTGAAATCCGATAGCGTTCAGACAGCCAGTGGTCCAGATCGATCAGTTGGCAACGCTCACTGCAAAAGGGCCGAAAAGAGTTACCCGCCCAGGGAACGTCTTTGTGGCAAATGGGACATCGCATGGCGAGAGATTAGGCGGAAGCCGACATCGCCGCCGGTTGAATCTGGACCAGGCGTGACCCCACAGGAGGCGGCGAGTTCGGAACTAACCGCTCAGCAAAGTTTCGTGCCTCCAGGCGCGATACCAGATCGTAGTCCCCCGCTGCCGTGATGGTGGCCCAGCGGAATTCCCCGGGTCTGGGTTCTGCCCCCTCAAAATCGTTGATCAATACCTGACCATCAATTCCAGGGGCCTGCGATTCCAGCCTGCCCCGGAAGAGCAATTCTGTTTCCTCCGAGCGGCCCTCCACAAGGACCGGAAAGGAGCGGCCGACTCTCTGCCGCAGCTTGCGTCGTGAAATCCTGCGCTGCAAGGCCATGAGTCTTCGCTGGCGACGGCCCGCAACAGCCGATGGAACCTGGCCGGGCAGCGCATAGCTCGAGCTTGTTTCTTCGTTCGAATAAAGGAACACACCCAGGTGGTCGAATTGTGCCGCCTCGACAAAGCTCAGCAAAAGCTTGAAATCCTCTTCCGTTTCACCCGGGAAGCCCACGATCAGAGACGTCCGCAATGTAACGCCCGGTATGGCGGCGCGAATTCTTTCAATCAAGCGCAGGAAATGTTCGCCGCTGGAACCCCGCCGCATCAACTTCAGCACCTGCGCACTCGCGTGCTGAAGCGGCAGGTCGATATACTTCGCCACCTTCGCCGTTTCCGCCACGGCCGCAATCAGCGCGTCGGTCAAACGATTGGGGTAGCAATAAAGAAACCGCACCCAAACGAGCTCAGGGATCTTGCCGAGTTCGCGCAGAAGGGACGCCAGACCGTCGCGCAGCCCCAGATCCTCACCGTAACTCGTTGTGTCCTGGCCGACGATGGTCAACTCCCCGACGCCTGTTCGAGCCAGGTTTTCCGCTTCGCGCACCACCGAGGCGAACCTCCGGGAACGGAACCTGCCTCGCATCTGCGGAATCACACAGAAAGAACAAGGATGATCACAACCTTCAGCAATCTTCAGATAGGCGGAATAAGACGGAGTGGCGAGGACTCGGGGCGTGAGTTCGTGGTAAAGGTATGGCTCGGCGGAGCCCTCCAGGCTGCGATCTTGGCGATCCTCCCCGCAAGCTTCCAGGACCCGCTCGAGTTCGTTGGTCCCGATAACAAAATCCACTTCGGGGATCTCTTTCAGGATTTCCTGCCGGTATCGCTCCACCAAACAGCCGGCCACTACCAGCTTTCTGGCAGCGCCGGACTTCTTGTATTCCGCCATTTCCAGGATGGTGTCGATAGACTCGCGCTTGGCAGGCTCGATGAACGCGCAGGTGTTGACAATGATGACCTCGGCCTGCTCAGCTTGGGGAGTCAACTCGTATCCCTGGCGAGCCAGCATTCCCAACATCACCTCACTGTCCACAAGATTCTTGGGACACCCGAGGCTAACCATTCCAACTTTAGCCATATATGTGCTGGCTCAGCGCGAGATGCACTAGCCTGCCCTTTCTGAGAGATAGAATTTTAGCACAAGTTGGAAGGGTGCGGTGGTTGAGTCTGTGGTCGGTGGACTGTAGTCCGTTGTCCGTGGTCCGTTGAAAAAACGGGCCTGGAGACTGGAGTTCTTATCCAATCTACCACTTGCTGCCCGCCGCCTCCTGCCTTCTGCTTTCTGCCTTCTGCCTATTGCCGGCCAACGATTCGCTTCCACAAAAATACCGCTCTCTCGGAAGACGCTGCGAAATACTCACCGTCGGGAGAAAAACTTACCGTGAGCAAGGGGTCCTTACTATCCTCCATGGTCTGCTGCAATTTGCCATCTTCTACTGACCACATCCGAGCTGTCTTGTCCTCACCAGCAGAAACCAGCCATTTGCCGTCGGGGGAGAACTCCGCCCAATGGACCGGCCCATGGTGTCCCGTGAGTGTCTTCAGCAGCTTCCATTCGGGCGCCGAGAAAACTCGAATTTTGCCATCTTCGCAGGCGGTTGCCACTTTACTGCTGTCAGGCGAAAAGGAGATGTTGAGCACGGTCCCCTCGTGTCCACGCAAGCTGTCAACAAACCGGTGCTGCTTGGCTTGGACCACTACGGGATCTGGGGTAGAGCTCATGGCGATTTGTGCCAGGAGAACCCAATGACCATCCGGAGAAAACGCAAACACATTGGGCGATTGAGTCAAGTCCGGGATAGTGAGTCTGGTCATACGGCCGGAGCGAGGATCCCAAAGATCGAAACTGCTGGCCTTGTAAAGAATCAGGTATCCCAAACGAGGGACATAGAGAATGGGCCCAAATCCCCCGCCTCCCCCCACTACGTCCACCTTCCCGGAAAGTCGGTCTTCAACCGCGTCCCATTGAAACGCGAGGAGGGGTGTTGATCCGCCGGGTCCCTTGCCTTTGGCGGAGATCACTCCGTTCCCTAATAACAACAGTTGGTTCATGGCCAGAAAATTTGCGGATTGAATGTTCAGGTCGGTGATATCCGGTATGCGGGGCTTGAGAACCTTTTGAATGCTCCCCTCACGCACCGCCATCAAAACGATCTTGTCTTCGCTTGCGACCGCCAGAATTGAACCATCCGGCGAAAAAGCTCCGGCAGGGGAGTAGCTCAAAGCCAAGTGTCCTTCAATGCGCCCGTGGCTGAGCCATAGGTAATGCGTTGGCTCGGTGCTTTCAACGCTTTCAACTTGGGCTCGTGCAGGCAGAAGGCAGAAGGCAGAAAGCAGAAAGCAGAAGGCGGAATGCAGAAGGCGGAAAGCAGAAGACCGTGACCATGACCCATCTGCCCACGATGCCACAGTGGGGGCTGACATATTTCTAGCCCTCTCCCCCTCGGGGGAGAGGGTGGCCCGCGCCGGTGCTTTCTTCAGCCGGAGCGGGACGGGTGAGGGGGTGCCCCCGGTCGTTTGCAGATCACAAATCGATTTCAGCATTGGAGATTCGATGCACCAATTCGCGGTCCGCCTCAAGGAAGTTGAATTCAGTGAGTTTGGCTCGCCGCACCCACTCGACGGCCTCGAACACCTGATTGCGAATCGTCCCGCGAAAGCTTCGGACCGCGAAGAAAACTACTTCGACATACCGATCCGGGTACCGGTGACGTATGCGAAAGACCTCCTCCCCTATTTCGGCCTCGATCATCAGTTCCTCAGCCAGCTCGCGGCGCAGCGAGGCTTTCAAGTCTTCACCGTCTTTCACCTTGCCTCCGGGAAATTCCCATTGCATTCCGTAAGCGTCAGAATGATGACGCTGGCAGATCAGGATAAGGTCGCCATCTACTACGATGCCGGCGCTGACGAGGATGGATTTCTGTTCAGTCATAAGGGAACGGTATTGTAACAGAGGATGCTGACTGCGTACCGCCTACCTTCTCTCTGCTAGGGATTGGGGAAGAAAAGCAAGGGTAGCGCAGGTCCCGCCCTTCGGACCTGCGGCTCTTCAAGGGCATTAGCCAGTGGGCAATGCGCAATTCATATTCACGAATCAGAGTTTCCAGTTGCCCCAGCCCGAGCGCCCGCCCCAGTTCTTCTGCCTCCTGACTCCTGAATCCCGAATCCTGAATCCCGTTCGTCCCGCACGTACCACCTACGACCTACGGCCTACCACCTACCGGAAGCTAACAACCTTTGTTTTCAACAACATTGGCGCTTTCAACGCGTAACTACATTTGTTTTCTAAGACATTCCCGCTTTTTTACCCCCTGTGGAAAACCGACTCTTTGTTTTCATAGACATTCCCGCGTCGTTCCGCCAGTTTTTAAGGTTACTGCGTTTTTCCTTTCCCTTTTCTGAGCGACATCTTGTCCCGAGGGAGCAAAGGAGTTTGTCGCCCCGCTTGCCCCGCTGACGCGTTGTCGAAGTTTTTTCCTGACTCCTGACTCCTGAATCCTGAATCCTGCATGATCCGCTTAGCATCCTAGCCTATCGCTTCCGGTTTGTCAAGAGACATCGAGTCCCCTTGGGTGCGACGTTCGTCGCGCCGACCTCCGGAGCCCCGTAGGGGTGGAAGAATGTAGCCCAGGGCGGCAGCCCTGGGACAGACGACCCTCACGACGCCTCCGGCACCCCTCTCCCCGCAGCGCGGGGAGAGGGGCAGGGGGTGAGGGGTGGCCGTGAACCCACGGTTCGCACCGTGGGCTAAATTCTGCCGCTCCTGCGGAGCTGGCGGATGCTGAAGGCCGGGTGGCTTTTGCGGTAGCTGCGGGCAACAACGACTGGTGGATTCATCCCGCAGGATTCACCATCACCAACGCGATTTCCCCGGCGCGACGCATTACTCAGATGCAAAGCTCTTTCGCGGACACCAACCACCCACAGTACCTGGCGCAGAGTATCACATATACCCCCTGGGGCGCGGTCAGCCAGCTCGTGAACGGCGCGCCCGGTGGCGGCACGGGCGCCCAGGAAACCTACGCATACAACAACCGCTTAGATCCCGTCATGATCGAGCTGGGGACAACCGGCAACGCTACGGCGGATTACTGTCTGGTGTACAATTACTCTCTGGGCGCGGCCAATCCCACCTCTTGCCTGCCCCCGTCGGTGGCTGCGGGCAACAACGGGAACGTGGTGGGGTACTGGTACCAGGACAACGTGAATTCCTCTTTCAGCCACACGGCGAGCTACACTTATGATGGCGTGAACCGCCTGTGGACCGCGATCGCCAAGACTTTGGGCGGCAGCGTACTCTGGAGCCAGACCTATTCTTACGGCCCCTGGGGCAACATGTCGTGCTCGGGATCGGGCCTGTGCCCCTCTCTGACCTACAACAGCCAGAACAACAACCAGCTAGCCACGATAGGTAACTACTCGTTCAGCTACGACGCAGCAGGGGATCTATTGCAGGACCCGAGCAATTATCCCGCGCAGCCGGTGCACACCTACCAATGGGACGCGGAAGGGCGAGTGGCCTCGGTGGACGGTGGCTCGACTTGGAGCTTCACTTACAACGCCCTGGGGGTCCGTGTACAGTGGGCGTCCTCGGGCGGGGGCGAGCTGCACCTGTTTGACCCGGAGGGGAATTGGCTGGGCAATGCGAACAGCTACACTCTCGTCCGTTTTGGCGACCGGGCCTTCGCGCTGTACGAAGGTTCAGAGACGGATTTCAACCACGTCAACGCTCTGGACTCGGCCAGCATGCGGACGCTTCAGAGCGGGGCGGAGGCGGAGGACATATTGTTTTACCCCTGGGGAGATGTGTGGGAGGTGCAGGGCTCTGGCGGCTACAACTTCGCCAACATACCCTACCGCGACGTGACGACCACCACCGACATCACTACCGCTCGCTTCTCTTCCCCCAACTTCGGCCGCTGGCTCAGCCCCGACCCGATAGGCGTGAAGGCCGTCAAGCTCAACGACCCCCAGACCTGGAACATGTATGCCTATGTGCGCAATAATCCCACCACGCTCACCGACCCGAGCGGACTCGCGCCTTCGGATCCAAGGGCGAACTGGCCATCGTCAACCCGCAGCGGCGCACGTCATTTGATTTGGATGCCAGCATCTTCATTTACCCTGGCATGCCACCCCCTGTCGCAAATGCCTGCCGGAAGCGGACTCCATGTCTCTTGACAGACGGCAGAAGATAGGCTAGGTTAGTAAGTGGGGTTGTGGAAGAAAAATGCTGAATGGTGACTGGTGAATTATGAATTGCCAGTTGCCTCCTTATTTCTGGCCAGCGCCGACTGCCTTCTGCTTACTGCCGGCTGCCTACTGCGGTTGAGGGGGAATTCGAGCTGGCGCGACTCTTGGCCCACACAGCAGCCTGGGACAGAGTGTCTTCTCCTCAGGGAAAGAGGAAACAGTGACTCTAGAAATTGAAGGAACGACGCGGGAATGTCTATGAAAACAAAGGACAGGCTTTCGGCAGCCTGGGGCGAAGCGGGAATGTCGTAGAAAACAAAAGTAGTTACGCGTTGAAAGCGGGAATGTTGTTGAAAAGAATGGTAGTTAGTAGGTGGTAGTCGGGGGAAGAACAGGAGTCAGGAGTTAGGGGTCAGGAGTCACGATTCCGGATTCAGAGTGAAGAGCATCTGCTCTCCGCCGCCACACGTGGCCGGACGCCACTTCCGGACAGCGTGCCAGATTCTAAAGGAATACCCCAACTCAGAAGGGTCCGGACGAGGTATGACCCACTTCGTGCCTCAAGGAGACGCCCAAAGCAGCTACTGAGCCACCGCGAGGATGAGCTTCTTGGCGCGGATGTCGATCGTGACTATGAAGCGGGATAGAACGTCGCTGCCGAGCGCCAGTGCGACGGGCAAGTCAAAGCCGGTTCCGCGACGGACCTGGGATTCGCGGAGGTCATCAAGAATGAATGTGTGCCCGCCCAGTTCCATCGGAACTCGCTCACGGAAAGCCTTGAATTTTCCAGGCCGTTCGACACGAGCGAGGCCTTCGGCAAAGGCGGGGTCGATGAAGGACACGTTGTAGCCTGTATCGAAATAGACGATCGCCTCACGCCTGTTCACTCTGGCTCGGGCATACAGAATGTGACCCTGCGATTTCGGAGGCTCGACCAGATCGACGCAAAGATAACGCTTGGGGTCGAGTTTCTCCGGGAGAGGTGAAGCGGTCACGCCGACTCTCCGTGATCGGTAATCCAAAGTCAGGCGCCGATCCAGGAAGAAGTCAAGCCCCACGGTCCCATTGAAGGGTTCGGAGGAGAACATTTGCCAATCGGACAGGCTTGCCGCGACATTCTTGAAAACTTCCCCGAGGACGGAGACCGTTTCGACGCGAATGCCAAACGATTCGCCGCGGTGGCTGCCGTCGGCATTGAGCTCCTCGATGCGTTCCTCAACGCGATGCGGAATGGAAGGGGCCTGGTTGGTAATCACAAACCCTCTGGCGGTTCCTGAATCGAGCATCAGGGGGAGTTTGATACCGCAAACATCCACTTCTACGAAGGGACAGCCTGAGGCGCCAAGAGTCAGCGGATAGAGTTGGGTTTCCCGGTAGCCAAGGTCCTGCGACCACCGCCGGAATGAGGTGGACTCAAGCGTAGTCGAGACCACCGCCGCTTTGATCATTTGACCCGCCGCAAAAGACGCGCAACTCAAGACAGCCGCGACGGAGAATAAGACGGAGAATAATATGAAAGGGGTTGACGTCCACGCTGCGGCGGAACCTGAGCGGACCCACAATAACCGCCGTGCCGTTTTCTTGAACATTATGGCTCGCTCCGTCTGCTTGAACGAGCCCATCTTACAACAGTTGCAGCGAGGCTAACAGTGCCGAGCAGAAAGCCAGGAGAAGACTTCATCGCCGTAATCATCGCCTTGCTCGCACGCGACGTGGTAGCGCTACCCAGTTACGCGTTTTCCGAGAGTTTCAGCAATGGCGTCCGGCGTTTCACCAAGCGTTGCGAGCGAAGCAGCGTCTTCACCATGAAATTCAAGCCCGTTGTGCCAAAAAGGGGATCGGCGAGTGGAGACATTGATTGAGTACCTTCAAGCTGCGCCCGCCAAAGTTGTCCCGCTCTAAGTGCCTGGTCCCGCCTGAAGAGTCCGGTTCGAGGAAGGATTGTGCAATCCTCTATAAAGCCCTTGTTTTGTGTGCAGGGATAGCCTTTCGTGATAGACTGCGGCTGTTTAGGTGGACCTCGGGTAGCCTCGCCTTACCCTGGGAAATCTTTGAGGAGGAAAACGCATGAAGAGACTCGGTGCAGGTGGATTGATTCTGGTCGCCATGGCCATACTCATGGGCATGCCTGGGAGCGCGTGTGCCCAGGGCGCCTTCGAACAGATCTCTGGCAAGGCCTTTGAATCTGCGGTACCCAATGATTTTTACCTGGAGGGGAATAGGATCCCCGTGGAAAAGCGCAACGCCGCACTGCTGAAGACCCCGGCACGTGCGCGATTAGTGTTGGCCTTGATCGACACCGCTGGGTACAGCTCCCAGATTCAACAGAAGTACATGGGGATGGTCATTACCGAAGGGAAGGTGTCGGTCTGCGATGTTCCGTTGAGTGTGGGGAGCTATGGCTTCGGCTTGGAAAAGCCCGCCGGCAAGTTCTTTCTTTATAACCAGGCTGGCGAAAAAGTCGGTGATTGTGGCGCCAAGAAAGACAGTGCGGTGAAACAGCCCAAACCGCTCAATATCGTCTTGAGTAAAGAAGCTGGCGCGCGGCTCTACTTGGGTCGATACTTTGTCGAGCTGAAGTAACGACCCGGACACAGGTGTTAGGTCCCAGGTGTCAGGTGTCGGGTGTCAGGCGCCGAGTGTTAGGCGCCAGGGAGCCAGGTGTCAGGTGTTGGGTGTCGGGCGCCGAGTGTTAGGCGCCAGGGAGCCACAAGTTTGCAGCAACCAGCCACGAACCCGCCGCGGCGGGACGACTTCGCGCAGAATGACACGCCAGTAGCCTCTTCCACGAACCACTAAGACTTCGAGGCGCAAGGGCTCTGGGCCTGCGGGGCGCGGTGGCTAAACATTTCTTCGATCTGTGCCCGGTATTTTTCTTCCACGACGCGGCGCTTGACTTTGAGGGTGAGCGAAAGCTCTCCTGAGGCGATGCTGAATTCCTGGGGGAGCAAAATAAAGCGGCGAATCTTCT
>Ga0208692_1001408_pt1 | contig 13590 bp, 7 predicted proteins | sample June2015DPH_20_1_3_FD_184721 | JGI IMG/M metagenome (GOLD analysis project Ga0208692, IMG submission 184721) | Peatland microbial communities from SPRUCE experiment site at the Marcell Experimental Forest, Minnesota, USA - June2015DPH_20_100... | ecosystem: Environmental > Terrestrial > Soil >...
AATGCCGCCCCCGGCGCCCGCCCCCACCACCACCGCATTAACATGTCTCAGAGCCATTTGCTCAACTCGTCAAATCATAGTGCAGGCGTCCGCGAATAGGCGGGTAAGGCAAACCCAGCATTTTCCAGCTCACTCGCCCGCGGTTCCCACCGTGCCGAGGGTCACCGTAAAAGCCTTGCATCGTATGGCTGAGGATGAGGGAGAAGAAATCTTTCGATGAGAGACCCTTCCAAGCTTCTCCCGCCGCCCCGCCCCGTTCGAGCTCCTTCAAGACCTCGTCTTGTCTTTCCGGGCCCAACTCCGTGAACCGATGTCCAAACATCTTGAGGCTCGCTTGCTCGACGCCCCTGATGCCCTGACGGTAGCTGGCACGGTGGCGCTTGTAGGGACCCATGAGCTGCAGGTCAATGAAGTTCACCACGCCGGCCTCCGTCGCCCCCGGATCCTGATCGGCAGGAATTATGCGCTCGCAAATCGCGGCCACCGTCTGCCCTTCCTCGATCGTAAAAAACCGCCACGGACTTTTCTTGTTAGTGCAACACACCATTGACCCGGCGGCTGCAGCAGTCGTCACCTGGATGAACTTGCGGCGTGTAATTCTCCTGAAATTGCGCATATCCCATCCTAAAAGAGCCGCCAATAAGAAACATCTTTCCTTAAGAAATAGCAAGAGACAGAAGGTCCCTGCTGGGGGCTGGGGGCTGGGGGCTAGGGGCTGGGGGCTGGGGGCTAGGGGCTGGGGGCTGGGGCGATTTTGGATTTTAGATTTTGGATTTTGGATTGGCCTCCCCCTTCTGCTTACTGCCTACCGTTCTTCCCCAGCCCCCAGTCCCCAGTCCCTGCTTTTCTGCCTTCTGCCTTCTACTTTGCGCTTTCCGCCTTGCGCTTTCCGCCTTCAGCCTTTATCCTTTACCCTTTACCCTTCTGGGAGTGAATATGTCCAATGCCCCATTCAAGATCATGTGTATCCAACTGCTCTTGACCGCGCTCTCTCTCTTTGCCTTCTCCAAGAACGTGCCCGCGCAAGGTGGCGCCGACGCACGTGCCCTGGAGCGCCTGAAATGGATGCGCCAGAACGAAGGAAACCTTTGGAATGTCAATCCCGATGAAGGCGCGTTTCTGCGCGCCTTGGCAGAGAAAGTCCACGCCAAGGAGGGGTTGGAAATCGGCACCTCGAACGGCTATTCCTCGATTTGGATAGGGATGGGCCTACGCAAGGAGCGCGGCCATCTGCTGACCATGGAAATTGACGAGGGCCGGGCGAACCTTGCCCAGGCCAATTTCCGAGCGGCAGGCTTGGATTCCGTCATCACACTAAAACTGGGCGATGCGCTCGAGGAAGTTCCCAAACTCCGCGGCCCTTATGACTTCGTCTTTATTGACGCCTGGAAACAGGACTACGTGAAGTACCTCGACATGGTCATCCCCATGGTCAGACCGGGAGGCGTCATCGTGGCGCACAACGTCACCGACCTCAGGGAAGAGCTCACCGATTTTATTAGAGCCGTTCAGACGAACCCGCAGCTAAAAACTACCCTTGAGAATCCCGGCCCTGGTGGATTTTCAGTTAGCTATAAGCTTCCACCGAAATCCAACAGGTAGCGCGGACCTCCGTTTTTGAGGTCCGCGGCTTTTACCGGGTAATCGCCTTCCCCGCGGCGTAGCGCGGACCTCCGCCTTTGAGGTCCGCGGCTCTTGCCCGGTAATCGCCTTCCCCGTGGCGTAGCGCGGACCTCCGCTTTTGAGGTCCGCGGCTTTTACCGGGTAATCGCCTTCCCCGTGGCATAGCGCGGACCTCCGCTTTTGAGGTCCGCGGCTCTTATCCGGTAATCCCCTTCCCCGTGGGGTAGCGCGGACCTCCGTTTTTGAGGTCCGCGGCTTTTACCGGGTAATCGCCTTCCTCGTGGCGTAGCGCGGACCTCCATTTTTGAAGTCCGCGGCTCTGAAGTAAGCTCGTTTCTTTGACCCTGCTTCTTGCGGGCAATGGGTCATATTCGAGTTCTCGGATCCGAAGGCATTCTCACCCAGTCAATGGTCAGGCCAGACCGTCGCTGTTGCTCTGCCGCACTCGCACCGCAATATTCGTGCATGCTGGACCATGGCCAATCTTGCGGACGGCACACCAGCCCCGCTCTGACGGGGTTCAGGTGAATGTACTCAACCTTCTCGTTGTATTCCTTAACGGTACGCAGCGCACGGTCGAAAAAGCGCTCTTGCCAAAGCTCGCCTGACTCGCCACGCCGCCGGTTAATCAGTATCATCGAGCTGGTCTTAATGGATTTCATCACCAGCGAGATTGTGACCGGATACGCTGGCGCACAGATGGCATGCCAGTGATCGGGAAGAAAGACCCAAGCGGTCAGAAGGAAGGGATGCATAAGGCGCGCTCGATTGAAGGCGAGCGCCAGCAAGTGGAAATCGGCGTCAACGAGCTTGGCGCGCTCTTCCAGTAGTCGCACGGTCACGAAGAAATATCGATCGGAAAGAAAGGGGCGACGGAGACGTGACACGCCGGTAGCATACAACACGGGGAACTCGATTACCAGAGTAAGAGCCGCGGACCTCAAAGGCGGAGGTCCGCGCTACAACGTGCGGAATGGGATTGCCAGACAAAAGCTGCGGACCTCAAAGGCGGAGGTCCGCGCTACAACGTGCAGAATGGGATTGCCAGATAAGAGCCGCGGACCTCAAAGGCGGAGGTCCGCGCTACAACATGCGGAATGGGATTGCCAGACAAAAGCTGCGGACCTCAAAACCGGAGGTCCGCGCTACAACATGCGGAATGGGATTGCCAGACAAAAGCCGCGGACCTCAAAGGCGGAGGTCCGCGCTACAACATGCGGAATGGGATTGCCAGACAAAAGCCGCGGACCTCAAAACCGGAGGTCCGCGCTACCCTGCTAACGCACGCCCGACAGTTCTGCAGGCAGAACCCCCATCGCCAGCACCACGCATCTGGCAATTTGACGAAGTCTGGTCGCACTGATTGCCCTGAGCCGAGACCTTGATGGGGCCAAGCTTTCCTTCCTTACTGTGGTGATGTTTTCAGCTTGGGCCTCGGAGGTTTCAACCAAACCTGTCTCGCCGGGCTCCAATCGGATGTGAGTGTCAAGTCCGCGGAGGGTGGTCGATAGTGGTACAACCAGCACCGTACTGGCCCTCGGATGTTGGTTCCTTGCGTCCAGAGAAACGACGACCACAGGACGAGCGCTTTTGTCAGAAGGCTCCGAGGGCATTCGAACGAACCAGATTTCGCCGCGGCGCGGTTGAACCTGTTGGTGGTTCGACACGAGGTTCACTCCTCTTCGGTGCCAAGTGCGGACTCTCCCAACTCACCCCAGGCGCTCAGTTCTGCGGCCTCTTTGGCCGATAATGAATCGTAGTATAGGGCAGTATGCGCGCTCAGCTTTTCCAGTTCCGCGCGCGCCTGGGCATCAGCGACAAGCCGCTCGACGTAGCCGCTCACGGAGGGAGATCCCCTCTGTCCACTGTGGGCTTTGAGAAAGCGGACTTTCTCCTTGGAGAGCGAAACCGTAATGCGCTCCTTTCCAGAGCTGCGAGCCGACGTTTTACGCTTAGTTGTCCGGGTAGGGGGCATCCTCATATCAGTCGTATGCACATTGTTCATACTACACTGCTTTTGGCGTCCTGTCAAATAGATCGTCAGCAGCACCCCAATGATCGGGAAGAAAGACCCAAGCGGTCAAGAGGAAGGGGTGCGTAGCGCGCGCTCGATTGAAGGCGAGCGCCAGCGAATGGAAATCGACGTCGACGAGCTTGGCGCGCTCTTCGAGTAGTCGCACGGTGACGAAGAAATATCGATCGGAAAGAAAGGGGCGATCCCGCAACGCGGGGCGACACGGCGGCAGCATGCAACACGGGGAACGCGATTGCCAATGTAAGAGCCGCGGACCTCAAAACCGGAGGTCCGCGCTACCCCGAGTCCCGAAATTTTATCCCGAAATTTTGTCCTTGACATTTCGTTTGGGCATGGAGTAAATAATGGCGGCGCAAGGCCGTTTGTGAGTCGAGTGGCACCAGTACCAACACTCAGCGAAAGAAGCTCCAGAGTTTGGGAGGGATTACAGTTTCTTGTATAGATATTCTTTTTTTGGGATTCCCGGGCGCAACGTGAAACTTGGCCGGAGACACTATCACTAACACAATCATGTACTTAGGTGCTGTGACTGCTTTGGAATCTCGATTGCTACACGAAAGATGGGTAGGAGCAGGAGTGTACCCGGAGCAGAGGCTAATGTCGCCCTGTCCTCGGCCTGGATGGCACTTGAGACCCATGAGGAGAGTCTTGGATCTCACTTCTTGTCAATGGAAATTAAGCCCGGACGGGCAAGGGAGGAATGCCCCAAGTTTGGCTTGACAACCAGACTGGAGTTGCTATATGTTCCCCCTTCGCTTCGTCGGTTTTTGACGCTAGTGCAATAATCCCGTAACTTTCTGCGATCGCGAAGAGTGAAAGCTGAACGGTGTTATTTGTTCTAGATTACCGTTCTTGTGTATGTCGATATAGGTAGTTCCGAACCTAACCAAATCATCCGATTGGAGGCATAAATGAGGCACGCATCGCGTATTGCGCTCTTGATGGCTGTTCTGTTTATGGCTGCTCCAAGCCTGTTGTGGGGGCAAGCCGGCGCGACCACAGGCACGATCACGGGCCAGATCGTCGATCAGAGTGGAGGCGTTATCGTCGGCGCTGAAGTCACGGTCATGGACATTTCAACGGGGACTTACCGAACTCAGCCCACCAGTCCGGCTGGCATCTTCATGTTCACCGACGTTAAGGTGGGCTTCTACAACGTAACAGTGACGGCAAAGGGATTTCGGAAGGTGAGCGTCCCCCGGCAAGAGGTTGTGGTTGGCCAGCAGGTAACGCTCAACCTCACCTTGGAGGTCGGCCTTACCACCCAGACGGTGGAAGTAACAGCCGCGCCTGGAGCTGAGCTTCAAACCATGAACTCCACCGTCGGGACAACACTGGGTGGCAACACGCTGCTCGTTCTCGCCAACCAAAACCGTGACGCTACCACCCTCCTCATGTACCAGCCCACCACCGCCCCCACCTTTGGCGGGGCGGAAGGGAACACGACGGGCGGACAAGTGGGAGGCGCCATGTCCGACCAGAACACCTTCATACTCGACGGCGGCAACGCGACGAGCGACCTGGAAGGCGACAATAATTACATCGCTGGTAACCGCGGCTACGTGGGTCCGCAAGCTTCTATCCCCACGCCCGTCGAGAGCATCGAGGAGTTCAAGGTCGCCACCAGCAATCAGACCGCCGACTTCAGCTCCTCTTCCGGCGCCGAAGTGATGCTGGTGACCAAGCGCGGCACCAATGCATTCCATGGCTCGGGGTACGATTATTTCCAGGGGCAATGGCTGAATGCCGCCGGTTGGAACGCCGACCTCGTCGGCGCCCAGAAGGTGAAGAGCCATCAGAACCGCTTCGGCGGCAGCATTGGCGGGCCCCTGGCTCCGGGGCAATTTCTGGGCGGCAAGACCTATTTCTATGCCAACTACGAAGGGATGCGATACCCGTACGCGAACGCCAGGTTTGAAAAGACCGTGCCTTCAGACGCGCTACGGGCGGGAACCATACAAATCCACGATGCGACAGGCGCCGAGGTTTCATATGACCTCAAGACGGCCCAATGTGCGGGCGGCCCGTGCGACCCGCGCGGCATCGGGATTGACCCAACGATCCAAAAATTGTGGACCCAGTACATGCCGGAGCCTAACGACTGTGCCAACTACGGCGACCACCACAATACCTGTGGCTACTTTGCCTCCCTGAAGCTTAACCAAAGTCAAGACTTTGGGGTGATGCGAATCGATCACGACTTCGGCTCCAAATGGCGCTTCATGACCAGCTATCGTTATTTCACCTTGGTACTTCCGTCCGTCGACCAGGTGGATATCGGTGGCCTGATGCCCGGCGACACGAAGGGCGTACCGGCGTCGCAATCCTCAGACCCGATGCAGCCGCGCTACTGGGTGGCTGGGTTGACCGGAAACCTCACCCCGAACGTCACCAACGACTTCCATATCAGCTATCTGCGCAACAATTGGAACTGGATCCGGGCAGGCGTGCCCAATGGGCTTTACGGCATCCCAGGCGGCCTGGAGGTCGCCGGCGAGTCGCAGTACGGCGTGCTGGCTCCCATGAACATGAACACCCAGCAGACCCGTTTCCGCACCTGGGACGGGCACGACTGGACTTACACTGATACCCTGAGCTGGCTGAAGGGCAAGCACTTCTTCCAGATCGGCGGCAACTGGACCCACTGGTGGGACGAGCATGTGCGAAACGACAACATTACAGGCTCGCTCACCCAGTTGGTCTATCAGATCGACAAGGGCTCGGGTCTGTTTATGGATAGTCCGTGGCGGCCGCCGATCTGCGCCAGCTCCACTTCCACGAACTGCCTCCCCGGCACCTCCACCGGTACCTGGGATGGCCTGTATGCCGAGACGCTGGGCTTCGTGGGTACTGCCTCGCAACTGTTTGTGCGGGGCGGGAGTGACCTCCACACGACGGGCTCATCCTCCCTCGAGGACCACTCAATCACCCAACAATACAGCCTCTATATGACCGACTCGTTCAAGGTCAGGCCCACCCTGACGGTCAACTACGGTCTCGAATGGGGCGTGCAGATGCCTCCCTACGAGTTGAGTGGACTACAGATGTTTTTGGTTGACGCTAATGGCACCCCCGTCAGTTATAATGGCTACGTCAACAATGTCGAGTCCTATGCGCTCAAGGGGCAGGTTTATAACCCCATCCTCGGCTTTGAGCCGATCGGCGCCGTGGGCGGACACCCCAAGTATCCATTCCAGAGCTTTTATGGGGGCTTCGCCCCGCGTGCGTCACTGGCCTGGAACCCTGCCTTCGACTCGGGTATCCTGAACAAGATCTTCGGCAACAAGAAGAGCGTCATCCGGGGCGGCTACGCGCGAATCTACGACCGAAGCAACGCTGTGAATTTAGTGATGTCGCCGCTTTTGGGTTATGGGTTTGGGCAGCCCATCTCGTGCAATGGTGCGGGCACCAATGGTCTGTGTAATGGCGGCAACGGGACAGACCCTACCGCCGCTGGCTTGGCCGGCAGCGGTCGTTCCGGCGGCTTCCGCATTGGCGTTGACGGCACCACATCGCCTTTCCCGGCCGTTTCGCCAACTCTTCCCATACCGGCCGAGTGGGGCATTAACTCTCCAACGGCCGGAATCGTCTTTGGCCTCGACAATCAGTGGCGGCCGGGCACTAACGACCAAATCGACTTCAGCTTCCAGCGTGAGCTTCCCGGGCAGTTGGTCGTGGAAGCCGGCTATGTCGGTCGCTGGGCCAGGCACCTGTATTCCGGCATGGACACCGAAGGCGTGCCTTATATGCTGACCCTGGGGGGGCAGACGTTCGCCAATGCCTACGCCAACCTGTGGCAGGCCGATCACGCCGGTAAGGCCGCCAGTAACCAGCCCTTCTTTGAAACGGCTCTTAAAGGCAGCGCCTATTGCGGTGGCTACGCAAGCTGTACTGCCGCCGTGCAAGCGCAGGAAGGGTCCGCGGGCACCGGTAACATTACTAACGAAAACCCGTACTCGTTGGTTTATGACCTCGACGGCAGATTGAACCAGGGAGGCGCATGGAACTTTCCCGGATGTAATGGCTGCTCCATTCTGCCCGCGACTGGCCAGGAGTATTCCGGGATAGATATGAGTACAACCAACGGTTGGTCGAACTATCATGCCGGCTTTCTTACGTTGCAGAAGCGTACCGGCCACGGGTTGATGCTAAGCGCCAACCTTACGTGGTCGCATACCAATAGCACCGTCGGCATCAATCAGGAGTACGTCGAGGCCAGTCCTAACAATATCTACGACCTCAACTATGACTACGGGCCCGCTCCGTGGGACCGCAGGTGGGTCGCCAACGTTTTGGTTCACTACGACTTGCCTTTTGGTAAGGGCAAGTACTTCGCTACCAGTAACCCCGTTTTGGAGCGGGTCATCGGCGGCTGGTCGGTGGCTCCGGTCTTTACCTTCGGTACCGGGACCCCCATTGAAACTTACACCGGATCGTGCCATGAAGTGGGGTCGGGCCAGTTTCCGTGGTGTGCCGGTGGGGTGCCTTTGGCCAACACAGGTACCTTCGGTCACTCCCCCAACATGGATGTCCATACCGACGGCACCGTGGGTGTGAACAATGATCCAGCCTATGTTCCAGGCGCGCCGGGAGCGAATCTGTTCAAGAACCCCACGGCAGTGTTTAACAGCTACCGGCCCATGATAATGGGCGTTGACACAAACGCCTATGACTATGGCCCATACCACGGGCAGCACCGCTGGAATGTGGACTTGGGTATCGAAAAGGACACCAAGGTGACCGAGCGCGTTGGCATCCAGTTCTTCGTGCAAATGCTGAACGCGTTCAACCACATGGAGTACGGTGATCCATACCTGGCCGTAAACGATCCATGGGACTGGGGGAATCTGACCGGTCAGTATAACGCCCCGCGGGTCATCGAACTCGGCCTGCGGTTCCACTTCTAATCGGGTAAGGGAGGGCTCCGCCCTTCCACAGCAGGAACTCTCTGGCGGGTTGGGCCGTGAGGCCCAACCCGCTTTTTCTTTTCCCCTGCCCAGCGTTTGGCGGGAGTCAATGCGTGGAGCGGGTAGCGCATCAAAGTCTCGCTTTTCAGAGACTCTGCGCTACCCGCTTTCGTCCGCGGCGAGCTGCTAGGAACGCCGGTGGGGAGGACCGCCCAATACCTCGCGCACCTTGCGCGCCAGCGCCTCGGGGGAAAAAGGCTTTTGCAGGAATGCCCCACCTGAATCAAGCCCGCCTTGATACCAGACCGCGTTGTCCGCGTAACCCGAGATGTACAGCACTTTGATCTGCGGGAGCAAATCAGCTAGACGGCGGGCGAGTTCGCGTCCATTCATCTGCGGCATAACCACGTCGGTCACCAGCAGATCAATCGGCCCCCCGTACTGTCCCGCGAGTTCAAGTGCTTCCTCACCGCGGCTGGCTTCCAGGATCCTATAACCTTTCTCCCTCAAGACATTTCGCACCAGCACCCGGACTGCGTCTTCATCCTCCACGAGCAAGAGCGTCTCTGTCCCTAGTTGGGCCTTGAATCCACTTCGCCCGGGGCCCGACTCCTCAACCTCCTCCTCGGTTCGAGGCAGGTAAATCTTGAAGGTAGTCCCCTTCCCCACTTCGCTGTATACCCAAATGTATCCCCCGCTCTGCTTGACGATGCCGTAGACCGTTGCCAACCCCAGGCCGGTGCCTTTTCCCTTCTCCTTCGTGGTAAAGAATGGGTCAAAAATGCGGGCTTGTGTTTCGGCATCCATGCCGATGCCGGTGTCACTAATCGCCAGCAGAACATAGCGGCCTGGCGGGAGAGGAAAGTGGGTCTGCGCAGAAGTGCTGTCCATTTCCACGTTCGCCGTCTCGATGGTTAACACGCCGCCGTTAGGCATGGCATCGCGCGCGTTGACCGCCAGATTCAAAAGCACCTGTTCGAGTTGCCCCGGATCAGCCTTGACAGGCCACAAGCTCTCCCCCAGAATCGTGACCAGGTCAATATCCTCCCCAATTAACCGCTTCAGCATCTTCTCGATATTGGCGACCACGGCGTTCAGACCCAGAACTCGCGGCGCCAACACTTGCTGCCGGCTGAAGGCAAGAAGCTGGCGCGTCAGGGAGGCAGCCCGGCCCGAGGCATTCTTGATCTCGTTGACATAGCCCCGCAGCGGTTCGACCGTGCCGGGATGCTCGAGCAGAAGTCCGCCATAACCACTGATAATGGTGAGTAAATTGTTGAAGTCGTGCGCCACTCCGCCCGCCAGCCGCCCCACCGCTTCCATTTTCTGCGCCTGCCGAAGCTGTTGCTCGAGGCGTTTCCGTTCTGTTACCTCCGCCTTGATAGCAATGAAGTGAGTGATCTCCCCGCGCTGGTCCCGCACCGGCGTGATGGTCATCTGCTCCGGGTAGAGACTCCCATCGCTGCGGCGGTTGATGATCTCATCCTGCCAGATTTCGCCGCCCAGGATGGTTGTCCAAAGTTTCCTGTAATAAGCCTCGTCTTGCTTTCCAGATTTGAGAATGCGCGGGTTTTTCCCCAGGGCTTCTTCACGGGAGTAACCCGAAACACGACTGAAGGCGGGATTGACGTACTGGATGGTACCCTTGGCATCGGTGATCACGATCCCGTCTGCCGATTGTTCGATAGCGGTCATCAGAAGCATTCTTTCTGCCTGTGCCAGCTTCCCCTTGGTGGAATCAATGGCCACCCCGCGGAGTTGGATGGGGCGCCCCTCCGCATCCAAAACCACATGGATTGTATCGTGCAGCCAAACCTCGCGACCGTCCGCCGCCAGCACCCTGTATTCCAGACTGTGATCTCGCCCCTCCGCAATCGCCTGCCGGCGCGCGCCCACAGCCTGTTCGCGATCGAGGGGATGGAGATGCTGCTCCCAGAAATCAGCTTGGCTAAGCCACTGCCCGACAGGATAGCCCAGGATCTGTTCAGCCCGCTGGCTCACAAAAGTGAATTGATGGGTCTTGGCCTCAGCTTCCCAAACGATCGCGTCAATGCTTTGCACCAGTTCTCGCAGGCGGCGCTCCGAAGCTTCGGCAGCAGTCCGCAGGCGCTCGCTCTCCGTCAGGTCCTCCACGGTCAGCAAAAGGCGACCCTTGCCCTGCTCGTTTGAGATCTCGGTCAGAGTGAGCCGGGCGGGCCGTGTACCGTTTCCCCCTGGCGCAGCTAGATCCACCAGCACATCATGCGGCCCGCTGCCTGGCCCCGTGCCGCCCACGATCCGGCGTGGCGGCCCTTCTGCTTGTACGACTTCGGGCAGAGGCCGCCCTATGACTTCTTCCGGGCGCAGATGGAACGCTTCGAGAAACGTTCGATTGGCGGAAAGCACGTTCAGGTCAGGAGAGAGGATCAGTAAACCCACCGGAACATTGTCCACCATCTGCTGCGCAAACGCCAGGATGGCAAGGATTACCTGCTGGTGTGCCACCCTCTCTTCCAGGGCGCGCGCCAGCATCTTCCGCCGGTACCCGACCAACACATAGGCGAAAACCAGAACAAGGCACGCTCCCACCATCGCCTCAAGGCGAGCTCTTTGGTAAAAGTCTTCAAGCGCTTCATCGCGGTCAATCTTGCTCACCAATATCCAATCGGTCAGCGGGATGCGCCGCTCGGCGCTCAGGACAGGAACGCCACGGTAATCCAAGCTTTCTCCGCTCAATGATTTGCCTTCCCGCCCAGTCTCAGCCGTTAACACCGAGAGAGAACGGCGCAAGAAACCTTGGATGAGAGGTGCGCCGCGAAGCGGGGAGAGGAAAATCACCTCGTTCCCCTCACGTCGCAAGAGCAGCGTTTCACCGCTGCGCGTGGCAACCCTCTCCGCCATCAGGATGGGTAACAGGCTCCTTTTGGGGTCGATTTGCAAGGCCAACACGCCCAGGCACGATGGCGAAGGTGGGCTGTAGGGGCGACCCTTGTGGTCGCCCAGGGCAGGCACAAGGCCTGCCCCTACATGCGCGAAGATCGGGGCAATGAAATATACAAAACTGTTCGCCTGCGTTTCGCCCAGCGGGCCAACCCAAAAGGCGTTGCCCTGCGAAACCTTGCGCGCCCTTTCAATCACTGCGGGCGACGCGCTCTCCGAGTTCGAGGACTGGGCTACGACACGTCCCTCCGGGCTCATTAGGTAGATGCCCGCGTAGCCGCGTGTGAAAGCGAACTGGTCCAGGAGCACTGAAAGGGGTTCCAGTACGCTAGTCTGAAAAACGCCACTCGAACCCGACTTCTCAACAGGACGGAGTAGTTGTTGTACGGAAAGATAACAGGAAAGCAGTTCTGTATCGGCTCGGCGTTCCCCCAGCCAGTTCGTAATCTGACGCGCACGGTCGTCCACGATGGTCCACTCTTGGTCCTGCCAATAGGCAATGGCAGCCTTCTCTTTCTCCAAGATATGAAACCCTGTGAGAGTTCCGACAAGCACCGTTCCGGCAAAGAAGGCTAGGATGTACTGCCAGAGACGGCCGCGTGCCTCGTCCCAAAGTTGGGCGAGGCGGGGTGGGAACTCTTCTGTCGTGTTATTCATTGCCGCAATTTGTTTACTGTGGGAATTCATGCGCAGGTCTCTGGTCCATCCCCCTGCCGGGCAACCTTCCCCGGCCAGCCTCCACTCCAAAAAGAGTGGTCAGCTTCAATCAGGCGCAGGCTGTCTTGCCCCTCGAATTGGTTCCTCTTTATCCTGATCTCATGGTTGGCTGTTTCCCCCCTGTAAACTCAGCGCAGCACAAATCCTGAAATTAGAGGAGCAAAACGACCTGTACACCTTTGGCATTCCATGGAATGATATCACCTTGCTGGAGAATTTCTAGGCGTTTTTTCGCGACTCTGTCGCAATTCATGTGGCGGGCAGAGACTTTGTCATGGCGTCACCTGCTGAGGCAGTCGAGGGTCGAGAGTCGAAAGTCGAAAAGGGCGATACCACAAAAATGTGCGCGACAACCTGCACAGAGTTTGGCGGCAAGAATCTAAAGGATCTGAAACTGGTGAAGGCGAGAAGTTGACGGCTGATGGCTGACCGCTGAAGGCTGACTCTAACGCCCGGTTGACGGAATGATAATCCCCGGAGTATCTTGCAGCTTTGCGTTTTGCTGCTTGAACAGGACGCGTGAACAGCATTGGCGGGTCATTCTACGGGAAGAAGTCAGGAGTCAGGAGTCAGAAGTCAGGAGTCAGAAGTCAGGAGTCAGAAGTCAGAAGCCAGGAGTCAGAAGTCAGGAGTCAGAAGTCAGGAGTCAGAAGTCAGAGGTCAGGAGACCAGTGGTTTTTCTTCTGGCTTCTGGCTTCTGACTCCTGACTTCTTCTCTGGAGGAGTTTGAATCCCATGGATTTGCACCATGTAATTGAAGCCCAGCAATTCGATGTACCTACACTTTTGCGTCTCATTGAGACCACTCAAGCAATGGAGCAGGTGGTGGCAGGCGGTGGGACTTCCCAGTTCCCCGGGCGAATCATGGCCACCCTCTTCTACGAGCCGTCAACCCGGACCCGCTTCTCCTTTGAAACGGCGATGTACCGGCTCGGTGGGAGCGTGATTTCCACGGAAAACGCCGCTGAGTTCTCCTCCGTCGCCAAGGGCGAGACACTCGAGGACACAGTACGAATCTTGAACGGCTACGCGGATGTCCTCGTGCTCCGCCATCACGAGGTTGGGTCGGCCAAACGGGCGGCGTCGGTATCGCGCATCCCGGTAATTAACGCTGGAGATGGGGCTGGCCAACATCCCACCCAGGCCCTGCTTGACCTCTACACCATTCATAAAGAGATTGGCTCGATTGATGGCTTGCGCATCGCCATGGTAGGAGACTTGGCACAAGGCCGCACCGTTCGCTCGCTTACCTATCTTTTGAGTAAGTTCCAGAACATCAGAATCTATTTTGCCGCTCCTGCTTTGTTGAAAATGAAAGAGGATATCCTTGACCACCTGCGCGAAAAGCAGGTCTGGTACACGGAAGAAACTGACCTCGATAAAGTCTTG
>Ga0208692_1001412_pt1 | contig 13572 bp, 7 predicted proteins | sample June2015DPH_20_1_3_FD_184721 | JGI IMG/M metagenome (GOLD analysis project Ga0208692, IMG submission 184721) | Peatland microbial communities from SPRUCE experiment site at the Marcell Experimental Forest, Minnesota, USA - June2015DPH_20_100... | ecosystem: Environmental > Terrestrial > Soil >...
GACCTACGGCTACCACATCCTCAAGATCGAGAACCGGAAGAAGGAGACCCAGCCGCTCGACCAGGTCAAGGCCCAGATCGAGGCCCAGCTCAAGCAGCAGAAGCAGAACACGGCTTTCGACGCCATCCTGACGAAGCTCAAGGCGAAAGCCGGTTTTCAGGTCGTCGGAATCAAATAGAATAGATCCGGCGGGCGTTCTCTCCCAGGATCAGGTTCTTTTCCCCGGCCGAGATGTCGAGCCCGCGGACGCGGGCGATGGCCGCCGCTAGGTTGTTCCTGCCGTAAGGCGTGTCCGACCCCAAAAGAAGCCGTCCCGCGCCGAAGATCTCGAGGGCCCTTTCGACCAAGCCCAGCGGCGTCAGGTTGGGGGGAGACGTATCGAAGTAAACGTTCCGAAGGGCATCCCGGTCGGCCGCGGAAGAGAAAACCCCGAGCCCCATCACGTGAGCGATGACGAAGATCGTCTCCGGATGAGCGGCGATGAGATCCAGGAGGTCGAGGGCGTCCCGCCTCGAAAAGAGGTGGACGAAGACCGGGATCTTCATCGCGCCAGCGAACCGGGCCAGATCGTGCATTCCCGGGGAATTGGCCTTAACCCGTTGGAAACACTGGTGGACCTTGAGGGCTTTGAACTTCCATTCGGCCTGGCGCGCCTCGAGCCAGTCCGTCAGCCCTGTGTTCGCCGGGTCCACCCAGCAGGCCTGGACGATCCTCCCGGGATGCCGACGGGCGAGCGCAGCCACGTAGGCATTGCTGACGTCGAGGTCGAACCGCCGGCTGACGTAGCCGGACGTCAGCCGGAGGAGCCTGTTCCCGACCATCCCCAGGCCGCGCTTCCTGATGACCCTGGCCAGGTTGGGCACCGGCCATTTTTTCGGCTCGTTGAGGGGCCCGGGGCACAGGACGACCTGGTCCACGCCGAGCCCGTCCATGGTCCGGACGATGTCCTCCCCCCTGGAGAACTCGCCTGCGGAATGGGCGTGGCCGTCAACGATAGAAGGACGTTTGTTCGCCGGCATCTCGATCGCGGGGCCTGATTCTTCTAGCACTGGCCGGGGGGCCGGGACGGGTTTCTTCTTCAGGACATTGATCATCTGGGCCCCGCCGTTGAAATAGAAGAAATAATTGAGGCCCTCCTCGATGGCGCCGCGGCCGGGAGGCCCATCACGCTCAACGTCGCGGGCAGGAAATCATCCCCCATGGTGCCTTCTTCAGGTCCGGGGTCCGCATCAAATCGATCATGCGATAATTAGGTCGATTTCCGGGCTGCTTTTTAGCCTTGAGTCCTCGCTTTTGACCCCATTTTCCTTTACTTGACCGCCACCTCATACAGCGAGACGCTGATCGCAGGGACCGTCACCCTTTTCCCGAACGGCACGCCCTCCTTCTCCTGGATAACGACGGCCGGGGGCTTCCCCGGTTCGTTGTAGAGCTGAGGGTCGCTGCCCGCGATCAAGTAAAGCTCCGCCGTGTCCGCAAGCCCCAGCGCCCCGAAGTCGAGCCTGACCGTCTGTTCCGTTCTCGTCGGGTTGACGATCGAGACCGTCATGACCTTTTTCGCGGCGTCCTTCCAGCAGGCCATGACGTCGAGCGGCTCGGCCGCGCCCGTGACCTCGACCGGGATCGTCCCGAAATGGCTCCGGTAGAGCTTGAGGACCAGGCCGGTCGTGTCGAACGCGGCGGCGGTCTTCGTCGTCTTGATGGCCCCGATGACGTTCACGGTCTGGGCATAGTTGGCCATGATGTAGATATCGCTCTGACGGGCGTATTCGTTGAGCCCGGCCGCGATCCCCAGGGCGTCCTTCAAGAAGTAGCGGACCCCGATCTCGCCGTAGAGGTCGGGCCCGTACCAGTAGTTCCACTCATCGAGGGCGACGGGCACCGTCTTCAGTTTCAGCGACGGGATGGTCTGTCTGTACCTCCTGTGGGCCTCGGCGATCCTCCGGACCTCGCGCGGGACCTGGCTGACATGGCTCAGCAAGCCCGGCTTCTCGCCGACATAGAAATGCTCGCTCAGGTCATCCATGTGGTTCGAGGCCTCGGCGAGCATGGTCTCATCCCATCGTCCCACCGCGCCCACGGCCACGACCTTGATCGCCGGGTCCACGGCCTTCATGGCCACCTCGAACTGGATATGCTTCCGGACGTAGTCGGCGAGAGGGATGTGGCCGAGCTGCCAGCCGCCGTACATTTCGTTCCCGACCGACCAGAGCTTGACGCTCCACGGCTCGGGGTGACCGTTCGCCGCCCGGAGCTTGCCCAGCGGGGAATCGGGCGGGCCGTTCGCGTACCGGACCTCGTCGACGGCCATCTTCACGTCGCCCAGGCCGCTGTTGACCGTGATGTAGGGGTCGGCGCCCAGGATGCGCATGAGGTCCATGTACTCGTGGATGCCCACGTCGTTGTGCTCGACGCCCTGCCAGGCCGGGTTCTTGCGGGGCGGCCTCTTATCGCGGTCGCCGATCCCGTCCCGCCAGTCGTAGCCGCTGGCGAAATTCCCGCCGGGCCAGCGGTAGACGGGCGCATCGAGCTCCTTGAGCAGGGCCAAGACCTCGGGGCGGAAGCCGTCGATGTTCGACGCCGGCATGACCGAGACCGCGCCGACCTGGAACGAGCCGCGGCCCGACGACACGATCTCGAGCCGGGCGTTTCCGGTCGAGGCGCCGGCCGTGAATATGAACGGGAAGGTTCTATAATCGCGGTCCAGGCCCTTGACCTCGACCGTCTGCCTCATCGCCGGTCCGGGGCCCCAGGCGAGGCTGACCGTAACGGGCGCCGTGCCCGGGGAGCCGGCCAGGATTACCCGGCCGACATAGTCCTTCCCCTGGACGAGGGCCAGGGAGTCCTGGTAGAGCCCGCCCGCCTGGTTCCCGTTGAGGGTGATCCGGGGCGCGTGCTCGCCCGTGAACGGCCGGACCTTGTCCATCTTGACCAGGGCCGCGTCGCCGACGATCTTCCAAGGCGATTCGCCCTGTCCCACGGGCCAGAAGAACTTGCGGTCCTCGAGCATCTCCGCCCATATGCCCTGGTAAATGCAGCGGCCGAGGTGTTCGATGAACTGGCCATAGATGTATTTTGAGACGGGGGTGCCCATTTTTTCAGCGTTGATCCTGACGGCCGGCGGGGCCAGCTTCCCCCCCGAGAGCCAGGTCAGCTCGACGTCGTCGAACCAGGCCTTGCCCATGGCCTTGCCCCAGCCGCCGAAGAGGCAGGTCACCTCGAGGGCATCGTTGGCGCCGGCGTCGAACTCGACCTCGACGCGGGTCCAATCTGCCGTCCCCTTGACCGCCGGGGTTTGCCAGGCCTCGTCGCCGTTGACATTAATCAGGGCGCCCTTAGCCTTACCGGGGACGAGGTTTTCGGTCCGGATCCAGCCGCTGAGCCTGTAGCGCGAGTAGGGCCGGATGGGGACGGCGGTGACCCAGGACGCGTCGGCGCCCTTTTCGGAGCTGATCATGACCGAGCGGTTCCCCGTTCGGCCGGCAAGCCCGACCTTGAAGACAGCTTCCGGCTCCCACGTTCGGGGCTCCCAGCCTTTCGGATGATCACCGGCCATCTCTTCGAAGGACGGATTGGCGATGAACTGCGTTTTGCCGCCGAACTCGTCCGCCACCCTGGAAGGGCCGGACTTGCAGGCCATGAAAGGAACGAGAAGCCCGAAGACGATAAAAAACGTCGTTGCCAGCCGAAGGGGTTTGCGAGGCATGCTCATCACTCCTCCTTTACGATGGGGCCGGATCGGCCTCCGGCGATGCGGTTCGCCGTCGAGGACGGGGTGGTCGGGGCCGACGGGAGGGACTCTACACCGCCGCCGGGCCTCTGTCAACGCTCACTGGGCCCGGGTTTTTTCCCATGAATCGCCGGGCCGTCGCCTGGAGTGACCGTCCTTCGAGTTGCTTAGATCGGAGAGCTAGAGGCGGCCCCGGGGGATGGGCGGGGCCTCGTTTTCGGGACCGCTGCCCTTCAGCTCTTCCCGGATGACCCGGCGCAGCACCGACTCGAGGGGTTCTCCGCCCTGGTGAATATAATCTCTGAGGGCGTTGTTGATCATGGTCTGATAATTGCCGCTGCCCTTGGCTTCAACCTGGGAGCGGAACCAGTCGATGATCTCGCTGTCCAGCCGGATTGTGATCCGGGTTTTTCCGGCTGACGCCGCGTTATTGGACTCTTCCAGTCCCTGCCCGGTGTTTTTCTTGTGCTTCATCTGGAAAACGCCCTCCTTCTAACCCTTTTCCTTATCCCCGTAGGAGCAACGCTCTCGCATCGGCATCTCTATATAAATGTATGCATATATGTACATACTGTCAAGTTTTTTTATATCCCCGCTCGATAACGGTCAACAATGCCGGTGGCCAATAATGGCAACCCCTACTAAATACACTAAATATGGGTTTGGGCCTATTTTGGTAATTAGTTGTGTGTCACCGAAATGACTACTTGATTTTCCACTCGAGGACGCCGGCGGACCATTTTCCCTGCATCTGGACTTCGAGCCGCAGGGCCGTTATCCGGACCGGCGCGAACTTCACCGTGTTCCAAACGTCTTTCGCCACGCCGTAGGGTCCCGGGCCGGCCACCGGCAGCCACTTGTCCCCCGCCTTGTAGACGATCCGCCACGATGCGGGGACGCGGCACTCGCCGCCGCCCGTGTCGTCGAACCAGTACACGGACGCCTCAGAAACCCGGACCGGCCCCTTGAACGCGTACTCGACCCACTCGGCCGTCCCTTTTTTCGGCCACCAGTGCATGTAGCCCGCGGCGTCGTCGGAACTTTCGGGGGCATACTGGTCATTGATGGCCTTCAGACCTTTCGCCCCTTCCGAGGCCGTCACGGTCGCGCTGGCCGAGAGCCCGGGCTCAGCGGCGATCCTGGCCTTCCCCGGTTCGCGGGCGATCCAGACTTCCATCTCGCCCCGGCCCCGGTTGGCCCAGGCGAAGTACGGGATCAGGGTGATCGCCTTCTTTTCGATGACGGCCTTTCCGCCCTTTTCGCTCACGGCCTCCGCCTCGCCCTGGACGGTCACGACCCCATCGAGGAGGTCCGGCCGCTTCTCGGCCGCCAAGGTGGCGCCGTCCGGGAGGACGAAGTTCGACACCCGGCCGTCATTGTCCGCCCATTCGACGCAATAAACGAGCGGCCCGCGCTCGACCGCGACCCGGCCCAGGTCGGCTTCGACCTTGTCGTTGGCAACGACCCGCCGGACGGGCATGGGGAACTTGACCTCGACGACGTCGCCCGCCTGCCAGGTCCTGTTGATCAGGAGGTAGCCTTTTTTGAGGACTAGATCGACCGGCTGCCCGTTGACTTCGACCTCGGGGAGCTCGACGTCCTTCACGAGGGGCAGGGACACGACCTCGGCCCCCGCGCCTTTCGCGTCCGCCGCGGGCGTCCCGGCCGGGCCGTCCGTGTACCTGTAAAGGTCGGAGGGAATGGGCCTGCCGAGCGCCCACCCGGGGATCCGGACGTACAGGGTGAGCGCCGCCGGCCTCGCCGGTCTGACCTCGATCCTGACATCGCCCTTCCAGGGGTATTCCGTCGTCTGGACGATCTCGAGCTTCGCCTTTCCGGCCGTGACCGTTCCCGTCCCCTGGGCATAAAGATTCACGTAGACCTTGTCGCCGTCGGCCGCGTAAACGTACCCGGGGATGGAGGCCAGGACCCGGGCCACGTTCGGCGGGCAGCAGGCGCAGCTGAACCAGGGCACGCGCTCATGCTGGCCGAAGGACGCCAGCGGGTTGGGGTAGAAGAAGCGGTCGCCGGAGAGCGAGATCCCGGAGAGGACGCCGTTATAGAGGATGCGCTCCATGACATCGACGTACTTGGCATCCTCCTCGAGGCGGAACATCCGCGAGTTCCAGAGGAACGTGGCGATGTTGGCGCACGTCTCGGCGTAGGCGCTGGCGTTCGGCAGCCGGTAGGCCGGGCCGTAGCCTTCCCAGCCGCCGGCCGCTCCGATGCCGCCGGTGAGATAGATCTTCGTCCCGGCGACGTCGGCCCAGATCTTGTCGAGGGCCGCGACGTAGGCCTTGTCCCCGGTGAGGGCGGCGACGTCGGCCGCGCCCGCGTAGAGATATCCGGCCCTGACGGCGTGCCCCACGGCCTCCGTCTGCTCGATAAAGGGCTTGTGGTCCTGGGAGTATTCGCCGTAGAGGAGCATTTCCCCGGACGCGCCGCGGTAAGGGACGCGCCCTTCGGTCTTGCCGCGGGCGTCGACGAAGAACTTGGCCAGGTCGAGGTATTTCATCTTGCCCGTGGCCCGGTAGAGCTTGACCAGGCCGATCTCGATCTCCTCGTGGCCGGGCGGGTTCGTCCGCTTGCCGGGGCCGAACTCCCCGGCGACGAGATCGGCGCTTTTCATGGCGATGTTCAGGAGGCTCGTTTTCCCGGTGGCCTGGTGGTGGGCGACCGCGGCCTCATAGAGATGCCCGAGGTTGTAGAGTTCATGACTCATATCGAGATTAGACCAGCGTTCTTTTCCCAACCAGTCGACAGGCGGCGGGCCGCCGATCGTCCGGACCGTGTAGAGGTAGCCGTCCGGCTCCTGGGCCGCAGCGATCCTGTCGATGACCCCGTCGACGCTCTTGTCGAGCTCCGGGTCGGGGTGCGTGGCCAAAGCGTACGAAGCCGCCTCGATGGTCTTATAGACATCGGAGTCGTCGAAGGGGTACAGGGTGCAGAACTTGAGGTCCGTGGCGCCGGCGAGCGCGTCCTTGGCCGTGTCGAAATTCTTGAGGCGGCCCGTCTCCTCGTCCTCCTTGAGGATGTGAGGGATGGTCACGGCCCGGTTGGTCTCGAGGCGCGGCGCCCAAAAAACGTCCGTGAGGTGGACGTCCGTGAAGGGCACCGGTTTCACGGGGTAATCGGCCTTTGGGGCCTGCTTGGCGCAGGTCAGGGAAAAGCTCAGGGCAAGGGCCAGGAGCAGGACCCTGGCCGGGATTCCGTTTCTCATCGCCAGCCTCCTTTGATTCGGGGAAACAATACTCAATTCCGAAATTCTCTTCACTCCAGCAAGACGTATCGACCGGCATACTATACCGAATTCCCCCGGACTTCGGCAATCGCTGCCACGCGGCCGATGAAGAAATTCGGAAATGAGTGTTGTGTCCCCAATTTATTTTCGGGGCAGCCAGACCGCCATTTCCCCGGGCCCGCGGTGGGCCCAGGCGTAATACGGGATGGCCATGAAACGGCGGCCGCGGAGGGAGGCGCGGCCGCCCGGGTCGCCGGAGAGGTCCGCCGCGTCCCCGTTGACAACGACCACACCGCTGAGAAGGTCCGGCCGGAACTCAGCCCGGAGCGGCCGGTCGTCCGGCAGGGCCAGGTCGAGGACGCGTCCGCCGTTGTCGGGCCACTCGGCGCAGTAGACGAGCGGTCCCCTGACGAGCGCGACCTTGCCGGCATCGTCCTTGACGGCGTCGTTCGCGACCACCCGCCGGACCGGCATGGGCAGGGCGAGCTCGATGACGTCGCCCATCTTCCACTCGCGGCGGATCCTGGCGAAACCTCGGTCGAGGGTGATTGCGACGGTTTTCCCGTTGACCCTGAGCGACGGCTTGCCCTTGGGGTCATCGATGAAGCGATAGAGATCGCCCGGCACGGCCTCGCCCCGGGCCCAGCCCGGGATGCGGACGAGGAGTGTCCAGGCCGCCTTGCCGTCGGGCTCGACCGTGATCTTGACAGTACCGTCCCAGGGGTAACGGGTCTCCTGTCTGACCCTGACCTTCCGGCCCCCGACGTCGGCCGTGCCCTCGCCCTGGACGAAAAGGTTGACGTAGAGCGAGTCGTTTTTCACGGCGTACACATACCCCGGGAACGAGGGGATGAACCGGCTGATGTTGCCCGGGCAGCAGGCCGTCTCAAAGAACGGCGCCCGGCCGAGCAGGCCCTGGTTGAACCTGAACTTTCCGTCGGATTCGAGGGGATTGGCGTAAAAAAAGGCCCGGCCGTCGAGCGAGACGCCCGAAAGGACCCCGTTGTAAACGACCTTCTCCATGACGTCGACATACCGGGCGTCCCCCGTAAGGAGGAACATCCGCTGGTTCCAGAAGGCCATCCCGATCGAGGCGCAGGTCTCGAGATACCCCGTCAGGTTGGGAAGCTCATAGTTTTCCCCGAAGCGCTCGCGGTCGTGGCGGGAACCGACCCCGCCAGTGAGATACATCTTCTTCTCGACGACATTTCTCCAGAGCCGACAGACGGCCCCGAGATAGGCCTTGTCGCCGGAGATCGCGGCGATGTCGGCCATGCCCGCGGCCATGTACGTGAGGCGCACGGCGTGGCCGACGGCCTCGTCCTGTTCGAGGACGGGCTTGTGGGCCTGGATCTGTTCCGGCTGGTTGTAGATGGAGAAGCGGCTGCCCGGAGGGTACTGGGTCAGCGTGACCTCGCGGCCGCGCTGGTCGAGGAAATACCGGGCCAGGGCGAGGTACTTTTCATCGCCCGTCACGCGGTAGAGCTTGACGAGGGCCAGCTCGATCTCCTGGTGCCCGGGAAAGCCGTGGCGCTTGTCGGGCCCGAACGTCGCCGCGACGAGGTCGGCATTCTTAATGGCCACATCGAGGAGGGAGCGCTTCCCCGTCGCGAGGTAATGGGCGACGGCCGCTTCGTAGAGGTGGCCGGCATTGTAGAGCTCGTGGCTGACCGTCTCCTCCACCCAGCGCTCGGGTCCGATCCCGGGCTGCGGGTGGGACGGGTCGCACGTCCGGGCCGTGAAAAGGTACCCGTCGGGCTCCTGGGCCGCGGCGATCTTGACGATCATGGCGTCCAGGGCCCGTCCGAGCTCCGGGTCGGGATGGACCATGAGCGAATATGACGCGCCCTCGATGGGCTTGTAAACGTCCGTGTCGTTGTATCGCTCCCCTCTGTAGCGGCCTTTCATCAGCCCGCCGGCGATGGCGAAATTGTCCAAGCGGCCCGTCTCCTCGTTCTTCTTGAACAGGAAGGGCAGGGTCACGGCCCGGTTCGTCTCGATCCGCGGAAGCCAGAATGCGTCGGCCACCCGGACTTGCGTGAACGGCACCGGAGTGATGGGATAGTCCTTTTTCTCGGTCGAGATGCTCAGGGCTGGAGTGACGAGGAAAAATAGAGAGGCCAGCAACACGCCAGTCAGCGGGTTATCCATGCTCATCGTCCGTTGGCCATTTCACGGGGTGCGGGCGGGATCCATGAGGACCCCGGAGATGTTCTCCGCCCCCTCCTACTTGATCTCGACCGGGACGGGGCCGACGGTCCAGCCCTGCCGTCCCCGGATGGCGGCCTTTTTCACGAGCTTCCGGCCGCCGGCCTCGAGGGTCACCACGTATTCTCCAGGGTCGACAAGCCGCCCGCCAAAATACCCCTCATAGCCCTCCTGGCGCTGGCCGGGCCGCTCGACCCGCATGGACCAAGCCACGCTGTTGAGCCCGGCCTCGCCCTTGCCCGTGAGCTCGGCCAGGAGCTTGCCATAGGGGTCGGTCACCGTGACCTTGACCGGCCCCGCCGCCTTCTCCTTCAGATAATAGCTGATCATGACCTCGTTGGGTTCGTTCGGCGTCGAGAGGTGGCTGTCGCCGAGGAGCTGGTAATTCTCGCCGACGGCGCCGTAAATCCGCTGCGTCCGCGGCTTGATGTCGAAGAGATGGACGTCCTCGGCGAGCGTCGCCGCGCCCAGCTCCTGGAGCGGCGAGATGTCCGTGACCCACAGGCTGCGGCCGAAGGTCGCCACGACGAGGTCGTTCTCCCGCGGATGGATGAGGAGGTCCGTGACCTTGAGCCAAGGCATGTTGGACTTGAACGGGGCCCAAGTCTTCCCGCCGTCGAGCGTCGCGTACACGCCCTGCTCGGTCCCGGCGAAGAGAAGCTCGGCGTTTTTCCGGTCCTGGATGACGACGTTGATCGGCTTCCCGGCCGGGAGGTCGCCCGCGATGTTCGTCCAGGTTTCACCGTAGTCGATGGTCTTGCAGAGCACGGGCTGGAAGAGGTCGAAACGCAGGCCCGTCTTGGCGACGAAACACGTCCCGGCGTCATGGGGCGAGGGAAAGACGCGGCTGACCCAGAAGTTCTCGGGCGCGCCGGCCGCAGCGAGCTTCGCCGTCCGGTCGAGCCAGGTCGCGCCGCCGTCGAGCGTCACCTGGACCTTGCCGTCGTCGGAGCCGACCCAGATGAGGCCTGGCTTGACCGGCGACTCGCCGATCGTCGTGAGAGTGCAGTAGGAGATGTTGCCCTCGCCGTGTTCCTTCGAATCGTCATCGGTCGTCAGGTCGGGGCTGACCTCCTGCCAGTAGTCGCCGCGGTCGAGCGACCGGAAGAGGACCTGGGCGCCGGCGTAGATAATCGACGGATTGTGCGGCGACATGGCGAGCGGTGCCGTCCAGTTGAAACGTAGGGGCTTTTGTCCTGCGGTCCGCTTCGGCAGGATATCCGTCGGAACGCCGGTCTTCTGGTCGAGGCGCCACATGGCCCCGAACTCGCGGCTGTTGTAGACCCAGCGGCTGTCCGTCGGGTCAACCAGATTGTACTGGCCGTCGCCGGGGCCGACCGTCACCCAGTCGGAGAGGGCGATTTCGCCGGCCCAGCCGTTCGACGGGCCTTTCCAGGAGTCGTGGTCCTGCAGCCCGCCGTAAATGTTGTACGGGTCTTCCATGTCAACCCCGATGGCGTAGAACTCTCCGCCCGGGACATTGTCGAAATGCCGGCAGGTCCGGCCACGGTCATAGGAGATATAAACGCCGCCGTCGCTGCCGAAGATCAGGCGGCTCGAGTCGGCGGGGTCGACCCAAAGCGTCCGCCAATCGCCGAAGCCCCGCTCGAAAACGCCGTTCGACGGCCAGCTCAAACCCTTCCACGTCCTGCCGCCGTCGTTGGTGCTCGCCAGCGACTGGCCGGTGACGTAGACCGTGTCCGGGTCCTGCTGGTCCATCCGGAGCATGTTGAAAGAATAGGGCGCTTTGTCAAGCGCCGCTTCGTAGCCTTTGTTCGCCTTGCGCCAGGATTTTCCGCCATCATCCGACCGGTAGACTTCGTTCCCGGCCGTCCGCGTCCGGGGAGCCCCCCCGCGGCGCTTGTCCTGCTCGACCTCCTGGGCGGTGGCGGGCCGTGGGTTGCCGTTTTCGACGATGGCGTAGAGGATATCCGGTTTTTTTTGAAAGGCGTCAAGGCCGATCCGTCCGATCCTCCCGGCCGGGAGTCCGCCGCCGAGGCGAGACCAGGTCCTGCCGCCGTCGGTCGTCTTGTAGATCCCGCTCTCGGGCCCGCCCATCTCGTAATTCCAGGGCAGGCGGACCTTGTCGTACATCGCGGCGTAGAGCGTGTCGGGGGCCGACCGGACGAGCATCAGGTCCACGGCGCCGATCCTGTCATTGACGTACAGGATCTTTTGCCAGGTCCTGCCGCCGTCGGTCGTCTTGAAGACACCACGCTCGGGGTTGGTCGAGAAGAGGTGGCCCATCGCGGCGACATAGACGATATCGGGGTTCTCCGGGTGGACCATGATCCGGGCGATGTGGTGCGAATCGCGGAGGCCCATGTTCGTCCAGGTCTTGCCGGCATCGACGGACTTGTAGATCCCGTCGCCGGACGTCGACATCCGGGTGCAAAAGGCGTCCCCGGTCCCGACCCAGACGATGTTCGCGTTCGAGGGCGCGACGGCGATGTCGCCCATGGAGAGCTTTTCCTGGGCGTCGAAGACAGGCTCGAAGGTGACGCCGTTGTTCGTCGTCTTCCAGACGCCGCCGTTCCGCATGCCGACGTAGATCGTGTAGAGGTGCTCCCGCGCCGGAGCCGCAGGGACGGCGATCGTCGAGACCCACGAGCCGGCCCGGAAGGGGCCGAGGTTGCGATAGGTGAAGCTCTTGAGAAGGTCCCCCGCGGGCCGCTCCGCCGCGAAGGCTGCGGGGCCGGCCGCCAGGAGAGCGATCAAGGTCAAAAGGCATGTTTTTCCGGGCAGACGGATTTTCATGAGTCCTCCCTTGGTGACGCAATTCTTTCCGGCGAGAGACAAAGGCTTCATTGGCCCTCTGGGCTGATATATTATATATTATCGGCGCGAGCGAAGATATTTTTCCCCCCGAAATTTTGTCCCCGGAGGTTGCCCCGTCCCCCGGAGTGGATATAATAAGATGGTGGCGGGAAAAGCGGCGGAGCCGAAAGGAGAGGAAGTTGGCTGACAAAGAAAAGCCCAGATACGCGATAGGCCTCGACTTCGGGACCAACTCCGTCCGGACCCTCATCGTTGACGTCCGGAACGGGAACGAGGTCGGGACCGCGATCTTCAACTACCCGACCGGCGACGCCGGCATCATCCTCGACCCCAAGGATCCCAACCTGGCCCGGCAGAACCCGGCCGACTGGATCGAGGGGATCGAGGTGACGGTCAGGGAGGCTGTCGCCGCGGCGGGAAAAAAGGACAGGGAATTCGTCCCGGAAGGCGTCATCGGGATCGGCGTCGACACGACCGGCTCGACCCCGCTTCCCGTGGACCGGGCCGGCAAGCCCCTGGCCTTCTATAAGGAATTCCGGAAGGACCCGAACGCCCACGCCTGGCTTTGGAAGGACCACACCGGCCACCGCGAGGCCGCGGAGATCACGGCCCTGGCCGCGGGCGAGCACCCGGAATACCTGGCCAAGTGCGGCGGGACCTATTCCTCCGAGTGGTTCTGGAGCAAGATCCTCCACGCCCTGAGGGTGGACCCGAAGGTCTCGGCCGCCGCCTTCTCCTGGGTCGAGTGCGCCGACTACATCCCGGCCGCGCTCACGGGCACGAGCGACCCGCTGACGATGAAACGGAGCCGGTGCGCGGCCGGCCACAAGGCGATGTTCAACGATGCCTGGGGGGGCCTGCCGGCCAGGGATTTCCTGGCCAAGCTCGACCCGCGGCTCGGCGAGCTCCGCGACCGCCTCTACAAGAAAACCTACACCGCGGACATCGCCGCGGGGACGCTCACGAAGGATTGGGCCAAGAAGCTCGGGCTGAGGCCGGGCATCCAGGTCGCGGTCGGGGCGTTCGACGCCCACTTGGGCGCCGTCGGCGCCGGCGTGGACACGGGGCGCTTCGTCAAGATCATCGGCACGAGCACCTGCGACATCTGCGTCTGGCCGGCCGCAAAAAGGCTTCCGGACATCCCAGGCCTCTGCGGCATCGTCGATGGTTCGGTCCTGCCGGGCTACCTGGGGCTCGAGGCCGGGCAGTCGGCGGTCGGCGTCCCCAGCGCCGCCAACTGGCACGGCATCGCCCTCGCGGGGGCAGAGAGCGAGCCTGCCGCGGCGCCAGCCGGAGCCGTGACGCGCGATGTCCTGGGCTACGACGACCCCACGGTCGACGGGTTGTTCACGCAGGCGCAGTCAGAGCTGAACGCCAAGGCGGACGCGAGTCTGTACAACGAAATCGACACGCTGCTGTGGCAAAACCTCCCGACGCTGCCTCTTTTCCAGGCAAGCACGACGCTCGTGCGGCGGGTCGAGGTCGTGAACGTGAGCGAAAGCGCGACCTGGGCGGGGCCGTCCAGCCGGACGGGGAACCCGCGCATCACGTAATTCTTGATGGCGCCTGTGACGCTCGGCGGCAGTGAGTAAAGATCGGTGAAATTCTCCGGCAT